>Ga0209911_100177_pt1 | contig 14435 bp, 11 predicted proteins | sample FECB21metaG_FD_188301 | JGI IMG/M metagenome (GOLD analysis project Ga0209911, IMG submission 188301) | Cyanobacterial communities from the Joint Genome Institute, California, USA - FECB-21 (SPAdes) (version 2) | ecosystem: Environmental > Aquatic > Thermal springs > Hot (42-90C) > Microbial mats...
CCGCATGGGCTTTGCAGATCGTGCTGTCGATGAGGACGTATTCGAAGTCGGGGTCCGCGCTCAACTCGTTGAAAAGCCGCTCCCAGACCCCCGCAAGCGCCCAGCGTCGGAAGCGGGCGTGCGCGCCGGTCCACTTGCCGAACTCGGGCGGCAGATCGCGCCAGGGCGCGGCTGTCCGCGCCAGCCACAGCACCGCATCGACAAACAGACGGTTGTCCGCGCCGCTCCGCCCAGGCAACCCCTCCCGCCCGGGAAGATGCCCCTCAATCCGCGCCCACTGCGCGTCCGTCAATGTCGGCCTGCTCAAGATCGCCTCCGTTTTCGATCTTGAATCAGAACTCACCTAACAGGGGAACCCCCTAAATGCAGACAGGACCTAGGCGCCGCGCGCTTAATCTTCCGCCGGCACCACCCGCAGGGCCGGCACCGCCCGGGCCGCATCCTCGGGGCTGATCGCCGGAGCGGGCACGGCGCTGATGCGTTCCTGGCGCTGGGCGACGCGCCCGGCCTGTTCGATCGCGCGCAGGAGCCGGGGATAGACCCCGCAGCGGCAGATATTGGGGATCGCCGCGGCGATCTCCTCGCGGCTGGGGGCGGGATTGCGCTGGATCAGCGCGGCGGCGGCGATGACGATGCCGGGGGTGCAATAGCCGCACTGGATCGCCCCCTGCGCCACCAGCGCCTGCTGCACCGGGTGCGAACGATCGGGCGAGAGGCCCTCGATCGTGACGATCTCGCGCCCCTCGGCCTCGGCGAGGGTGATCGCGCAGGAGCGCAGCGCCACCCCATCGACGAGCACCATGCAGGTGCCCGGGCAATCCTCACCCACCCCGCTCCCCCCGCAGGCCTTGGTGCCGGTGAGGTTCATCGCCTCGCGCAGGGCATAGAGCAGCGGCATGCGCGGATCGAGATCGAAGGCCACCGGCCGCCCGTTGACGGTCATGCGGGACATGAAGTGGTTTCCTGCGCCCCTAGCGGCGCCAGCTGTCGTCGATGCGGTCGATCTTGCGCTTCCACGCCTCGAAATCGAACAGCCCCGCGCCGCCCTGCCCACTCATCACCGCCAGATCGCGCTGGTGCACCGCGATCACCTCGGGCGAAACCAGCGTGGGCTCGCCCATGGCCAGGGTTGCCACCTGGATCTCGCAGGCGCGCTGCAAGGCCCACATCTTGACGAACATGCCCGGGATGGTGCGATCCATCACCACCGGGCCGTGGTTGCGCAGCATCAGGATCGAATGGGGCCCAAGGTTCCTGACCAGCCGCTCGCCCTCCTCGGGCCGCACGGTCACGCCCTCGAAATCGTGATAGCCGATCTGGCCGATGAAGTTGCAGGCGTAGAAATTGCACGGCAGCAGCCCGTCCTTGTGGCTGGCCACCGCCATGGTGGCGGTGGTGTGGACGTGGCAGATCGCCGCCGCGCGCTCGCCCAGATGCTTGTGGAAATAGGCGTGCTGGGTGAAGCCCGCCTTGTTCACCATATAGGGCGAGCCGCCGACATTGTTGCCCTCGACATCGATCTTGACGAGGTTGGAGGCGGTGACTTCCGAATAGAGCAGGCCGAAGGGGTTGATGAGGAAGGTGTCCTCCTCGCCCGGAACCTTCACCGAGATGTGGTTGTAGATCGATTCCGACCAGCCGAGATGATCGAAGATGCGGTAGCAGGCGGCAAGGTCAAGCCGGGCCTGCCATTCCTCCTTGCTGCACTTGCCCTCGAGGCTGTCAGGCGCGGGTTTGAGCTGGGTGGCCATGATCGGTGATCCTCTCTCTGCCGGTGATTGCTGCTGCAGCTATCGCATGGGCGGGGAAGGCTTTGCAAGCAGCGCGCCGCGCGGCTAGGCCGGGCAGGCGATGAGCGCACCCGGCCCTTCTGCTGCCAAACTCGTGAGCGGTTCGATCCCCGCGCACCTCGTCGCGCAGACCCTGCCGGCGATCATCGGGGTGGCGGCGATCATGTCGATCGGGATCGTCGATGCCTATTTCATCGGCCAGCTGGGCAGCGAGGCGCTCGCTGCCATCAGCTTCATCTTCCCTGTGAGCGTGGCCACCACCTCGCTGGGCGTGGGGGTGATGGTGGGGATCAATTCGGTGGTCGCCCGCGCGCTCGGCGAAGGCGACGCGGCGCGCGCGGCGCGGCTCGCCAATTTCGGGATCGTCTTTGCCGGGGTTTGCGGGGTGGGGATGGGCCTTGGCCTGTGGCTCTGCACCGATGCGATCTTTGCCACGATGAACGCGCCGCCGGCGCTGATGCCGCTGATCCGCGCCTATATGGGCCCCTATGCCGCCGGGTTCCCGCTGATCCTGCTCATCATGGGCTTCAACGGGGTGCTGCGCGGCCAGGGGGAGGCGCGCCGCACCAGCACCGTCTCGATCACCTATGCCGCGGCCAACTGGGTGCTCGATCCGCTGCTGATCACCGGTGCCATGGGGTTCGAGGGGCTGGGCATGGCGGGCGCGGCCTATGCCACGGTGATCGGCTGGGCGCTGGGCGTGGGCGCCGCCGCGCTGCTGCTGCGCGGCACCGCGCTGCCGCTTGATCCTGCCCTCATCGCCCGCTGCCGCATCGGCGAATCGGCGCTGGCGATCCTGCGCGTTGGCCTGCCGGCGGCCTTTTCCAACGCCATCAACCCGCTCGGCCTGTCGATCCTCACCGCTCGCGTGGCGCTCGAGGGCGAGGCGGCGGTGGCCGGGTTCGGCGCGGCCAGCAGGCTGCAAAGCTTCGTGATCGTGCCGCTGCTCGCGCTTTCGGGCGCGATCGGGGCGATCGTCGGGCAGAACTGGGGCGCGCGCCAATATGACCGCGCCCGCGCCGCGACGCTCTATGCCGCGGGCTTCTGCCTCGTCTGGGGGCTGGGCGTGGCCTTGTGGATGATGGTCGCTGGCGAGGGCTTCGCGCGCCTGTTCACCGACGATCCGGCGGTGATCGCGGAGTTTGCGCTCTATCTCAAGATCGCCGCCTGGGGCTATGCCGGCTTCGGGCTGCTGATCGTGGGCAATGGCATCATGAACGCGGTGAACAAGGCCGCCCATGCCCTCGCCCAATCGCTGGCGCGGGTGTTCCTGGTGATGCTGCCGGTGGCGCTGCTGCTCCAGCCGCGCATGGGCTCGGGCGCGATCTACACCGCCGAACTTGCCGCCAACCTCTTCGGCGCAGCTTCGGCGGTGGTGCTGGTGCGACACATCTTCCGCCGCCGCGATCCGGCATGGGGCACGCGCTAGGCGCTTGTTAACCAAATGTGCCGCATAGCCCCGGGCCGGAGAGGCAAACGGGGGCGCTGCGCTTTTGCCATGGACGATCTTCTGGCCGAATTCATCGCCGAAACCCGCGAGATGCTCGCGGCATCGAGCGGCGAGATCGTCGCCTGGGAAGCCGATCCTTCCGATCGCGCGCGGCTCGATGCGATTTTCCGCTTCGTCCACACGGTCAAGGGCAATTGCGGTTTCTTCGATTTTCCCCGCCTTGCCGCGCTTTCGCACGCGGCCGAGGATGCGCTCGCGGATTGCCGCGCCGGGCGGCGCGAGCCCGATCGCGCGCTGGTCTCGGCGGTGCTCGCGATCATCGACCGCATCGCCGCGCTGGTCGATGCAATCGAGGCCGGCAGCGCGCTTCCCGAGGAGGGCGAGGCCGAGCTGATCGCCGCGCTCGGCCTCGATGATCCGGAGGAGGACGGGGAGGAGGCCGCCGCGCCGCTCGCCCCGGACGAGAGCCCCGCCCCGCAGCCCGAAGCGGGCACGGGCCAAAATCCCGCACACGCGAGGCCCGAGGCGCATTGCCCGTCCCATCCGCCAACCCCGCCCACGCCTCGGGCGCAGCGCACCATCCGCCTGCCGGTGGAACTGCTCGACCGGGTGATGAGCGGCATTTCCGACATGGTGCTGGCGCGCAACGACCTTGCCCACCGCCTGCGCCAGGCCGGCACCCAGCCGACCATCGACGGGCCGTTCGAGCGGCTCACCGCGATCCTTTCCGACGTGCGCGACGCGGTCACGCGGATGCGGATGCAGCGCATCGAGACCCTGCTTGGCGCGCTCCCCCGGCTGGTGCGCGATCTTTCGGGTGAGCTTGGCAAGCAGGTGATGATCGATGTTGATGGCGGCGATGTCGAACTCGATCGCGAGATGATCGAGACCATCCGCGATCCTCTCACCCACATCATCCGCAACGCCATCGACCACGGTATCGAGGCGCCCGCCGCGCGCCGCGCCGCGGGCAAGCGCGAGATCGGCCTCATCACCATCACCGCGCGCCAATCGGGCAACACCATCGCGCTTGCCATCAGCGATGACGGGCGCGGGCTTGATGAGGCGCGCATCGCCGCCAAGGCCGAGGCGATGGGGCTGATCACCCCGGCAGAGCGCGCCCAGCTGTCCCGCGAAAAGCTGCTCGATCTGATCTTCGAGCCGGGCTTTTCCACTGCCGCTCAGGTCAGCAATGTCTCGGGCCGCGGGGTCGGGCTTGATGTGGTGCGGCAGAACCTCGAAAAGGTCGGCGGCTCGATCAAGGTGGCGAGCGAGCCGGGCACGGGCACCCGCTTCACCTTGCAGATCCCGCTCACGCTCAGCATCATCGCCGGGCTCACGGTCGAGACCGCCGGGCAGCGCTTTGCCATTCCGCAAAGCCATGTCGAGGAAATCGTCGAGGCCAGCCACAGCGCGCTCGCCTTCACCCGCATGGGCGAGACCGCGCTCGTCACCTTCCGCGGCAAGCGGGTGGTGTGCCTGATGCTCGATGCCCTGCTCGGCCTGGCCCGCCCCGCCCCCGAGGCCGAGGCGGCGCGGGGGGCAACCCTGGTGATGCTGCGGCTCGCCGGGGGGATGCTGTTCGCGCTCGCGGTCGATCGCATCCACGGCCACGGCGACCTCGTGGTCAAGCCGCTCGCCCCGGCGGTGATGCGCTGCGGGCTCTATGCCGGATCGACCCTGCTCGATGATGGCCAGCCGGTGCTGCTGCTCGACATCGCCAATATCGCCGCCATGCACCAGCTGGCGATCGACAAGCATTCGCGCCTCGAGATCGCGGCAGAGGAGGCCGAGGCGAACATCGCCCGCAGCGGGGTGCAGGCGATGCTGTTCAGCGATTTTGCCGGGCGGCGCATGGCGGTGCGGCTCGAACTGGTGCGCCGCATCGAGACCGCCCCGGCCAGCGCGATCGACCTGTCCGGCCCGCACCCGCGCGCGGTGATCGACGGGCAGATCCTGCCGCTGGTGGGCCTGCCCGAAGACGCGCTTGCCGCCCCGCGCCTGCGGCTCCTGCGGCTCACCGATGGCCGCAGCGAGGTGCTGCTCGCGGTGCGCGAGATCGAGGACGCGCGCCTGCTCGATGGCGCGCTCGGCCCGGTGCCCGGCGATCCGCTCGCCGAAGCGGTGACCCTGGTCGATGACCGCCCGGTCACGCTGATCGATGGCCATGCGCTCTTCGCGCGGCACGGCGCTGCGCCCGAGCCGGCGGCCCGGGCGCGCTGCGTGCTGCCCGATGATGATTGGGCGCGCACCATCCTTGCCCCGCTGGTCGAGGCCGCCGGCTATGCGATTATCCCGCCGGCGAGCGCCGATGATGAGACCGTGACGATCATCTTCGATGAGGTCTATGAGGCTGCCGAGGCGCTCGGGCGCCCGATCCCCGGCCCGGTGATCCGCCTGCGCGACCAGCCCGAGGCGCCGGCTGGCGCGCCCACCATCTATCGCTATGACCGCGCCGGGCTGCTCGCCGCGCTCGTCGCCGCCCGCACCCCGCGGCCTGCCGGAGACCGCGCATGAGCGAGGAATTGCTGGTCATCATCCAGATCGCCGGGCGGCGCTGTGCCCTGCCCGCGCTCGCCGTGCGTTCGGTGATCGAGCTTGCCGCGATCGCGCCGATCCCGCGCGCACCGGCGCATATCACCGGCATTGCCGCGCTGCGCAGTCAGGCGCTGACCGTGATCGATTGCCGCCGCGCGCTCGGCCTTGCGGCGGAGGAATGGCCCACCGATCACCGCGCCGTGGTGGTGGCGCAGGGCGGCCATGCCTATGCCCTGCGGGTCGACGGGATCGAAGACATCACCAGCGCGATTGGCGCGCCGGGCCAGGTGCCGGGCGGGTTCGGCGCACAATGGTCGCGCGCCGCGCGCGGCATGATCGAAACCCAGATCGGCCCGGCGCTGCTGCTCGATCCGGCGGCGCTGATCGCCGGGAGCGAGCTCGCCCGCAGCGAAAGCGAGGCCGCCGCTTAATCCAATGCTTACCCGATTTGCCTAGGCTTTCTTGGCCACAAGCAGGACTCGCCATGAAAACATGCCTGATCGTCGATGATTCGCGCGTCATCCGCAAGGTTTCGCGGCATATCCTCGAAACCCTTGGCTTTGCCGTGGCCGAGGCCGAGAACGGCAAGGAGGCGCTCGAGGCCTGCGAGGCGGCGATGCCCGATGTCGTGCTGCTCGACTGGAACATGCCGGTGATGAGCGGGATCGAGTTCCTCGCCCATCTGCGCCAGCGGCCCGGGGGTGAGCGGCCCAAGGTGGTGTTCTGCACCACCGAGAATGACGTCGCCCATATCCGCGAGGCGATCCAGGCGGGCGCCGACGAATATGTGATGAAGCCCTTCGATCACGAGACCCTGCAGATCAAGCTCCAGCTTGTCGGATTTGCATGAGCCGGCCCCTGCCCCGCCCCGGTGCGCCGGCTGCCGCCAGCGCCCCGCCGCGCCCACGGCGGCCGCTTGGTCATGGCGCCGGGGCGCCGATCCGGGTGATGATCGTCGATGATTCGCTCACCGTGCGCACGATCCTGAAGCGCATGGTCGAAAGCGATCCGGCGCTGGTGATCGCCGGCACCGCCAGCAGCGCCGAAGGGGCGCTCGCGCAACTGGCGAGCACGCCGGTTGATGTGGTGCTGCTCGATCTCGAAATGCCGGGCCGCGGCGGGCTCGATGCCCTGCCCGCGATCCTGGCCACGCCCGGCCGCCCGCAGGTGCTGGTGGTCTCATCGCTCACCATGGACGGGGCAGAGCACACGCTGGCCGCGCTCGAGATGGGAGCGGCCGACACCCTTTTGAAGCCGCGCCCCGGGGGCTTTACCGAGGATTATCGCGGGCAGCTGTTGCGCAAGATCCGCGCGCTCGGCGCCCCGCGCGGGGATGAGGCCGCACTGGCGGGCGGCGATCCGGCCGTGCCCGCCCCCGGCGCAGGCGCGATCCCGGCGCGCTTTCCCCGCCCGGCCCGCGCCCGGCCCGGCTGGCGCCCGCAGGTGCTCGGCATCGGCGCCTCGACCGGCGGCATCCACGCGCTGGCGCAGTTGCTGCGGCGCATGGGTGCCGCCTGCGATGTGCCGATCCTCATCACCCAGCACCTGCCCGCCTCGTTCATGCCGGTGTTCGCGCGACAGGTGGAGACCGCCTGTGGCCGCCCGGCCGAGATCGCCCGCGATGGCCTTGCCATCACCGCGGGCCGCATCGTCATCGCCCCCGGGCACGGCCACCTCATGGTGCGCCGCCAGGGCGAGCGGCTGATCGCCCGCATCGGCACTGAACCCGCGCCGAGCGGCTGTGTGCCCTCGGTCGATCCGATGCTCGAAAGCCTTGCCGAGGCCTGCGCCGGCGCAGCGCTGGCGGTGATCCTTTCGGGCATGGGCCGCGACGGAGCGATCGGCGCCGAGGCGCTGGTGGCCGCGGGCGGCGCGGTCTTTGCCCAGGATGCCGACAGCAGCGCGGTGTGGGGAATGCCGGGCGCGGTGGCGCGCGCCGGCCTTGCCACGCTGGTCGCCCCGCCCGAGCGGCTCGGCGAGGCAGTGCTCGGCCAGCTGGCCGCGCCGCTGCTGGCAGCCTCGCCCGATGCGCCGCGACGGGGGCGTGGCTGATGCACAGCAGCGAGGCCTCGTTCCAGATCATCGCCGAACTGCTCGCCGCGCGCACCGGCCAGCACCTCACCGAAAGCCGCCGCTGGCGGGTCAATTCGGCGCTCGCCGGGCTGTTCCGCGAGCACGGGATCAGCAATGTCGATCAGCTCGTCTGCCTGCTCGCCGCCCCGCCGCGCGGGCCGGAATGCCCCGATCTGGCGCAGGAGGTGGTCGAGGCGCTGCTCAACAACGAGACCTATTTCTTCCGCGACCGCCCAACCTTTGATCAATTGCCCGAGGAGATCCTGCCCGAGCTGGCCCGGCGACGGCGCGAGGTTAAGCGCCTGTCGATCTGGTCGGCGGGCTGCTCCACCGGGCAGGAGGCCTATTCGCTGGCAATGCTCTTTCTCGACCAGCCCGAACGCTGGCACGGCTGGACTATCGACATCCTCGGCACCGATGTCTCGCACCGCGCGATCAATGCCGCGCGCAGCGGGCTTTACAGCCAGTTCGAGGTGCAGCGCGGGCTGAGCGTGGCGCAGATGCTGCGCCATTTCGACGAGACCGAGCGCGGCTGGCAGGTGCGCGACGAGCTGCGCGCGATGGTGCGCTTCCGCCAGCACAACCTGCTCGGCCCCCATCCCGGGCGGATGCCCTTTGACCTCGTGCTGTGCCGCAACGTGCTGCTCTATTTCGATCGCACCACCCGGGCGCTGGCCTTCGAGCGGCTGGCGAGCGCGGTGCTGCCCGACGGGCTGTTGATGCTCGGCGCGGGCGAGACCACGGTGGGCCATACCGAGCGCTTCGTGCCCAGCGCCCCGCGCGCCAGCTTCTTCGAGCCAGCCGCGGCACCCACCGAGGCGCTGCGCCGGCGCCAGGCATGATCGCCGCGCCCCCGCGCCGCACAACCGGGCACGGCGCTTTACCCTTCCTTAGCCGCCGGGCCTTACAAGCGGGTAGCGGAACAGCGCGGCGCGTGGCTGCGCCCTTTTTGCGGGATGACCCACAGGTGATCACGGCAAAGCCACCGCTGGCACTTCCGGCCTGGGGCCTGATGTTCCTGCCGATGGCAGGGGCGAGCCTTCTCACCGGCCTGTTCGTGCTGGGGGTGAGTTTCAGCAACCACCTTGCGATCATCTCGCCCGCCCCGCTGCTGATCGCCGGGCTGCTCATCTATGCCGCGCTGCTGTTCCTGCTTGGCCGCAGCGGACTTGCCAATATCCGCGCGCTCGAGGTGCGCGCCGTCACCGATCCGCTCACCCTGATGCCCAACCGCCACGCGCTGCACGAGGAGATCGAGCGGCTCTCGCGCGGCGAGGCCGAGGTGGCGCTGGCGGTGATCGATCTCGACAGCTTCAAGCAGGTCAACGACCATTATGGCCATGCCGTGGGCGACGCGCTGATCGCCCGCTGCGCCGAGGCGATCCGCGAGGTGTGCGGCAGGGAAGCGCGCTGCTACCGCCTCGGCGGCGACGAATTTGCCGCGCTGATGAGCGGCAAGGTCGCGGGCACCATCCTCGAGGGCATCTGCCGCACCCTGCTCGATCGGCTTTCCAGCCCGATCGTGCTCGACGGGCGGCACATCGCCGTGGGGGCGAGCATCGGGCTTGCCCGCTCGACCGCCACCGCCCGGGTGCCCTCATCGGAAATGCTGCGCCGGGCCGACGTGGCGATGACCATGTCCAAGCGCGGCGGGCGGATGCGCTGCACCTGGTTCAACGAGAGCTTCGACCGCCGCCGCGAGCGGATGCGCGAGATCGAGGAGGAGATCCGCGCCGGGATCGCCGCGGGCGAGTTTCGCCTCGCCTATCAGCCGCTGGTGAGCGCCGAGAGTGGGCGGATCGTCGCGGTCGAGGCGCTGCTGCGCTGGGATCGCGGCGCGCGCGCCCCGCTGGGCCCCAATATCTTCATCCCGGTGGCCGAGGATTCGGGCCTTATCAACCCGCTCGGGGCCTGGGTGCTGCGCCAGGCGGTGTGCGACGCGCGCCGCTGGGAAGGGATCACGCTCGCGGTCAACATCTCCGCCGCGCAGCTGCGCAACGCCGAGTTCCCGATCAAGCTCGGCGAGGTGCTCGAGGAAACCGGCTTTCCCCCGCACCGACTCGAACTCGAGGTGACCGAGACATGCCTGGTGCTCGATCCCGAGGTGGCCGAGCGCACGCTCGATGTGATCCGCAGCTTCGGGGTCAGGATCGCCCTCGATGATTTCGGCACCGGCTATGCCTCGATCGGCTTTTTGCGGCGCTTCCGCTTTGAGAAACTGAAGCTCGATCGCAGCCTCGTCGAACTTGCCGGGGTGGACGAGGCCAGCCGGGCGATGATGCTCTCCTCGGTGGCGCTCGCCCGCGCGCTCGACATGGGGGTGACCGCCGAAGGGGTGGAAACCGAGGACCAGGCCGAACTTGCGCGCCTGGCCGGGTGCGACCAGCTCCAGGGCTGGCTCTATCACCGCGCGCTCAGCGCCGCCGGGATCGACCAGTTGATCGACGCGCAGCGCCGCCACACGGCCCAGCATCCACTCAAGAACAGGCCCGCAGCGGGCGGAACGGAAGGACGGGCAGCATGAGCGCGCTTGGTGAAATCGCCATTGATCTTGCCGCCGAGCGCGCCGCTGCCGCGCCCGCGGCGCCGCGCCGCGCCTTGATCGGCTGGCTGCGCGGCTGGTTCGCGCAGCTCCCGGTTGGCAGCAAGGTGGCGCTGTTCTTCAGTCTCAACCTCGTCTTTGCCTTTGTTGCCGGATTGTTGGTGGTGCGCGGCTATGACGAACTTGGCGAGAGTTCCGAGCGCATCCGCTCCGCACAGGAACAGGCGCTCCAGGCCGAGCGGCTGATGGTGCAGCTGAGCGAAGGCCAGCGCCATGCCGAATTGCTGGCAGCGGGCGCCCCTGAGGCTGATCGTGCCCGCGCCGCCAGCGCCGCACTCGATCGGGCTGCGGCGCTGGCCAACGCGCTGGCCGCCACGCTGCGCGAAAGCGATCCGCAGGCCTATGATCGACTGGCGCTGATCCGCGAAGGGATTGCCGATCTTGGCCGCCAAGTCGCTGCTTTCGATGCGACGAGCATCGACACCCAGCGCCGCCGCCGCATGGCGCTTGAACTGGCGGCGACCAGCGCTGCAGTGGCCGAGGCTGGCAGCGCCCTTACCGAGCTGCTCGGGCAGGATGTCGCGACCGCGAGCGCCGCCGGGGAAGCGCTGCTCGCGCGTCTGCTTGTCATCTGGATCGCGCTCGCTGCGGTCCTCATCGTGCTCACCATGGTCGCGCAGCGCTATGTCCACCGGCAGCTCGGCGGTACGATCAAGGCAATTGCGGCGCAGATGAGCCGGATCGCCGCGGGCGAGCGCGAGGTCGTTATCAGCGGCACCGCGCGCCGCGACGAAATCGGCGAGATTGCCCGCGCCACCGAGGTGTTCCACCAGGCTGGCCTGAGGCTCGAGCAGTTGAGCCAGGAACGCGCCGCGCGCGCCCGCGCCGAGCTTGACGAACAGGCCCGCCTGCAGCTTGTGCGCGAGGAAGCGCGGATCGCCCGCGAACGGGTGCTTACCGAGATCGCCGACCAGTTCGAGCGCAGCCTCGGCGAAGTCGTCACCGGCGTGGTCGCCGCGGCGGGCCAGCTGCAATCGACCGCCAGCGCCATGGCCACCACCGCCGAGCAGACCAGCCAATCGACCGCCGCAGCGGAAAGCGCGATGGAGGAGGCCCACCTCGGCGCCACCGCAGCGGCGGCGGCGAGCGACGAATTTGCCCTGTCGATCGGCGAGATCAGCCGCCAGGCTGCTGCCTCGGCCGCGCTCGCGCGCGAGGCGAGCCTTGCCGCGCGCGAGGCCGACAGCACCATCGGCGCGCTGGCCAGTTCGGCCGAGGAAGTGGGCCAGATCGTCGAGCTGATCCAGTCGATCGCGCGGCGCACCAACCTGCTTGCGCTCAATGCCTCGATCGAGGCGGCGCGCGGCGGCGAGGCAGGCCGCGGCTTTGCCGTGGTGGCGAGCGAGGTCAAGGAACTGGCCAACCAGGCGAGCCGCGCCACCGATGCGGTCGCCCAGCAAATCCGCGCGATGCAATCCACCACCGGCGTCAGCGTTGCCGCCCTGCGCGCCATCGCCGGGCAGATCGCCAGCCTCGAGACCAGCGCCATCGCCATCGCCAGCGCGGTCGATCAGCAATCGGTGGCGGGGCACGATCTGGCGCGCAGCATCGATATCGCCGCGCGCGGCAGCGAGAAGGTGGCTGGCCACATCGCCGAGGTGCGCGGCATGGCGCTTGGCACCGGCAGCGCCGCCGCCGAGGTGCTCGCCAGCGCCTCCAGCCTCGAGGTGCAGGCCGCCAGCCTGCGCCAACAGGCCGAGAGCTTCCTCGCCGGGGTGCGCGGCGCCTGAAACTGCCCTGCGCCGGGCTGAAAAAGCGCCCCCGAATCAAGTTTTCGGAAAGGATTTTCGTTCACATTTGCGCGCAGCAAACCTCGGGGGAACGCGTAATGAACATGATGAGCTGGCAGGCGCAGCGCGAGGAACGGGCGGTGCCCGATTTTGTCCGGCAATTGCGCAGCGAATCCGCACAGGCTGAAGCCAACGAGGCAGCGCCCGTCGCCGGGGCAGAGCGCACCACCCTGCTCGAGCGCTTTGCCTGGTTCCGCAACCTGCCGCTGGCGCGCAAGATCAACACCATTTTCGGCACCTTCCTTGGCGTGGGCCTGTTGATGGCACTGGTGCTTGGGCTGGGCCTTGGCGAATTGTGGCAGCGCTACACCACCTCGGCCCGGCTCCAGGAAGCGCGGGTGATGGCCGGGCAGATCGAGGCGGGCGCGGCCGAGCTGCGCCACGATTCGCTGCGGGCGCTCTACCAGCGCAGCGCGGCGCTCGATGCCGCCCAGCGTCGCAGCGAAAGCGCGCTCGCCACAAGGCTCGCCGCGCTCGAGACGAAGCTCGGCAGTGATGCACCCGAATTTGCGCCCCGCGTGGCGGCACTGCGCGAGGGGCTGGCCACCTTCGAGGCGCGCTACGACGAAGCCCGTGAGGCCGCGCGCAGCGGTGAGGGACCTGGCCGCGCCGCCGACAGCATGGCCGAGGCGGGCCGCGCGCTCATCACCGCGAGCGCTGGCCTGTCGGCCGCGCTTTCGGCCGATGCCGAGGCGCGCGAGGCGCGCGGCATCGCCTATTTCTTCAACATGATCCTGATCCTTGCGGTGATGGCGGTGTTTGGCGGGGGCGTGCTGCTGCTTGGCCTTGCCTATCTCTCGCGCGATTTCTCGCGCCGCATCGCCGAGATCACCGATGCCATGACGCGGCTTGCCGATGGCGACCGCAATTTCGAGCTGGGCGGCGAGGAGCGCCGCGACGAGATCGGCGCGATGGTGCGCGCGATCGCGCTGTTCAAGCGCGCGAGCAAGCGGCTCGAGGCCTGGGCGCGCGAACGCTCGGAAAAGGCCGAGCAGGAATTGCAATTGCAGCAAGAGCGCGAGCGCGAGCGGCTCGAGGCCGAGGCCAAGCGCGCCGCGCTGCTCGACGAGGTGGCGCGCCAGTTCGAGCGCACCGTGGGCGAGGTGGTGAGCGGCGTCGCCGCAGCCTCGAGCCAGCTCCACACCACCGCCACGCGCATGGCCGAAAGCGCCGAGCAGGCCAGCCGCCGCACCAGCGAAGCGGCAAGCGCGATGGAGGAGGCCAATGCCGGGGCCACCGCCGCGGCCGCGGCGAGCGATGAATTTGCCCTGTCGATCAGCGAGATCAGCCGCCAGGCGGCTTCCTCGAGCGAGCTTGCCCGGCTTGCCACCCTGGCCACGGGCGAGGCCGACGAGACGATCTCGGCGCTCGCCGCCTCGGCCGAGGAAGTGGGCCAGATCGTCGAGCTGATTCAGACCATCGCCCAGCGCACCAACCTGCTGGCGCTCAACGCCTCGATCGAGGCCGCGCGCGGGGGCGAGGCGGGCCGCGGCTTTGCCGTGGTGGCGAGCGAGGTCAAGGAACTCGCCATGCAGACCAGCCGCGCGACCGAAAAGGTGGCCGAGCAGATCCGCGCGATGCAATCGAGCACCGGCGCCAGCGTGAAGGCGCTGCGCGCCATTGCCGGGCAGGTGCGCGAGCTTGAAGCCACCGCGGTTTCGATCGCCACCGCGGTCGATCAGCAATCGGTGGCTGGGCGCGATCTGGCGCAGAGCATCGATCTGGCCGCGCGCGGGACCGAGAAGGTCGCCAGCCACATCGAGGACGTGCGGCAATTGTCGCTTTCGACCGGGGCGGCGGCAAGCCAGGTGCTCGCCAGCGCCAACGAGCTCGAGGCCCAGGCCGGCCACCTCAGCGAACAGGTGCGCGGCTTCCTCAAGACCGTGCGGGCAGGGTAACGCGGGACGGCGCGCGGATCAGAACCGCGCCGCCAGCTCCTCCATCTCGGCGACCTCGCGTGCGAGCCGGGCCGATGCCGCGCGTCAGCATCGTGGCAGCGCAGATTGAGGGAAGTGCCAAGGGGGTGGGCTGCTCTCAACTTTTGTGCGCGCAAGCCGCCATAAGTTAGAGCGTTTTCCGTTCATTTCGGCTCATATCCGCATGATCTGAAGTAATTGGCGCATTCGTCTGGCTGGAAGATGTCAAGGAGCCTGCCGATCAGGTCCCAGAGGCCGCGAACGGTGCGCTCGCCA
>Ga0209911_100178_pt1 | contig 14219 bp, 14 predicted proteins | sample FECB21metaG_FD_188301 | JGI IMG/M metagenome (GOLD analysis project Ga0209911, IMG submission 188301) | Cyanobacterial communities from the Joint Genome Institute, California, USA - FECB-21 (SPAdes) (version 2) | ecosystem: Environmental > Aquatic > Thermal springs > Hot (42-90C) > Microbial mats...
CTCAGCCAGAGTAGCTGCCGCAGAACCACCTGCCAAACCTGTACCTACAACAATAATATCAATCTTGTCTCTGTTGTTTGGTGCAACAAGGTTCATATGGTCTTTATGATTTTTCCATTTATCCTTAAGAGGACCCGCTGGAATTTTTGAATCTAATTTACTCATATTAGTATATTGATATTATTGAGTTACAAAGTGAAAAATTGCGATAATGATGAAACCTGCAGGAATCAGGATAGAATACCATTTTCCGAAAGCCTTAATTACCGGCGTATATTTTGGATGTCTCGCCCCGATTGACTGGAATGAAGACTGGAAACCGTGAGCCAAGTGCAACCCTAACAAAACGAAAGAAATTACATACAAAGCCACTCTCCAGATATCTGCGAACTTCTCGTGAAGTTCCGGCCAGAAACGTTCAGAATCCGGAGTAATTTGCTCAACATACTTGTAGTTGATCTCATGCCACCAGAAATCGTAAAAGTGAAGCGCCAGGAAAGCCAACACTACAGATCCGGAAATAATCATATTTCTGGACATCCATGAAGAATTTGCAGAAGCGTTGTTTGCTGCATACTTCACAGGACGTGCTTTGTTATTCTTAATTTCAAGAACAAATCCCATAATGAAATGGAAAAAGACTGCAAAACCAAGAATAGGCTGCATTAAGAACTGCACAAAAGGATTATAGCCCATAAATTCTGATGCGGTATTGAATGCATCACGGTTTAGGACTGATAACAAATTGGTCGTCAAATGCAGTATAAGAAAAATCAGCAAAAACAGAGCTGATAATGCCATAGCATATTTTCTACCTATCGTAGAACTCGTTAAACCTGCCATATAAGTTTAAATTTGATTTTCCACAAAATTAAGAAATGTTAACAACATCAAAAAGTGAGAAATCTCACAAAAACCCAGTTTGTAATCTTTCTAAATAAGACTTAAAATATTATAAATAAAGGAAAAACACAAAATGTAATGATTAATTTAGATCATAAATGTTGCCTTTGTAAACTACTTTTTTTACATGTTTCGGGAAGGCTTTAATCTGATAATTACTAATTCTTCTTGAAGAACAATAAGGATTTACAATAAACTGAATCATTTTTCTCTGATCTGAATCTTCCTCAATCAAGAAAAAGGCATTATTTCCTTTTTTTACAGATAAAACTTGGGTTTTAGAAAAATCATGAAATAGAATTTCTTCACGATTGTTTTCATAAAAATTAAAACCAATTCTTAAAGCATAAAAAGCAAAAACTGCTGTCATTACGATTGTAACATTTTTCAATTTCGGTTTCAGAATAAAAAATCTCAGAAAATAAATGATCAGAAATAATGCAAAAACCTCGATTAGATTCATGGGAATATTTTCGATGAATAAATGACTGAAATCTGCAAACCAATGAATGACTGTAAGTAAAATCTTAATAACAAAATCATAGGCGACATTCATCAAATGAAAATCAAGATGAAAAGCAATGAAAATGGTCATTAAAAATGAAAAAACAATGATTGCTTCAGAAAAAGGAACAATGAAAAAGTTGGCAATAATTGAAATAAATGAAAACTGATGAAAATAGTACAGAACCAGAGGAAGCGTTGCCAACTGAGCAGAAACAGAAATCGAAATTGTGTTAAAAATTAACTTTTTCAACCAATTATCCTGTATCGGAAAGTAATTTAAAATCGGCTGATTCAGCCAGTAAATTCCCAGAACCGCACAAAAGCTCAACTGAAAACCGACATCAAAAAGCTGCTGATTATCAAATATTAAAATAATAAAAGCTGACAGAGAAAGTGAATGCAGCAGATCGGGTTTCCTTTGCAGCAAAACGTAAACAAAATAAATACTCAGCATTAAACCTGAACGTACGACAGAACTTCCGAATCCGATAAAAACAATAAATAACCATATAAAAATTAAACTGGAAATTATTGCGTATTTTCTGAATTTTAATGGTAAAATTTTAATTAGTAAAAGATAAAACAATCCGAAGATGATGACAATATGAGTTCCCGAAATCGCAAGAAAATGTATCAATCCGGAACGGTTAAAATCCTGAACTGTTTGCACATCCATTTCCGTTCGGTCAGCAAGAATAATTCCTTTTAAAAATTCTTTCGACTTTGAAGATATTCCCGTCTCATCAATTCTTTGCAAAACTTCCAGTCTTTTCTGGGAAAATTTCTCCGTGAAGCTGAGGTCTTTCCTTTTCGCTTCCGCAATTTCATTATTGATATAACACTGGTATTCAATATTTTTCCTTAAAAGATATTTCGAATAATCAAACTGAAAATCATATTGTGGCGGCTTCGGCTTTGAAATGTAAGCCTGCGCCTGATAATAATGTAAGAAATCAAGTTCCTTTTCGCTTTTCGGAATATAAATAACAGCATTGAAAGTTTGGTTTCCGGCTTGTATAACACCTTCATACTTCCGATTTTTCTCGCTGGAATTCAGTTTTTTAGCTATTTTAAAAACAATGGTTTCATTTTTATAAATCGAAACATTTCCGGATGCAAAAGAATTGAAAAAATGCAGGATAATTCCGACCCCGAAAAACATAAAGCCGAGTAAATAAGGTTTCGCTTTATGGAGGTAGTAATTTTTAAGAAAAGTAATGGCTAAAATGAAAGCACAAATGATGATAATGATGTAAACAAAATTTTCATCCAGAGAAAAAAAATCCTGAATAAAAATACCCAAAATAAACAAGATGGCAAGAATTAAAATCGGCTGTTTATTCAATTTCAAAATTTGTGCATTTCAAAAATATTTAATTGAATAACAATCGGCAAATCAAAATTTTAAAATCTTAAATTTTGACTTAAATTCATGATATAAAAGAAAAATCGCAGAAAAATTTTCTACGATTTTTTATAGTTTATTTGATTTTTTAAACCTTTAAAATGACATCCGCCGCATTTTCACTGGCTCCTTTTCCGCCTAATTTTTCTCTCAACAAATCGTAATCTCTTAAAAGCTGTGTTCTTTTCTCGGTTTCTAAAATCTTTTTCAGTTCTTCCACCAGATTATCCGTATTAAGATCATTCTGAATCAGTTCTTTAACGACTTCACGATCCATAATTAAATTCACCAGAGAAATATATTTGATGTTTTTAACGAGCCTTTTCGCAATTGCATAAGAAATTTTGCTTCCCCGGTAGCAAACTACTTCAGGAACATTCAGTAAAGCAGTCTCTAACGTTGCGGTTCCCGATGTTACCAAAGCCGCTTTCGAGCACCTCAGCAAATCATACGTTTTATTGGAAACAAAATGCACATTCTCGTCCACGTAACTCTGATAAAATTCTTTCGGCAAACTCGGCGCTCCTGCAATAACAAACTGATATTCTTTAAAGTAAGGTCTTACGGAAAGCATCATTTCCAGCATTTTTTCCACTTCCTGTTTTCTGGAACCCGGCAAAAGCGCAATAATTTCTTTTTCGTTTAAGTCATTTTCCTTTTTAAACACTTCAACATCAACATTTTGCAGCGTTGAAATCGCATCAAGCAACGGATGACCTACAAAATGCGAATCTACCCCATGTTTTGTGTAGAAATCTTCCTCAAACGGAAGGATCACCATCATTTCATCCACATATTTTTTGATGATCTCTACTCTACCCTCTTTCCATGCCCAAAGCTGCGGAGAAATATAGTAAACGACTTTAATGCCTAATTCTTTGGCAAATTTTGCAATCCTTAAATTGAATCCGGGATAATCTACCAAAATTAAAACATCCGGTCTGTTGTTTTTAATATCTTCTTTGCAGAATTTAATATTATTCAGAATGGTCCGCAGATTCATAGCTACTTCCAGAAATCCCATGAAAGCCAGATCGCGGTAATGTTTCACCAAAGTTCCGCCCTGTTGCGCCATTAAATCGCCACCCCAGAATCTGAATTCGGCAGTGGAATCTTTCTGCTTCAAAGCTTTCATTAAATTGCTTCCGTGCAAATCTCCGGAAGCCTCTCCTGCGATGATGTAATATTTCATTTCTATAATCAGAATAGAGAACAAATAAGACGTTGTACGATCTTAATTTGTAAATTTGTTCAAAGATAATGATAAAAGATGTCAGAAGAATTTGAAATACGGAATAAAGTTGCGGAAAGCGGTTTAATCAATTTTGATCTTACGGATCTTGTTCCGAAGGGAGCCAGAAAGGGAATTGATCTTAAAGATTTTCTTTTCATGGAAATGGTCTTAAAGGAAAAAGATTTCCGCGAAAAAGTGGCAGCGATTGATGTTGAAGAATATCGTGATGCGTATGTATATGTATACAATTCTGCGGATGCAATTGTTCCGCTTTGGGCATATTTCCTGATTACGGCAAGACTTACCGAAGTAACCAAAAAAATAGTTTTCGGAAACCGTGAAGATCTGGAAGTTATTTTAATGCACAACGCCATTCAAAGCCATGATTTTGATGAAATGCGCGGAAAAAGAGTCTTGGTAAAAGGCTGCTCAGATAAAGAGATTCCTGAAAACGCGTACATCGAACTGGTTGAACAGCTTCAGCCGATCGTTAAATCGCTGATGTTTGGTGAAGCATGTTCCAATGTTCCGATCTTAAAAAATTAATCATTGACAATCAACAACTTATAGGTAATTTCAAAAATAAATTTCAAATTTTGATTAAAAAAAATCTTTGGGGAATATTTTTTGATAACTTTGGTTGACTTAACAATAAAATAAACACAAACTATGAGTTTAATCGACCTACTTACAGGGAACACCGGCAACCAGGTTGCTGAACAGGCTGAAAACAAATTCGGGATCAGCAAAACGCAGGTAATTGCTTTACTGGCAGTTGCGGCACCGCTTATCATTTCTTACCTTAGAAACAAATCTCAGGACGCGAATGAAGCTGAAGCTTTAAATAACGCTTTGGATAAAGATCACGACGGAAGTATTCTGGACGACGTTTCTCAGGCAGATGCGAGACAGGCTGAAGGAGGTTCTATATTAAGCCATATTTTTGGTGGAGATAAATCGAATGTAGAAAATCAGCTTTCACAAAATACAGGAATTTCCATTGATAAAGTGGGACCTATTTTAGCGATGTTGGCTCCGGTAATTATGGGCTACATCGGAAAAGAAAAGCAACAGAACAATGTAGGAGCAGGAGGTTTAGGCGATCTTTTGGGAGGAATTCTTGGGAATGCATCCAATCAGGCTCAGCAACAGCAGTCTAATCCGTTGAATGATATTTTAGGAAGCGTTTTGGGCGGCGGAAATTCTCAGTCCGGAAATCCTTTGAATGACATTCTGGGGAGCGTTCTTGGAGGAGGCAATCAGCAGAAGCAGCAAGGCGGAGGCGGATTGGGAGATATCCTTGGCGGATTTTTCGGAAAATAATTTAATTTTGTTATCATAAAAAAGACCGGAGAAAAAATAATCTCCGGTCTTTTTATTTTAATTTTTAGTTTTTTCTTCTGAAGCAGCAACTGTTTTCGAAGCTTTTCTTGGTCTTCTTTTTCCATAGCTTCCATTGTTGATCTTACCTCTTCTAGATTTTTTGTCTCCTTTTCCCATAGAAATAAATTTTAGTTGATTAACTACGAAATTAAAAAATACCCTGTAAAAATCAAAGATTGGAGCTGTTAAAATTTTTATAATTCTGCAGCGGGAAGTTGAGAGACAGGTGTTGGAAGATTATATTAAAGCGTAAATCTATCTTTGTTAAAAAACCTTTAGCTCCAATCTTCCAGCATCCATACTTTTTACACTTTTACCGTTTTCCATTTTCCTTTTTTAAACAGTATAAAAGCAACGATAGTGATTAAAGTTTCGGTTACGGGAATAGATATAAAGACACCTTTCGGTCCCATTCCGAAATATTTGGACAAAAAATACGCTAAAGGAATCTGGAACAGCCAGAATCCGCACAAATTCACCCAAGTCGGAGTCCAGGTATCTCCAGCTCCGTTAAAAGCATTAATCATCACCATTCCTATTCCGTAGAAAATAAATCCTACCGCCATAATATGCAAAGCATTGGTAGCAATAGTTTTAATTTCAGGTTCGCTGGTGAAAAATCCGACTAAAAAATCTCCCATAAAAAAGAAAATAACACTTACGGTTACCATAAAGATCACATTATACTTTACAGTTTTCATAACGGACTGTTCTGCTCTCAACATTTCGTTGGCTCCCATGTTTTGTCCGACTAACGTTGATGCAGCGTTGCTTAATCCCCAAGCCGGAAGCAAAAAGAACATCATTAAACGCAGAGCGGTCTGATATCCTGCAGAAGCATTTTCACCGCCGGTTGTTGCGACCAGTTGAGCCAGAAAAATCCAACTGCATGAAGCAATTACAAACTGAAAAATTCCGGGAGTTGCAATTTTGATAACCGATTTAATGATTTCAAAGTCAGGTTTAAAATATTTTGACTGAATTCTGATCTGCGTATCTGCAATCAAAAGATGATACAATTGATAGATCACTCCAATACTTCTGCCGATGGTAGTAGCCAAAGCGGCTCCCGTTAATCCCATTGCCGGAACCGGACCGAAACCTTTGATTAAAACCGGACATAAAATTATATTGGCAATATTGGCGATCCAAAGAGATTTCATCGCAATCGCGGCATTTCCTGCTCCGCGAAAAATTCCGTTGATTAAGAATAAAAGCATAATGATGACACTGCTTCCCATCATAATTCTCGTGAATTCTTTTCCGTATGCTGCTGCTTCGGGCTTTGAACCCATCAGAATTAAAATTTCCTCAGCGTAGATCACTCCAAGCAGACTCAATAGAAAAGTAATGGCAAAAGAGACGAGTAAGACCTGCGCTGCACTTCTGGAAGCCTGTTCGGGATTTTTCTCCCCCACTCTCCTTGCTACCATTGCTGTTGCCGCCATACTCATCCCGATTGCGATAGAATACATCACGGAAAGTACAGATTCTGTTAATCCCACTGTCTGTATTGCAAATCCGCTTTCTTTAAGATGACCTACAAAATACAGATCCACCAATGCGAATACAGATTCCATTGCCATTTCCAGCATCATGGGAATGGCGAGAAGAAGAACCGCGCTTCGTATCGTTGCTTTGGTGTAATCTACTTCTTCACCACTTAAAGCTTTCTTCAGAAAATTGAAATATTTTGACATGGATTCGGTTTTATATTCCGCAAAAATATAGATTCGAAAATGATTATAACTTGGCTTATGAAAAGTTTTCTGAAAAAGATTCTGAACAGATCAGTCGAAGCGCATTTATCAACTCAGAAAAAATAAAAATAAAAATTTCAATAATTTTTTATCGTAAAACAATAAATAATTATATATTTGCAATAATAAAATAACAAACTCATGAAAATTATCGGGAAGAATTCTGTTTCACAATACATCAGTTATCTGCTTTTGTTACTGGCTGTTTTTTTTGCTCTTCAGCTTATTTACATTACCATTGGTTTTGCTGTTTCTTTTTATAATTTCAAGACAGCAAATAATATTCTTTCAGACTTTTTTATCATTGGAACAGATGTAGGCTGGTCTAAGAATGAATGGACACAACCGATGGAATATATGATGAAATTTAAGTTCTTTATTCCTTTCACCGAACAGAATCTTCTTACAGGACTGTTTAATCCGGGAAATGTGCTAAGCAATGTTTTCAACGAAATTTTTATAACCCTGCTTTTTTTCATCAGCTATAAATTTTTACGAGAAATCAGCAAAGAAAATGTGTTCAATGCTGATGCTTTACTTTGGCTGAAAAGGTTCGGCTGGCTTAATATTATTTATACAGCCATTACATTGGCTATCGTTCCTTTTACGGTAAAAAGTTTATTTGCGGTAACATATTCTGTCGTAATATTCTTATTTTTCGGAGCCTTAATATTATTCATCGTCGAATTCTTCAAAAAAGGACTGGAACTCCAGGAACAAGTAGATTTAACAATTTAATTTATGCCAATAATCATCAACGTAGACGTCATGTTGGCGAAAAGGAAAATGCAGTCTCAGGAACTTGCCGAAAAAATTGGCATTACTCAGGCTAATCTTTCCATTCTTAAAACCGGTAAAGCCAAAGCCGTAAAGCTTTCAACACTGGAAGCCATATGCAAAGCACTGGATTGTCAACCCGGTAACATCCTTGAATATGTAAAAGATTAATATTCTTTAAGATTTTAAAACTAAAAAATTCGTTAAAAATATTCCCAAACCTCACAAACTTCCTTAAAACCATTATTCACAAACAATAATATCAGATCTGTCTTTTTAGATTTGACAAAAAAATTTAATCACTATGAAAAAATATTTCATCGTCCCATTTCTTCTATGGGGAATGACTTCTTTTGCCCAACAAAAAAATGAGAATCTCGATTTTGAAACCACAGAAAACAATTCTCCCGCCTTATGGAAATTAATGGGAAATAATTCTGCAAAAGTATTTTCCGATTTTAATGAAAAACAGCAGGGAAAGGCATCTGCAGTGATAGAATCTGAAGGAACAGAAGGCTTTAGAGCAATCATGTACACCCTTCCCAACAATTATGCAGGAAGAAAAATTACGCTTTCCGGATATCTCAAAACAGAAAATGTAACGGATGGATTTGCAGGATTATGGATGAGAATTGATCCTGAAGTTGCTTTTAACAATATGCAAAACGTTGGTCTGAAAGGCACAAACGACTGGAAAAAATATGAGGTTACCCTCAATATGTCTCCGGAAAACACACAACAGATCGTTATCGGAGCACTGCTTTCAGGAAAAGGAAAAATCTGGGTAGACGACTTAAAAGTTTCCATTGACGGAAAAGACATTGAAAATGCTAAAATTTTCGAAAAAAAATTAACGAAAGTTGAGCTTGATAAAGAATTTGATAAAGGCTCTAAAATATCCAACATCAGCCTCGATCAGAATAATATTGAAAACCTTAAAAAACTGGGATTAATCTGGGGATATCTGAAATATTATCATCCAAGCGTAGCCGAAGGAAACTACAACTGGGATTACGAACTTTTCAGAATTTATCCTAAAATCGAAAATACTTCTTCTGAACAGAGAGATCAGATTTTAACAGACTGGATCAAAGGTTTAGGGAAATTTCAGACAGCAAAAAATTCTGAGCCTAAAAATGTGAAGATCAAGCCCGATCTCGACTGGATTACCAATTCCGGCTTCTCGAAAGAACTTACGGAGCTGCTTTTACAACTAAAAGATGCCAAAAGACCAAAAGTCAATTATTACGTCGATTTCTTTCCGAATGTAGACAATCCTGATTTCAGGCATGAAAATCCTTACAGAGAGATGAAGTATCCCGATGAAGGTTTCAGACTGCTTTCTCTTTACAGATACTGGAACATGATTCAGTATTATTTTCCTTACAAAAACCTCATCGAGGAAGACTGGAAAGGCGTACTCAAAGAATTTATCCCAAAATTCATCAACGCAAAAGATGAAACGGAATACAATCTCGCTTCTTTAGAACTGATCGGAAGAATTCACGACACTCATGCCAACATTTGGGGAAACAGCAAATCGCTTGAAAAATATTTTGGCGAAAGGTATTCTCCGGTAAAATTAACTTTTGCAGAAAATAAACCTGTGGTTGAAGGCTTTTATGACGAAAATTTAGGAACACAGACCGGATTGAAAAAAGGAGATGTCATCACGGAAATTAATGGTGAAAATATGGACAACATCATTAAAAATATGCTGAAATATCTTCCTGCTTCCAATTATCCTACTCAACTTCGGGACATTTCGAGAAAATTGTTGCGAAGCAATGCAGAAACCATCAATCTTACCATTTTAAGAGACGGAAAAACGGAAGAAAAAACTATAAAAACTTATGCTTATTCAGATATTAAAATAAAAAAAGAGCCGAAAGAGTTTTTTAAAATGCTCGATGGCAAAATTGCTTATGTTTATATGGGAAGTGTAAATGCCGATCTTCTTCCTGAAGTTTTTGAAAAAATTAAAAACACAAAAGGTTTGGTTATCGATTTCAGAAGCTATCCTTCAGATTTTGTGGTTTTTAAAATGGGAAAACTGCTAAAACCGGAATCCTCGGATTTCGTAAAATTCACGAATACAAGCAACAGTCAGCCGGGACTTTTCACTTTTACACCAAGTTTAAAAACACAGGGAACCGGAAAAAAATCTTATGCGGGTAAAATTGCCATCTTAATTAATGAAACAACACAAAGCAGTGCAGAATATCACACCATGGCTTTCAGAACAGCACCCAATGCAAAAGTTTTCGGTTCTACAACGGCAGGAGCCGATGGAAATGTTTCTGATATAAAACTCCCGGGAAATATTTCCACCATGATCAGCGGAATCGGCATCTATTATCCCGACGGAAAAGAAACCCAGAGAATAGGAATTGTTCCCGATGTGGAAGTAAAACCTACAATAGACGGAATTAAAAACAATAAGGACGAAGTTTTGGAAAAAGCAACGAAATGGATTAATAATTAGCAACATTGATCGAAAAATTTTATTTAGCTTTGTATATTCTTTAGATAAATCAAGTTTTATGAAAAAAATAATTACAGCAACTTTGCTATTCGGACTTTCTGTTTTTGCCAACGGATTATTTGCACAGGAATTATCAGCAGACCAGTTGAAAACCTTCCGCACCGATAATCTGGAAAGTTTTCAGAAAACTTTCAGCCAGGAAGATTTTTCAAAATGCTATACCGTAAATGGTACAAAAACAGATTTACTTTCTTTGAGCGTAAAAGAAAACAAAAAAAATGTCTTCAATTATCTGGTGAGTAAAACTGATGTTAATAAGTCTTGCAGCGATGTTACTCCTCTAATGAATGCAGCAGCTTCAGGAAATATGGATGCCGCAAAAATGCTGATGAAATTCGGGGCTAAAAAAGAGGCAAAAGACAGCAAAGGTAAAACGGCAAAAGACTACGCTGTTAAAAATAAACAGTCTGCAATGGCAATGGTTCTTTAATTTTTTTAGAGATAAATAATTTAAAACTTCCTTCGGGAAGTTTTTTTTGTTTTTAAAACCTGCAAAAATCTTATCTTTGCCAACGGAAAATTCAAGGTTCGGATCTGAGCCTTATACATTGAACTTTAAACAAATAATTATGTTTCGATCGCACACAAACGGAGAATTATCTCTTAAAAATCTTAATGAAGAAGTTACACTTTCAGGATGGGTACAGACTATCCGTGATAAAGGATTTATGATTTGGATAGATCTTCGGGATCGTTACGGAATTACGCAGCTTGTTTTCGACCAGGATCGTTCTACAGCGGAACTGATGGAAAATGCTAAAAAACTGGGACGTGAATTTGTGATTCAGGTTACCGGAAAAGTTATCGAAAGAGTAAGCAAAAACCCCAATATTCCGACAGGAGAAATTGAAATTTTAGTGGAGAATTTAACAGTTCTTAATGAATCTCAGCTTCCACCTTTCACCATTGAGGACGAAACGGACGGTGGCGAAGAATTGAGAATGAAATACCGTTACCTTGATATTAGAAGAAATCCTGTAAAAGATAAATTGATTTTCCGTCATAAAATGGCGCAGAAAGTAAGAAACTATCTTTCAGACAACGGATTTATTGAGGTTGAAACTCCGGTTTTAATTAAATCTACACCGGAAGGAGCAAGAGATTTCGTAGTTCCGAGCAGAATGAATCCGGGACAGTTTTACGCATTGCCGCAGTCTCCACAGACTTTCAAGCAATTATTGATGGTTGGCGGAATGGATAAGTATTTCCAGATCGTAAAATGTTTCCGTGATGAGGATTTGAGAGCCGACAGACAGCCGGAATTTACACAAATCGACTGCGAAATGGCTTTCGTAGAGCAGGAAGATGTGATGAATGTTTTTGAAGGAATGACGAAAACTTTATTGGAAGATATCACCGGTCAGGAATTCGGAGATTTCCCAAGAATGACATTTGCTGATGCGATGCAGAAATACGGAAACGACAAACCGGACATCCGTTTTGGAATGGAATTCGTGGAACTGAATGATTTAGTAAAAGGCAAAGATTTCAAAATATTTGACGATGCAGAACTAGTTGTCGGAATCAATGTTGAAGGTTGTGCAGATTATACAAGAAAACAGATCGACGAACTTGTGGATTGGGTAAAAAGACCACAAATCGGAGCTTCAGGAATGGTTTGGGTGAAATTCCAGAATGACGGGGTAAAAACATCTTCGGTAAATAAATTTTACAGCGAGGAAGATTTGGCAAAAATCATTGAAAAATTCGGAGCTAAAGAAGGAGACTTGATGTTGATTCTTTCCGGAAACGAAAATAAGGTAAGAACGCAGCTTTCAGCTTTAAGAATGGAACTTGGAAACCGTTTGGGATTAAGAAAAGGAAACGAATTCGCGCCACTTTGGGTAGTTGATTTCCCATTATTGGAATTTGATGAAGAAAGCGGACGTTATCATGCAATGCACCACCCTTTCACTTCTCCAAAACCGGAAGATATTCATTTGCTGGAAACAGATCCGGGAAAAGCCAGAGCAAACGCTTACGATATGGTATTGAACGGAAATGAAATCGGCGGAGGTTCCATCAGAATTTTCGATAAAGATCTTCAGTCTAAAATGTTCGATCTTTTAGGATTCTCCAAAGAAGAAGCGGAAGCACAGTTTGGTTTCTTAATGAATGCCTTCAAATACGGAGCGCCGCCTCACGGTGGATTAGCTTTCGGGTTTGACCGTTTGGTAGCAATTCTGGACGGAAACGAAGTGATCAGAGATTATATTGCTTTCCCTAAAAATAATTCAGGACGTGATGTGATGATCGATGCGCCTTCTTCGATTGCTGATGAACAGCTCGATGAACTGGAACTGAAATTAAATTTAAAAGCATAAATTAGAAGCGGGGATTTTTTTCTCCGCTTTTTTTATGAAAACACTAATTTCTCTAATAGCCACTTTAGGATATATTTCTGCAATAGTCTGTGCAGTTTATTTCATAATCATATTCATAAAGAAAATACTTTATTACCCTCCGAACGTAAAAGAAAAAGCTTACGAAGAAATAATGAAGCTTTCTTACATTTCAGGATTATTGCTTGTATTTAGCTCAACCTGCTTTGGGGTAGCTAAAGAAATTGTAGAATATGATTTTAAAAGAACATTGAGAAAGCATACTATTGTTTCTGCAGAAATTGAAAACATATTTTTCAGTCAGGAGGATATGAAAGGTATTTTTGATCATTTCGAAAATGACGAAGGACGTTACAGGTGCGAAAGTTTTAGCGGAATTATTAATCTGGATAACAACGAATCGATTTCTGTTGAAATTATAAAGCATTGCTATGAAAAGAACAGATATATTATTGTTTCTAAACAATACAGCGTAGAATCTACCATTGGAGACATCAACACTGACAAGTTTGATTATTTAAAAAGCGACAGCATAAATACTGAATAATTCATAAAAATCTATATTCACAGAAAAAATAAAGACTAATATCTGAAAACATGAACGAAGAAATTCTTACTTACGACACACCTTCCTCCGAGGAAATTTTAAAACAGATTAATGAATATGAATTTAAAAGGATTTGGGAAAATAACCTTGCGAAAAACAATAAAAATCTTTTGGGCGGCATTACTACTTCAGTAATGGCAGTCGTTTTCTTTATTACTAAAAATCATGGATTTGCGGGATTATTTGCTGGATTCAGCATTGCTACTTGCATCAATTACATCTATTATTATTCGTTATACAGAAAAAATAGAAAAAAGTTTAGGGAAATAATTGAAAAAGAAATGACAGATTTAAAAACAAATTCTAAGGATGTCAACTGGGAATTCACTCCTACCCATTTTTCTTTTAAAAATTATAAATCTGAATATAAATTTATCTGGAATGAAATTACATATTGCGTTTTAGACGATCGATATCTTTACATTACTGCTAACTCGGTTTTGAATTTTATTTTGGATAAATCCAATGTTGATAAAGAAAATCTTGATAAAACACTGTTATATCTCAAGATGAAAGCAAAGTTTAAAAAAATTTAAAAATACCACACCTCCAGTAAATTCATCATACAACACAACCCTTATACAATTTACCTACAAAAAAGCAATATAAAACGGAATAACTTTAGATCCTTCAACATTACTGCTGATCTGTAAAAATAAAAAGGTCTGAATTTCTTCTGACCTCTATTCGTTTTCCTCAGCTCATTTAAGGATGATTTTATGTTGATGTAATGGGTGTATCTTAAACCGTGATAAG
>Ga0209911_100179_pt1 | contig 14202 bp, 16 predicted proteins | sample FECB21metaG_FD_188301 | JGI IMG/M metagenome (GOLD analysis project Ga0209911, IMG submission 188301) | Cyanobacterial communities from the Joint Genome Institute, California, USA - FECB-21 (SPAdes) (version 2) | ecosystem: Environmental > Aquatic > Thermal springs > Hot (42-90C) > Microbial mats...
TTGTGGAATCCAGCCAAAGTGATTCGCTATTTTTTCGACATACCAGCCATGTGCATTTAACCTAATTACTTCTGCTCGGTCTTTTACCTTTTGTGGTACATGTTCTGTTCTCAGTTGTAACAAGGTTTTGTCTTGCTCACGAGTTATAAAGACCCTTAAACGAGCGCCCATATCTCAATAACCTCGGTAGATGCGTTCTTCGTATTTATTTATCTTTACATACTTTGGTTTTTTCACGCTGACCTACTTAATTCATTTGATTAAATCTGACGGCTTGTAGAGACGTAGCCTGGCGTTACGTCTTCGGGCGGTTCCGGGAAAAATGAACCATTACTCATTACTACCTTTACTGCCTAAATAAAATATTAAATTAATTCTGTCTAAGTGCTTACCATTGTCATACCCGGAGGATGAGCAAAATGTTATATCGAAACAAAAATAATTATCCCCCTCCAAGGAAATAGGGGAAGGGGAAAAATCAAGTTCTAGACTAAATCTGGAAATACAGATTGTACAGCAGGATGAACAATTTTATGATGGTCTACGTTCAATCCTTTGGCTAACGCTGAATTATTAACTAGTGCTTTTACTCCTTCATTTGCTAACTGCCGTACATAGGGTAAAGTACTATTATTTAATGCTTGAGTTGCTGTCCAAGGTACAGCACCCGGCATATTCGGTACACCATAATGTAATACTCCTTCTTCTTCGTATACTGGATTGGTATGAGATGTAGGGTGTAAAGTTTCAATACAGCCACCTTGGTCAACTGCAACATCTACAATTACCGTACCAGGATGCATTTTTTTGACCAATTCGCGAGATACTAGAATCGGCGCTCGTCTTCCTAAAACTAAAACTGCACCAATAAGTAAGTCCGCTTGGGGAACTGCTTCTTCAATATGGGCTGAATTACTATAAAGTAGTTCAACTCTAGAACCAAATAAAGTTTCTAAATAAGATAGGCGATCAACGTTAACATCCAAAATTTGGACTGTAGCACCCATACCAACGGCAATTTTAGCGGCTTCTGTACCAACAACACCACCACCTAAAATCACTACTTTCCCCGGCTTAACTCCTGGAACTCCTCCTAAAAGTACCCCTCTACCACCTTGTTGACTTTCAAGGTATCTAGCACCAAACTGTACCGCTAGACGACCAGCTATGATACTCATAGGAGTAAGTAAAGGTAATTTATTTGCACCCGGAAGTTCTACTGTTTCGTAGGCGATCGCTGTTACACCACAATCAATTAAATGTTCCGTTAATTTTCTATCTGCTGCTAAATGTAAATAAGTAAATATGATCTGTCCTTTTTGCAAAAATTGATATTCTGACTGGAGAGGTTCTTTGACTTTAACAATTAATTCTCGATTCCAAGCAGCTTCGGGTGTGGTAACAATTTCTCCACCTGCACTTATGTAGTCATCATCTGTAAATCCAGCACCAGCACCAGCTTGTGTCTCTACAAATATATTATGACCCGTTTCCTTTAAAACCCTAACGCTCGAAGGACTTAACCCAACTCGAAACTCTCTATCTTTCGTTTCTTTCGGAACACCGATTTCCATGTACTGCCCCTAAATTAATTTACTGCTTTATATTGCTTTAACTGTAGTCTGTCAATTAAATAGCAGCTATGCTGAATTAAATATTACAAATTTTATGTTAAATACTCTCTTGTTGTCCAAGTCGGGTTTACATCAGCTTTTTTAGCCATTACTATGACCTTGTTACGTTATATAAAAAATAGTAAAATTTTGTGAAAAGTATTTAAATGCCTTGATGATCAATCTTTGTTAACTCAAGCACTAAGATCAGAATCTAGGTGAGCAAGTTCAGTTTATTTGAAGGAGGTATTCCCTATGACAGTAAAACAGCCCCAACCAACAGTTACACCAAAGGTAGAAGAACCGAAGTTCGGATTTAATGAATATGCGGAACGTTTAAATGGTAGAGCTGCAATGATTGGTTTTGTAATTATGGTGGCTATTGAATATCTAACTGATCAAGGGGTATTATCGTGGTTGGGACTCAGGTAGTTACCTTTCAAAGTTTATATAATGTTGTGTAAACAACTATAATATTTACTCAAGTTCGCTAGTTGTTGCTCAAACTTCTCGATTCAGGGTTTATCTTTTAATCGTAAATTATTAGCCGGACTCGATATTACAGGTTTACCGAAAGTCGGGGCTAAACGGTGTTTCATCGGAAAGCAAGATGGAATAAGTTTTAGCCTCCCGACTTTAGAACTTGTTTACAAGCTATTTTTGAGCTAATTTTCAAGTTTTCGTCAACAAATATCTTTAAAGACAACATTTATTATTTATTGTTGAAAAAATTTTATCGATAGATAATCGTTTTTTTTTCATGAGTATTGTTCTAAACTTGCAATTTAATCTAAATCAGCCCCATAATAATTAGGCTTAGAAAACCTAAATTTTTCGTAAACTAAGGGAATTGACTTACTTGCTTATTGAATAAATCTATAATAGTATTAATGCTTTGATATAAAGCGTTTATTACGCAGAAGCTATATTAGTAAACTTATACTAGCAGGGAACTGAAAACACGCTGTGATGAATGCTGTATTTCCTCGGATGATCAAAACAGCCTACCGTAAAGAACCGCTAATCACTATATTAATTACTATGGGAATAGTGGATGCGCTAATTGGTGGACTCGATGACAGTTGGACATTGTTTATTTTTGGGTTAGGAACTGCGGGAATAGCTTTGGTAATCAGATGGTGGAAAATTGAGCAACGTGTTGGTTTAGAAAATAATGAAGAATCTGTAAAACAATTATATTTACCAGAGCATTCTTCAAAATCTGCTTTACCAATGCTGAGTATATCTAAGAAAAAACCACCGCAGTCATAAGTTATAAATATCAAGGTCAAAACTAACGTTGAATATTGTATTGTCAATTTATGGGGGAAAAAGGCAAAATATATTTGAAGGAGGGGAACCCTCCTTTGTGCTTTTTAAGGGTATTTACCCACTAAATATGTTATTTATGAAAAGTTTTGGTAATAATTCTATCAAGTTTAATTTTATTATTCTTGGTTTATCTGGAATTTTGACTTCTAAATCTAAATCTAAATCTCAAGTATTCCTAGCCAAAAAGCTGAGTACGGTTTTGATCAGCGCGATCGGTATTTTTGGTATTACTCAATTACCATCGTTAAATCTAGCGGCTGCACAAGTTGTTGTAGATTCAGTTGCAGCAGCTAATAATTTTGCGAATCCTCAGTTAAAGCATACATTTAAAGGACATATCGGTGCCGTTAAATCATTAACTTTCAGTCCTGATGGTAGAATGCTTGTCAGTGGTGGTTCCGACAGCGATGGTATTATTCGTTTATGGAATATGCAAAAGAAGAAACGTCTGGGTGAGATTAGTAAAGCCCATCAACAATCGATCCAATCTTTGTTAATTTCACCAGATGGTAAATATTTAGTTAGCTGTAGTACTGATAATAGTGTGAATATTTGGAGTTTGCAAAACTATAAATTTATTCGTTCTTTTAAAGCGCATAGCAGTAATGTACTATCTCTAGCAGTCACTCCAGACAGTAAAGTTCTCGTCAGTGGTGCATTAGATGGAATCCGGGTATGGGACTTATTGCAACAACGTCCTTTAGCTACATTAGCACGTTTTGACAATTTGATTCATGCATTGGCTATTAGTCCTGACGGTAGAATTTTGGTTAGTGGAGATCATAAAGGAGTTGTCAAACTTTGGGATTTACAAACCGGAAGATTAATTCGTGGATTCAAAGTTCATTCCGGGGAAATCAACGCTGTTGTCTTTACTTCCGATGGAAATAGCATCATTACCGCAAGTCGCGATCGCACTATCAAAATGTGGAATTTAAATTCCGGAGAAGTGCTGCAAAATTTCAATGGACATAATAATTCTGTGATTGCGATCGCAGTTAATCCAGATGGTAAAACTCTTGCTAGTGGTGGAAAAGACGGTATTAAACTGTGGGATTTAACAACAGGTAATTTATTGAATTCACTTTACGGACATTCTGACTGGGTAAGTTCCCTTGCTTTTAGCCCAGATGGTAAAACTCTTGCTAGTGGTAGTTTTGATAAAACAGTTCGACTTTGGGAAAGTCAACCATCAACAGTTAATGCTGAATTAAACATTACAGATTAATCAAATTTACTTCTAATAAACACTGGCATATTTTTTTGTAGGGTGCTGTGACGCTTCGCAAAAATTTGAACGCAGCAATAAGACTTATTGCGTCACGCACCATCCGTATATTGTGACTAATAATTGGTTTTTAAAAACACAAAAATTATTGCAAGCGATAGTTTTTAAAAATCTTTAAATTACTATTCTTTTAAAATTGTTATTTTGATTATTTATCAATAATTTTTTCTTTATAAAAATAAAAAAATCTGAGATAAATATATTTTATTCTACGGTGAAAATCCATTTTGGAGTGCTACTTTAAAACGGGAGATTATATATATTTGATTTATTAAAGCTAATGAAGTTTTCTACATTTACTTCCCGTATTGGATGGGTTTACGTTATAACTTTTTGTCTATGGATCTTACTCCGTATTATTTTCTTTGATAGTTTATGGTGGTTAGCGTTAATTAATACTATAGCGCTATATATATTTGTACCATTAATGATATTTTTACCATTTGCACTTTTATTTCGTAGATGGTACTTGTTTTTTGGACTTTGTTTCCCTTTAGGTATATTTATTGGCTTGTACAGTTCCTTTTTTGTACCGTCTTTATCGGCTCCTATTTCCCAAAATCAACAAACTATCAAAGCAATGACTTTCAATATGCTTTTTAGTAACAATGATTATGATTCAATAAACAAAATGGTAGCTGAAAATAATCCTGATATTATCGGTTTACAAGAAGTAGCTCCGCAAACAGTACCTATTTTAATTGAACGCTTTAGTAAAGATTACCCTTATCATGCTTTCCATCCCGTTGAACTTTCTCATAATGTAGGTATTTTGAGTCGCTTTCCCATTGATAAATTTATCACTTTACCTGCACCACCAATAGAACGAGCCATTCAAGTTACACTCCGCTTAAATAACGCACAACCTCTAGAAGTAATCGTTGCTCATTTGACTCCTAATTACCCCCATTACAAATTTGTCAAGCTAGCTAAATATTGGTATACCGCTCGTGCTGCGGAAGTATCTTATCTAACTAATATAATCAAACAGTACGATCAGCCGATAATATTTATGTGCGATTGTAATTTTACCGATACATCAGAAAATTATTCTCAAATGCATCATGTGATGAAGGATAGTTTTCATCAAGCAGGATGGGGTTTTGGACATACATACTTAAGTCCACTTTTTCCGATAGTAAGAGTTGATTATATATGGCATACAAAACAACTTCAAGCAATAAATGCTTATGTTGGGGAAGAAGCAGGTTCAGATCATCTTCCGGTAGTTGCGAAATTGCAGTTAGTTAAATAAACCTCTTCCATGTTAAGATTTTGATTTTTGTGACTCAACAAAGGTGAGAGAAACTGTCTCAAAATAATGATGTTGTCACCCCACTGATAATTTTTTCCCGCATTGCATCAGGTGTCACAGAAGTCAAGTAAAAATTCTGGTTTAAGCATTATTAAGCCGAAACCAGAACCTACAGAAATCCGTTTTTTTTAATTACTGAAGCTCTGTTATTTGCTTCAAAGCCGTTTGATATTCCTCAGTTTTTTTATTTGCTTGATAGAATTTTGCTGCTTTTTTAAAGTCAGCAATAGCGGCTTGCTTTTTACCTAAACGACGTTGAGCAAGACCTCGATTATAGTAGGGTTCTGCCGACTCAGGATCGAGTTTAATTGCTTGATTAAAATCTGCGAACTGACAAGTCAGCGCTTCGCTATCGCACTTTTAGGATTCCCTAAAGCCAGATAGGAAAGACCTCTATCATTGTAGATAAATAAACTCAAAACTCCATTTGGGTCAATTTTGAGGGCTGCGGTACGTTCTGCAATCGCACCCTTGTGATCACCTGATTCAGCACGAGCATTAGCACGGTTGGAATATGTAGAAACATCCTTTGGTCGCAATTTAGTGACTTGATTGTAAATTGAGCTTAACCTCTTGATTGGATTCAACAAGGAGATTTTCGAGTTCTTACCTCGTAATTCCAAGTTTGAGCAACTCATCGGAAATCGGTTTAGCCTGGGAAACTATTACGGAAGATACATTCTGTGAGCTAGTATTTGCGATCACCTTTTGGTTTACATCCGTATTTAGTAATACTAGTATGGTTGAAATACTTAAGCAGCTTGGTACGATGAATCTATATATTTTTTGTATCATGATGTTTCTAAAGATTTGATAATTGAGATGGTATGTGAAATGATTATTTTTAAGATGTCAATTCTAATTACTGAATCATGACAAAATAGACACCACCATGTTGCATTTAGTGAATAATAAAAGCTTTTTATGGGTTATTTTTGCAGATAATTATTTTCTTTTTCGAGTATAAAATAGTAATGATTTTTATTCTTCCGTAGGATTACGTTATCTTGAGAAGATTTAGTTTTTACTTTGGAAAAGAAAGGATTGGGCAATAAGCTAGTAATACCGATTCAAAAACAATTGCAACACATACACTACCTGTAAGGGTTTAGCACTGCTAAACCCCTACCAACCCATCTGTGGTATTCTTTTTCCAAATTGGTATAACTTTTCTATTTCCATAATTGGAAACTGGCAATATAACGCTTACGGGTTTATCCGCTTCCGAAGTCGCGTTAAATAATAATTTTTCATTCAGAATTATTTGATTCTTGAGAATATCCGCACTCTCGACAATAAGACAAATGTTTATAAGTCATACTGTGACAGTTGGGACATTCAACATATTGATAATAACCACAATGGGGACAGTAACTATCATTATTTCTGATTTTTCTTGCACAGTTTACACAGCGTGACTTTTGAATTCTGTTGCTTGCTTGGGATTTGGGATTTAAAACAACTTTTTGAGCAAGTTTGATAATTCCAAAACCAATTAAAGGGATTAGTAAGATATAAATATAATTGACAAGAAAAAGCAAACCACCCAGAATCTTGCTAACAATATCGAAAATAAATTTAAATATTATCCCAATTTGGAGAAACTCGAAAATTTTCAGGATGAGGGGAATAAAAAATATGACTAGTAAATGCCAACTAATCAGAGAAACAAGTCCATATCTTCGACGTTGAGCAAATTTATCAACTAATAGAGCGACAATAATTAGTGGTAGGAGAAAGAAAGACTGCAAAACTAGTTGAATACTAGGATACCAAAAAGCAGCTTTATTATAGCCCTTTTCAACTAACGTAAATTTGTCGCTATCTTTTAAAAATGCTAAAAAATTAGAACTATCTGACTTTGTAAGTAATTGATTTTTTAAATTAGAAATTTCCTGATTCAGAGTAGCGATATTGCGGGTATTTTCATCTAACTCTTGTTTGGCTTTTTCTGCACCAACTACATTAATCGATTGATTACGAGGTTGTCCAGCAATTTTCTCTAAAAGTGATGAATCATATTGATTGCGAATAGTCCTATTTGCTTGATCTAAATTACTAATTTTGGATTGTTTACTAGTAATATTTTGAATAATCTTTTTGTTTTCGGTATTGGTAACTTTATTTTTGATTCCATCATAACTCAGACATACTTCTGATACCTTACCCAGACGAGATTGTTTAGCTTGCTGTGGAAATGAAAAATCATCTCTTTGTTCTGTTAAGGCTGATTTAATAATCTCAAAATCTTTATTTTTATTCGTTTCATTCCGATAATTTTGCCATTGCGAATAACAAGGATAAGCTTCAGTCGGACTAATATGCCATCTGCTAATATCATCTAGTCCAGAAAATACATTACTCAGGATAAAAATATCAATTAAAACAATAACAATCAAACTAACTCTATTCAAGGGTTCATTATTAATTGTTCTGCTTCGATGAAAAAATTGACGAAAAAAACGGTTAATTCTGGCAAACATAAACAATGAACGGCTAAATTTGCCATTATCATATAACAGATTGACTGCTACACTTTTATAAATTGAGATTCCTGAAAAATAGCCTTGATAACTACGAAGATTTTGCTTTCCGATTCCCCAAGCTAATTAATGCGATCGCAGCCAAAACTAACATAAATCCTCCTGCGGATGCGTAGGTAGTAGCTAAACCAAGTCTTGCACTCACTGGTTGACTCAACACAGGTGATAGAAATTGTCCTAAAAATAGCGATGTTGTCACCCCACTTAAGATTTTTCCTCGCATTGCATCAGGTGTAACAGAAGTCAAGCAAAAATTCATGTTGGGCATTAATAAACCCAAACCCGAACCTGCGATCGCAAGTCCCAATAGTACGATTGGATATGCTGTTCCCAAACTAATAAAGCAGTAACCAATCCCCATATTTAGGAAAGCAATGCCGTAAATGGCGGTAAAACTGAGCTTCACAGGTCTTGTGGCAACTGCCCAGAATTCAATCAGGTTTTGTGGCACAATCATTAATACCTCACCTTGTGATCGCAAACTTGAGTAAGCATTACGAGTATATTGCTGGAAAGGGCTAGTGTTTTGAGCTAAACGCAGCAGAAAATTGGTATCTACCAAATAATTCATAACTGGTTATCTTCCCGTTCCTGATAAATACTTTCGCGGCTAATTGCTTCATCAGACAAAGGTGGTATATTCGCTAAAGCTGGATTGTTGCAAAATTGTTCTAGTAAATTAACCCAATCCTCAGTAGTTTCCGTTTTAGGAACAAGCTCTTTTGCTTCAATTGGCAAATTATTTTCGATTAATGATTGTAGGTATTGCTCTACCGATATTCCTTGTGCTGAAGCTTGAGCAATTAATCTGGCTTCTATTTCTGGTTTGAGGTCAAGTCTAATGGTCATTTAATTTTCCTTTGCTATACATTTCAATTTTAATGAATTACTGGTAAACCTAATTCAAAATGAAAATACTGTCCGCAATGTCCCACTAATAATCCTATCGTTATCATTTTGATTGCTGGGATTTGTGACAATTTGTAGTAATGGTGTGACGCGAATATTATCATTCACGGGTAAGTTATAAAATATTTCATAATTGGTTTGCGTACTATTTCCCACCGCACTTTCTATAAAAGTTTGACCAATTGCAAACCCCAAAATACTTCCTTTAACAAACAAGTCTTGTAAACTCAATCCTGCCATCCAATAATTAGGATGAATATCACCTAAGCTAGTATTTGGATAATTGGCATAACCGTAGCGACCAAAGACACCAATTTGTGAATTTAAAGCATAATCAAAATTGACACCAACTCCTTGAAAACTGCTTCCAAATATTTTCCCACCACTGTATTGCAAACGCACATTCACAGCTTTGCTAGGGGAATATTCTAACTCGGCAAAACCTTGATAAGGGTCTCCAAATAAACCTCCATCTGCACCACCTCCAGCGTTGGGAAATAAGCGGATATCCTGCGAACCTCCACCACCAATTAAACGTTGATTATCTGGTAGCTGATTTGCAGAATCTCCAGCTATGTATGCGGCTCGTACTTTTATAGAACTGCCTTTTGGATGCCAGTCAATTACTGCACCTGCACCTCCGGCTCGTGGTAATAAAATGAAATTGTTAGCAAAAGCTTGGGTAGAAAAATCTTTGAAACTAACATTAGCATAGCGATTTTTGTCAACAAAATCAGGTGCAACTAATGCGGGTCCAATACTAACTTTTAAATCTTGGTTAACAGGAAAGGTATAATATAAACGAGCAAGACTTATTTGATCATTCCGTCCTTGAATTGAGTAATCTAAAACGCTGCCAAAATTTGGTTCGAGAAAACCTGTCGCATTATCATTTGCACCATCACTTCCAGTTACTAAGCGAATTTTGAGTAAATCTGAACCTTTAAAGCTACTATTAAAATCCAAACTTGTGCGGTAAATAAAAGTTGAATTGGGGTCATTTCGAGTAATTACTGCACCTCTAGGAGCAATAATTTTGTCTCCAGAAAATTCACCCGAATTTACCGCCATTATAACTTGTCCGGTTAATTTGGTAGTGGTGGAAAACTGATTTGCTTCAACTTCTGCGTTGCGGGTTTCTAATACATCAATTCTTGTGCGTAAAGTTGCTAATTCATCAGCAAATTCATTTTGTAACTGTTGTAATGTGCTTAAATCTTCCTGAGAAACTAAATTTTTTTTACCTGTACTAATCAATTCATTAATTATGTTTAAAGCAGCATTTAAACCCGCAGCAAATTCATAACGACTTAGGACACGATTTCCCCGAAAAGTTCCATCGGGATAACCAGCAATTACACCATATCTTTCTACCAAAGATTGTAATGCTTGAAAGTTTCGACCAAGGAATACGAATAATCAAGAGAGCTAATCGTGGAGAAATTGGTCAATTAACCCTTGGATTCCAAGGTTCTTCTGTATATGACATTATACCCATCTCGATTAAAGTATTTCGCGATCGCTTTCCGGAAGTGGAGGTAATTATGCAACCGATGGAAACCAGTGAACAAGTAATTGCGATCGCGGAAAATAATCTAGATGTGGGTTTTGTAATACCACCTATTTGCCAGATTAAACGGAATTTCCCGAATATTTTTACCGCGATGGTCAAAGACCACTCCTAGGTCGTATCGCCCAAATTTGTCAGCAATATGGCGATCGCTCTTTACTGAGTGTAGTTTTTCCTAATTTGATCGCAGAGTGCCATCCTGTATCCTTAAATTAAGGCATTAGCTGAACGCTTACCGCATTTTCTGGTTTAAATATAATTTTTCCCAATTCGCTCGTAGAGTGCGATTCTACCTGTTGAAATTAGGTGTGCGATCGATTTTTTAGTAAAATTAACGACAAAGTTGAGCGGCGGCGAGTAGCATAGGACGTAGACGAAAAGCTTTCAAACCGCCGTCACCGAAATCTCTAAAATACGATCGCGATGTTCCTGCAACGACCCATCGCCTTGCAAAAGGTTCAAGGTTGAAAGCGGAAGTGTTGGAGCGATCGCACCTGAGCAATAGTTTCAAAATCGCGATCGTTGTGAATCAGCAGCAAGTCATGCTTTAAAGCCGCTTGAGCAATGCAGCAATCAATCGGACTGCGAACTGTCAGCCCTTGACGACGCAAATCATAGTAAATCCGCGCAGCCGCTTGCCATGAATCACCTGCGGGTTCGACGTAATTCTGAGTTTCAAGGTAGGTGAAGAGAAGAGTCCACTCTTTTTCGTTCAGACTCCCTTGAAGCAGTTCTAGCTGAGTGAAGCGAGTCAGTAGAACTTCACGGTCATCGATCAGGGTTTCTAGTTTTTGACGGACTTGACCTGTACGATCGCGAAAGACGCTAATCCAAACAGACGTATCAATCAGCAGCATGACGAGTATCGCGCAATGCCTTGTGGTCAAAATCCTCGGAGAATTGAATTTGCCCCGCGAGGTCGAGAAGGTTTTTTTTGCGGCGCGATCGTACCAGTTCTTTGAGAGCAAGACTTAATAATTCCTCTTGCGTAGAAAGATTGGTAAGTTCAAGGGCTTCGTTAAGAAGAGACTCATCAAGGTTTAGCGTAATTTGCATAGCTGCTGTATTGCTGATTCTAAAGTCTAATCTAAATTATAACGATTCACCTTCTTCGTAGCGAAAAACCACAACGCCGCGTTTTCCTCTCACCCAACCCTCCTCAACTTGCAAACAGTAGCCTTGATACGCTGATTCTTGCAGCCAACCTTTGCAGGTTTCAATATCCACAACAGAGCACTCAGGAAGCAAGCAACTCATTTGCCACTTTCCCCAATAATATTTTGGCGATAATCCCACAGGGAGTGGCTACTGCGATCGCTTTCTGGATGTAGAGTTGATTATGCAATACTTTACGGGGTTATTATTGAATATTGGGTGGTAAATCTCAAAAAAAGACAGTTGATTATATTTCGACAGCCATCAGATGCAGAATATGCTTCAAAATCTACTGTAACTGAAGGGACAATTTGTCCATTAGCATTTCCGGATGTTGTTGTATCGGTAGATATGATTGTGAGTAATTGACTGATAATTTGAATTTTTAATCCAAAAAAATCTAAAATCTAATATTTAATTGATTTTCATACTCAAATCTAACCACTTTGATTGAGTAATCGGTGCGCTACTCGATATATAATCAACGCCAGTTTCAGCAATCATGCGAATGGTTTCGAGGGTGACGTTGCCGGAAGCTTCAATTTTCACTTTATGATTATGCTGACGAATCACTTCTACAGCTTGGCGCATCATATTCGGTTTCATATTGTCCAACATAATAATGTCGGCTTGATATTTCAAAGCTTCTTCTACTTGTTCTAAACTTTCCGTCTCCACTTCTATACTTAAAGGATAAGGAATTCGTTCTCGAATACAAGTTATTGCTTTACCAATTCCACCCGCAGCTGCAATGTGGTTATCTTTAATCATCACTGCATCATCCAAACCCATGCGATGATTAATCGCACCACCTACTTGAGTCGCATACTTTTCTAGAATTCTTAAACCTGGTGTAGTTTTGCGGGTATCCACAAATAAACTAGGTAAATCCGCAATTTTTTCTACATACTTGCGAGTTAGTGTTGCAATACCACTCAAACGCATTGCTAAATTTAACGCTACTCTTTCCCCAGTCAACAAAGCATCCAGAGAACCTTCGATTTTTGCGATCGCAGTTCCTGAGTGACAATATTCTCCTTCATTCACCAATGCAATAAAATCAACTTTTTCATTCAGAAGTTGAAATACTCTCCTTGCGATCGGTAATCCAGCAATGATTCCGTTCTCTTTAACTGTCCACTCGGCTAACCCTAATGTTGTATTTTGAATTAACAGACTTTGGGTAGTGCGATCGCCCCTTCCAATATCTTCTCGCAACCAATCTTTAAGATGATTATCCAAAATAATAGATGGAGGTAATACAGCGGTTGTGGTTTCCATAAATTGTTTTGCTAAATATAAATTCGAGTTTCTTATTTTTAAGGTAGTACGAGATTGTCCGACTCATCAAACTCAAAAAACGGATTCCAGGCAACTTCCCATAAATGCTCGTCAAAATCCGCAAAATATCCGCTATAACCACCCCAAAAAACTTTTTCACCTTTTTTGACAATAGTTGCTCCTAAATCTTCAACCGTTTTTAGTACTTCGTCTACCTCTGCTTCTCCTTTCGCGTTGTAAGCAAGAGTGATTCCTGAAAATCCGTTTCCACCGGAATTAGTTTTTCCATCTTCAGCTAACTTCTCTCGTGGATAAAGCGAAATTACTACACCACCCATCTGAAAAAAAGCAATATTTTCATTACTTGCGCTCGATGGCTTCCATCCCAACCCATCTTCATAAAATCTCAAAGAGCGTTTTAAATCTTTAACTCCCAAAGTCACTATATTTAATTTCTGTCTCATAAGGCAGCGCCCGTTGATTTATTAGTTCATCAATACTACATCATTCCACCTCAAGCACTACATATAGTCTCAAAAACGATTTCTAGCGTCATAAAGCCGGTTTCTTCTCGTGAAAGCCTTATTCTTTGGTTATCCAACCAGTAAGAAACCCACTTCTTCGGTAATTCTTATATATATAGTCCGCGACGCTTAAAAAACGGTTAAACCTAAATTTCGCCGCTGCGATCGCGCTCCTCAAAATCGAAATCCGATTTTGAGATTGCCCTCGATGGCTGCTAAATCAATAAATTCCATTCCCACCAAGGGAATTTTTTAAAAAATTTCAAAAAAAAATATCGCTTAAAAGCATTGATGCGTAAGGCTTATAGCGACAGTAAAAAAACTTTTTTCAAAAAACTTTGAAAAAAGAGTTGACACAAACAAATTCTCTCGATACTATGTATAAGTGCCTGAGAGAGAGACGCGAAAGCGACGACAACTCAAGGGTTCCGAACCAAGAAAACTATATATTTGTTTGAAAGCCAGTATACCATAAAAGGTCTACGTTAGCAAAGTAATTAACCAAGACTGGGGTTAAAACCAGTCAGTCAAGGACAAAGAGCACTTTTTGGGTTATGAATATAACTGATGAAGTGTTGAACTTATCCAAAACGGAGAGTTTGATCCTGGCTCAGGATGAACGCTGGCGGCGTGCCTAACACATGCAAGTCGAACGGTCTCTTCGGAGATAGT
>Ga0209911_100180_pt1 | contig 14072 bp, 18 predicted proteins | sample FECB21metaG_FD_188301 | JGI IMG/M metagenome (GOLD analysis project Ga0209911, IMG submission 188301) | Cyanobacterial communities from the Joint Genome Institute, California, USA - FECB-21 (SPAdes) (version 2) | ecosystem: Environmental > Aquatic > Thermal springs > Hot (42-90C) > Microbial mats...
CTACTGAAACAGAAAATTATTTTCTTATTTTATAAGATACAAATTATGCTGTTTTCTAATCCTGTTTTTAAAAATAAATTAAATAGTGGGTTTTGTTAAGGAACGACTAATTAATTTAAAGTAGAGAGCTGCTTCGCGCTTGTCATTCCGACGAAGAAAGAACCTCTACAATATGAAAAACAAGTATTTCCCGCGATAAAAAGAGAAGAGACGAATGGAACTTAATTTTGAACATCACCAGACCGCCCATTGCGAAAACGGTGTTGCCTCCAATTTATTATTGAATAAAGGACTGAAGCTCAGCGAGCCTATGATCTTCGGAATCGGTTCCGGATTATTTTTCGTGTATTTACCTTTCCTGAAAGTTAATTTCGCACCGGGTTTCAGCTATCGTCCGATGCCGGGAGCCATTTTCAGCAAAGCCGCAAAAAGACTGGGAATTAAAATCAAAAGAGAAAAATTTTCCAATCCTGCCGAAGCACAAAAAGCTTTGGAAAGAAACCTCAACAATAATATTCCGACAGGTTTACAGGTCGGTGTTTTTAACCTTACTTATTTTCCCGAAGAATATAAATTCCATTTTAATGCTCACAATCTCGTTGTTTACGGAAAAGAAGACGGAAAATTCCTGATCAGTGATCCAGTGATGGATTACACCACAACCCTTACTGAAGCCGAGCTGGAAAAAGTGAGATATGCAAAAGGAGCACTTCCGCCGAAAGGTCATATGTATTACCCTACTCACATTCCGGATCATGTAAATCTGGAAGAAGCCATCAAAAAAGGAATCAAAGACACCTGTAAAAATATGCTGGCTCCGGTGCCTATTATTGGGGTGAAAGCCATGAGATGGGTAGCAAAAAGCATCCCGAAATGGGCAGCCAAAAAAGGTACGAAAACTACCAATCATTATCTGGGACAACTGATCAGAATGCAGGAAGAAATCGGAACCGGCGGCGGTGGATTCAGGTTTATTTACGGTGCATTTTTGCAGGAAGCAGCCGTTATTCTTAAAAATGATGAATTAAGAGAACTTTCTAAAGAAATCACAGCAATCGGTGATCTTTGGAGAGATTTCGCGGTGGATATTGCGAGAGTGTACAAAAACAGGAACTCCAAAAGCGATATTTATAACCAATTATCAAAATCAATGCTTCACATTGCCGATCTGGAAGAAGCTTTTTATAAAAAACTGAGAAAAGCAATATAACGTGGAACATTTCATAGAAATAAAAAATCTCTACAAAAAATATAAAAATGCAGAAGACTTTTCTGTAAACAATATTTCGCTGAGTATTGCCAAAAACGAAATCTACGGAATTCTCGGACCCAACGGCGCAGGAAAGACAACATTAATTTCCATGCTTTCCGGATTGATAAAACCGACTTCCGGACATTTTACAATTGACGGACTTTCGCCACAGAAGAACGGTTTCAAATTAAGACAAATCATCGGGATTGTTCCGCAGGAATATGCTTTGTACCCGACTTTAACGGCAAGAGAAAATTTAATGTTTTTCGGAAGCCTTTACGGATTGAGTCACAAAAATTTAAAGAATTCGATCACTGAATCTCTGGAAATCATGGGTTTGTCGAAATTTGCAGACAAAAAAGTGGAACAGTTTTCCGGAGGAATGAAGCGCCGCTGTAATCTGATTGCAGGAACCCTTCATAACCCGAAAGTTTTATTTCTGGATGAACCTACCGTTGGTGTTGATGTTCAATCTAAAAAAGCGATTATCGATTATCTTTTGGATTTAAATAAAAAAGGAACGTGCATCATCTACACTTCCCATCACCTTTCGGAAGCGGAAGAATTCTGTACCAAAATCGCCATCATCGATCACGGGAAAATTCACGCTGTCGGAACACCTGAAGAATTAATCCGTAAGGTTTCCAATGCAGAAAATTTAGAAGACGTTTTTATATCATTAACCGGAAAAGAATTACGAGATGTTGTTGTATAAATTGTGGCGGAGTTTCATCAAGGAAATTCTTTTGCTGAAAAGAGATATCGGAGGAATTGTCATCATTTTTGTGATGCCTTTATTATTGATTATCACCATTACTTTAATTCAGGATTCTACCTTTAAAAATCTGGAAGGCACAAAAATTCCGATTATTTTTATTGATAACGACAAATCTGAGATTTCAAAAAACATCAAAAAAGAATTCGAAAATGGTAAAACGTTCGAACTTCTTACCAATTTTACAGAAAAATCTGCTGAAAAAGCAGTTTTCGGAGGAGATTATCAGATGGCGATTGTTATTCCTAAAAATTTAACGAAGAATATTAATTCCAATGTAGAATCCAAAGTTCAGGCAATCGTCAGTTCATTTGGGCTTGAAAATGACTCGGCATTTGTGAAGGAAAATCCCGTTAAATCTGATGATATTCATCTGTATTTTGATCCGGCAACCAATATCGGGTTCAAAAACAATGTGATGACTGCCGTCAACAAAATGGTTTTTGAGATTGAGAACAAAAAAATCTACAAAGCCTTTCAGGATCAGTTGGGAACTACGGAAGATCTCGGAAAAACTAAAAATTTAATCAGTTTTAAAGAAATCACTCCGAAAAAAGGAAAAACAGACATCATGCCGAATTCCGTTCAGCACAATGTTCCGGCTTGGGCGTTGTTTGCTATATTTTTCATTGTCGTTCCTTTGTCTATTAACCTTGTGAAAGAAAAAAGTCAGGGAACAAGCGTAAGAGCAAGAATCAGCCCGACTCCCTATTTCGTTCATATTTTAGGAAAAACATTTACGTATCTCATCATCTGTGTGATCCAATTTTTGCTAATGGTTGCAGTGGGAATTTATCTTTTCCCATACATGGATCTTCCGCAATTTGACGTTACCGGAAAAATGTTTCCGCTTATTGTCGTGACCATTTTTGCAGGTTTGGCAGCCATTGGATTTGGCGTACTTCTGGGAACGGTTGCCAATACGCAGGAACAATCGGCTCCGTTTGGTGCGACTTCCGTGGTGGTTTTGGCAGCAGTCGGAGGAATCTGGGTTCCCGTATTTTTAATGCCTGAATTTATGCAGACCATCGCTAAATTTTCGCCGATGAACTGGGGATTAAATGCTTATTATGATATTATTTTAAGAAACAGCGGAATCGGAGGAATAGCAAAAGAAATCATTTTCCTGTTTTTATTTTATATCGCAATGGTCGCTATTTCATTATTTTACGAAAGAAAACAGAATGCAGTGTAAATACTGACATTAATTATATAATAAAAGATGTTTTTAATCTTAATTTTCTTAAACTAAATGAACTTTGTTTATTTCTAAATAATTTTAACCATTAAGAAGATTTAAGAATTTAAACTATAATTAAGAAATCAATAGATTGATTTTATTTAAGGACATGAAGCTTATATCGCTTAACTTCTTAAAATAAAATCTTAATGTTTCAAATAAAAAATGGCTAAAAGTCAAAATATATTAAGCTGTACAGAGGAAGTTCGTGTAAGATTCAACGAAACAGATCCGTTGGGAATTGTGTGGCACGGACATTACATCGTGTATTTCGAGGACGGAAGAGAAGCTTTCGGAAGACAGCATGGTTTGACCTATCTTGATATTCAAAAAGCAGGATTTGTAACGCCCATCGTAAAAAGCACCTGCGAACATTTTCTGCCTTTAAAATATGGCGAAACGTTCAGAATTGTAACGACTTTCGTCAATTCAAATTCTGCGAAATTGATTTATAAATACGAGCTTTTCAACGAAGAAAATAAATTGGTCTGTTCAGGTGAAACCATTCAGGTTTTTCTGGATTCCGACAACAATTTATGCTTGTATAATCCTGAGTTTTTTCAGGCATGGAAAAATAAAATGGGACTCTGATGAATAACGAAGTTTACATTACAGACTACAACTGCATCACGCCTTTAGGTTTTGATGTTTCTTCAAACTGGAATGCTCTTCTAGAAGGAAAATCTGGTGTAGGTTTACATAAAATCATCGAAAATCAGGAGCCTTTTTATGCTTCGATGATTGATTCTGAGAAATTAGATGAAGAATTTAACAGATTCTTCAACTCCGCACAGAAATCGGAGATTCAGCGTTTAGCCAGTGACAACGTGAGCTTTACAAGGCTTGAAAAAATGTTTTTGCTGAGTTTAAAACCTTTAGTTGAAAAACATTCGATCTCAGAAGAAACCGCTTTTATTTTATCTACCACAAAAGGAAATATCAGCTTATTAAAAAATCAGGAAACATTACCCGAAAGCGTTTTTCTTTCCAATTTAGCACAAAAAATAGCTGATTTTTTCGGATTTCAAACAAAACCGATTGTGGTTTCCAACGCCTGTGTTTCGGGAGTAATGGCAATAAGTGTTGCCAAAAATATGATTCTGGCAGGAAAATATAAAGATGCTTTTGTTATTGCCGGAGACGAAATCTCAGAATTTGTGATTTCGGGGTTCAATTCCTTTCAGGCAATTGGAACAGAGATTTGTAAACCTTACGATAAAAACCGTGACGGAATTAATATTGGCGAAGCGGCAGCGGCAGTTTATATCACTTCAATACGAGAAAAAAACGAAAACTTTAGTTTTAAAATTCTGGGAGACTCTGCAATTAACGATGCAAACCATATTTCCGGGCCTTCGAGAACAGGAGACGGATTATTTGCAAGCATCAACAACGCAATGACAGAAGCTCAGCTTTCAGCAGAAAAAATAGACTTTATCTCTGCACACGGAACGGCGACGATCTATAACGATGAAATGGAAGCCATCGCTTTCAACAGAATGAATTTACAAAATATCCCTCTAAACAGTTTAAAAGCGTATTACGGGCACTGTTTGGGCGCATCGGGATTGCTGGAAAGTATCATTTCCATGGAAAGTGCATTGAAAAATACTTTAATCCCATCCAAAAATTTTGAAGAAACCGGAACTTCTCAACCTTTGAATATTATCAGAGAAAACCAATCCACAGAAATTAAATATATTCTGAAAACAGCTTCCGGTTTTGGGGGATGCAATGCCGCGATTGTTTTAGAAAAATGCTGAAAATAATTTTGTAATTTTATAAAATTAAAGTTTTAAAAATGGACTCCACCGTAGACATCAGAAAACGAATTCACGATTTCATCGATATTGCCGATGAAAGAATTTTACGCATTTTCAAAGGAATTATTGATGCTGAAGAGGGAGATTCAGAATTAGAATCTTCAGATTATCCACAAGTTCCTGATTATATTTATGATCGGATTGAAGAAGAACGCGAAAAATATATGAAAGGAGAAGTAAAAACATCAAGCTGGGAAGAAGTGAAAGAAAGATTGATGAAAAAATTATGATTTACCACTTTTCTTTATCTCCGAATGCTGAAAATGATTTGCTAGAAGCAACTCTTTGGTACGAAAATCAACAGACCGGACTTGGTGAAAAATTTATACAAAAAGTTGAATCCTATTTTTTAAGAATTCAAAATCATCCATTTCACTTTCCCTTAAAAAAAGGAAACTTACGTGAGGCATACATTCAGAAGTTTCCTTATGTTATCATTTATCAAATTACAGGAGATCATATTATTGTTTTTGCTGTTTTCAACACCCATCAAAATCCAACAAAAAAGCTTTAAACTTTATTCATGAAGAAAACAGACATCTGCACCATAGAAAATTCAAAAATAGTACTCAATAATGACATTATTTTTGAAACCCCAACTGAAAATTTTTCAGACTTTGCGAAAGAAGCTTATAAAAGTTTAGCGCTGAATTATCCGAAATTTCATAAAATGGATCATCTAAGCAAACTCGCATTTCTCGCTTCTGAAATGATTTTAAAAGATGAAGATCACAGCAGAACGGCATTGGTTTTTGCGAACAAATCATCAAGTTTAGACACAGATTTCAAATATCAGGAAAGCATCAATTCTCAGGAAAATTACTTTCCGAGTCCCGCGGTTTTTGTGTATACTTTACCGAATATCTGTGTGGGCGAAATCAGCATCAGACACAAAATGCAGACCGAAAATGCTTTTTTTGTTTTGGATGAATTGGATGAAGAATTTTTAAACAATTATTCAGCACAGCTTTTACAGTCCGGAAAGGCAGATAAAGTATTGTGCGGCTGGGTAGAACTATATCAGGAAAGTTACAAAGCTTTTGTATATTTGCTGACATTATAAATTTGATAATTTGAAAATGTGCTGATTTGAAAATGTAAAATCATGTCAATAAAGCATAACAATTAGTTAATACATTTTCAAATTGTCTCATTAACATATTTTCAAATTAATTTTATGGAAAACTTAAGAGAAGAATTAAAGCACAAAATCATCGAAGTTCTTAATTTAGAAGACGTTGCAGTAGAAGAAATTAAAGACACAGATCCTTTATTTGGAGGAGGTCTTGGTTTGGATTCTATTGACGCTCTGGAGCTGATCGTTCTTTTGGATAAAGAATACGGAATAAAATTAGCCGATCCGAAAAAAGGAAAGGAAATTTTTACGTCCATCGAAACCATGGCAAAATTCATCGAAGAAAACAGAACTAAATAATTCAATCTAACAATGTATCAATGCAACAGTCTAGCAATTGGTAAACTGTTACATTGATACATTGATACATTTTGTAGAGATGGGTCAAAAAATTGCCATAACAGGAATGGGCATCATTTCCGCCATTGGAAACAATGTGGAGGAAAATCTGAGTTCGCTGACTTCCGGAAAGCACGGGATTTCGGACATTACTTTGTTTGAAACGCGCCATAAAGGAAATATCAAAACAGGCGAAATCAAATTGTCTAATGAGGAACTTGCCACAAAACTTCAGCTTCAGGAAGATCATCATGCAACGAGAACTGCTCTGTTGGGAATGACGGCTGCGAAAGAAGCGGTAGAAAGTGCCGGAATTTCAAATATCAATGAATATAAAACGGGACTAATTTCTTCAACCAGTGTTGGCGGAATGGATGTTACCGAAAAATATTTCTACTCCTACGAAGATTTCCCTGAAAAGCAAAAATACATTGACTCACACGATGCAGGAAATTCATCCTTACTGATTGCAGATTATCTTGGATTAAAAGGTATGGTTTCCACCATCAGTACAGCGTGTTCATCGGCGGCAAACGCTATTATGATGGGCGCAAAACTCATTAAAAACGGCGTTTTAGACCGAGTAATTGTCGGCGGAACAGATTCTCTTTCAAAATTTACTTTGAATGGTTTCAATACATTGATGATTCTTACGGATTCTTACAACACGCCTTTCGACAACGACAGAAAAGGTCTGAATCTGGGTGAAGCTGCCGCTTTCATCGTTCTGGAATCGGATGAAGTCGTAAAAAAAGAAAATAAAAAAATCTTAGGATATCTTTCAGGATACGGAAATGCCAATGATGCACATCACCAAACTGCTTCTTCAGAAAACGGACAGGGAGCTTATTTAGCAATGGAAAAAGCATTAAAAGTTTCTGGCTTAGATAAAGAAAATATCGATTACATCAACGTTCACGGAACGGCAACGCCCAATAATGATCTTTCGGAAGGAATTGCGATGATCCGGATTTTCGGGGAAAACAACGTTCCCGAATTCAGTTCTACAAAAGCATTTACAGGTCATACGCTGGCTGCTGCGGCTGGAATTGAAGCCGTATATTCTCTTTTGGCAATTCAAAATAATATCATTTTCCCGAATCTGAACTTTAAAACAAAAATGGCAGAGTTTGATTTAACGCCTGTAACGGAACTTAAAGAGAAAAACATCAATCACGTTCTTTCCAATTCATTTGGTTTTGGAGGAAATTGTTCCACTTTAATTTTCTCAAAATCATGAGTGCCGTTTACATCAACAGTGCAGCCTGTATTTCGGCTCAGGACACTTTAAATGAAGATTTTTTCCGGAATCTCAAACCTGAAAATTCAGTTCAGGTTTTAAAAGCAATTGAACCTGTTTACAAAGAATTCATTCCTCCGGCAATGATCCGAAGAATGTCTAAAACGGTAAAAATGAGTTCTGTAGCTTCTCAATACGCTTTAAAAGAAGCAGGAATTGAAAATCCAGATGCGATCATCACAGGAACCGGAATGGGCTGTTCTCAGGATTCGGAAAAGTTTCTGAAAAATGTGCTGGATAATTATGAAGAGTTTCTTACTCCTACTTATTTTATTCAGTCTACTCACAATACGGTTGCAGGACAAATCGCTTTAGGTTTGCAATGTCACGCGTACAATTTCACGTATGTAAGCACTTCGTCGTCTCTGGAATTTTCTTTTTTAGATGGAAAATTACAGATCAATGACGGTGAAGCTGAAAACGTTCTGGTCGGTTCCACAGACGAACAGACGGAAAGAGTAATGGAACTGTACAAATTAAACAAAACCATTAAAAAAGAAGAAAATCTTCCTGTTGATTTTCTGAATTCTGAAACAGAAGGCGTCATTTGGGGAGAAGGTGCTAGTTTTTTTGTCTTAGGAAAAGATAAAACAGAAAGCTCTTACGCTCAATTAACGGATATTCAGATCACAAACAAATTAGATTTAGAAGAAACTCAGCAGTTTATTGAAGATTTTCTGGCTAAAAATAATTTAACAAGTAATGATATTGATGCGGTTATTTTAGGTTTCTGCGGAGATTCAAAATCGGATATTTATTATAAAAATGCAATGGGTCTGTTTGAAAATTCGGCTTTGCTGTATTACAAACATTTAAGCGGAGAATTTAATACAGCGAGTGGTTTTTCGACGTTTATGGCTTGTCATATACTTAAAAATCAGGAGATTCCGGAAGTGATGATGATTAATGATCTGAAGAAAGGAGAGATTAAAAATGTTCTGCTTTACAATCATTTAGGAGGAAATGATCACAGTCTGGTTTTGTTAGGAAAGGCTTAAAAATTAAAACCTCACAGGTTTTCTGAAACCTGTGAGGTTTGAAACTTGAAAAATAAAGTAGAAAACATCTTGTTTTACAATTATTTAAGAGAAAACGATCACACTCCTGTTTTGTTGGGGAAAGCTTAAAAGTAAAACCTCACAGGTTTTAAAAACCTGTGAGGTTTAGAGTTAAAGCTCTTCATTCCGCTTAGCTCCAATCAGAATGACAGCATGGATACAGATTCTGAATATTTTAAACCCAAAATTTAAAGACAATAAAGATGAAACATTATCTATTTATCCTATTTTATCTTTTCTGCAACGTTTTCATTTACGCGTTTCACGGAAGTTTTTGGGTGTATCTGTTTTGTTTTTTGCTGTTTTCTGCGCTTGTAATCTGGGGTTCTTTTGATATTGAACTGGGATATTTTGTCAACAGCATTACCCATAAAAAAACGAAAATCAGAGAAGTGGCACTGACTTTTGATGACGGTCCGACTGAATTCACTCCACAGTTTTTAGATCTTTTAAAAGACAACGAGGTAAAAGCAACCTTTTTCTGTATCGGAAAACAGATTGAAAAATATCCTGAAACTTTTCAACGAATCATTGCGGAAGGTCATACCGTTGGAAATCATACTTTATCCCACTCCAACAACACTGGTTTTTTATCGACATCAAAAATGACGGAAGAAATTGAAAGATGTGATGAAGTCATGCTGAAAACCGGAAATATAAAGACGAATTTATACCGTCCTCCTTTCGGAGTGACCAATCCGAATATTGCCAAAGCCATCAAAAAAACCGGCAAAAAAAGCATCGGATGGAACGTCCGTTCTCTTGATACGATGACAGAAGATGAAAAAAAAATCTACCAGAAAGTAACGAAAAATTTAAAAAAAGGAAGCATTGTACTTCTTCACGATACTTCACAAAAAACGTACAATGTTTTGGAGGATTTATTAGTATTTTTGAAGCAGAAAAATTATTCAACTTTTACAATTGATAAATTTGAAAGCCACTAAGTCCACAATGATTTCACCAGGAACACAAGAATTATTAATAAATATTCTTTAATAGTGTCCTTGTGAAACCCTTGTCATCCTTGTGGTTAAATTTAAAAGACGTTAAACAATGATTAAAAATATAGCTCTCGGAGCATTTTTACTAATTTCAGGCTTCTTCTTTGCGCAAAATACGGCGATGTCGGGAGCGGAAGCGAAAGCATTTGTAACCAAAGTTTCTTCGGAAACCAAAGAAATAAAAACGTTACAGGCAGATTTTACGCAAACAAAAAAAATGGATTTTTTGGATAAAAACATTGTCACCTACGGAAGAATGTCTCTGAAAACGCCGAATATGCTGAGTTGGAAGTACACAAAACCCTATCAATACAGTATTGTTTTTAAAGACAATAAAATATTGATTAATGATCAGGGTAAAAAATCTTCAGTGGATGCAAAAAGCAAAACATTTGAAAAAATCAACAAATTAATTGTAGGAAGCTCAAACGGACAGATGTTCAACGATCCTGAATTCTCTGTTTCTTACCTGAAGAATGCAACTTCAAACATTGCTAAATTTACTCCAAAATCGGCTCAGCTTTTAAAATATATCAAGCAGATCGAGCTGCATTTTCCTAAAAATCAATCTACGGTTTCACAGGTTAATATGACGGAAGCTTCGGGAGATACCACGAATATTGTTTTCAAAAACACCAAGATCAATGCGCCTGTTGCAGCTTCGGAATTTAGCTTATAGCCTGATTTTCATTCTGTTTGCTTCGTGCAAAACGTATAAGCTTACTGATGTAAAACCGATTCCGTCTTCTGAAAAAACGGTTGAAAACTTATATTTTTCGTCCAGTGAAGATTATGTGTATAAATGTCAGATGGATATTTATAAAAATCATGTGAGCGGAATTTTAATTATCAAAAAAATCAGCGAAACGACCCATCGTGTGGTTCTGACTTCTGATTTTGGGAATAAACTGATTGATTTTGAGATTTCTGAGGATGATTTTAAGCTGAATTATGTTCTTCCTGATCTGGATAAAAAGATTGTGATTAATTTTTTAAGGAATGATTTTCAGCAGCTTCTGAAGCAGAAATATCCGGTAACAGAAAGTTTTGAAAACGAAAATTCTAAGATTTACCTTTCTAAAATGGATAAGAAGGGGTATTATTTGTTCTTCAACAAAGAAAATAATCTGTTAAAACAAATCGTTTACACCAAAAATAATAAGGAAAAGATCGATTTTACGTTTGATGCAAAGAAAAATACGTTTGCAGACAGTCTTAATTTACAACATAAAGATTTTAAAATCAATATAAAACTATTCCAGATCACCGAAAACCAATAACCTTACATGAAAACAAAGATTTTTGCCTTGCTGATTCTGATCTCCGGATTTTTATCAGCTCAGGTTACTTTCAATCCCGGAATAAGAGCGGGAATAAATTTTGCCAATCTTACGAACCGAAGCAATGAAACCTTTTATCTCCATGAAGATGAAAACCCGGAAAAAGTAATTCATACAAGTCTGAGAACAGTAACCGATTTCTACTTTGGATTACAGGGAAACATTAGATTTACAGAACGTTATGCTTTGCAACCGGAAGTTAACTATTCCAGACAGGGAACCAATTTACAGTACACTACAGAAAACGGAGTTCTTCCGGAAAAAAGACTGCATTACAATTTTATCGGAGTACAGCTTACAAACAAAATTTATATCAAAAATTTCAGTGTCTTTGCTGGTCCGTTTCTGGATTTGGCTGTCGGCGAAAACAATTCCGGACTCGATCTGGGTTTTTCGGGGGGTCTTGGTTATGATATTTTTAAAAATCTGGGGATTGAAGTAAGAATTAAAAAAGGTTTTGCGTCGATGCTGGATCACGAAAATTCCTCCTTCCTGTTTTCCAATTCAAATATGGTTTTTCAGATTGGCGGTTATTACACGTTCCATTTTAAGAAATAGAATTGATGTTGATGACCAAAACCATTTTCTTTTCCTTTCAAAAAAACATATCTTCGCGAAGGTTTAAATATTAAATTTTTTGAAATTTTAAAATTCAGAAAAAGATTTCAAACAACTGAAACAGAATACATCATGCAGACAATACTTACAGACTTTTATACGTTACAATCCTACGAAAAAACGGAAAGCGGAAGTTTCACCGCGCAGATTTCCCTGAATAAAGATCACGATATTTTTAAGGGACATTTTCCGGGAAATCCTGTAACACCGGGAGTTTGTATGATGCAGATCGTGAAGGAACTTACGGAAGAATTTACCGGATCTTCATTATTTTTAAAAACAGCATCGAATGTAAAGTTCATGGCAATCATCAATCCTTTTGAAACTCCGGATCTGAAAATTCAGCTTGATATTACTGAAAATGAAGGCAATGTAAAGGTAAAGAATACGACTTCTTTTGGCGAGACTATTGCATTAAAAATGTCGGTAAATTATCAAAAATTGACATAATGAAAGTATTATTTTCACTTATCGCCGCTTTTATGCTTTTCTTCCAGTCGGGTCTTGAATCTCTTAGAGAAAGCTACGCCAAAGCAAGCAGTTCCAATGCAAACACAGAAGCATTCATCAATTTAGCCGAAAAAACATCGGGATCAGATGCAGCCATTCAGGGATACAAAGCGGCGGCGCAGATTATGGAGGCAAAAATTTCCAAAAATAACAGGAAAGCTTTGGTAAAATCGGGAGCAACCAATCTTGAAGCGGTTATCAAAAGTAATCCGAATAATGCAGAATTAAGGCTGATCCGCATGAGCGTTCAGGAAAACATTCCGAAAATCGTCGGATACAGAGGAAGCCTTAAAGATGATAAGGTATTTCTCATCAATAATTACAGCAAACAGAATTCAGCTTTAAAAAGTTATATTAAAAAATTTGCAGCACAGTCTAAAACCATGACGGAGACTGAAAAGTTAAATTTTAAATAAAACACTATTAACCAACCATTTACATGAACCTTTCCGAAGTACGAAATGCAATCTCTGAAAAGAAAATTTGTGTTTTAATTCCTACTTATAACAATGAAAAAACTCTGAAAAGAGTAATCGACGGTGTTCTGGATTACACGGAAGACATTATTGTTGTAAATGACGGTTCTACAGATTCTACGAAAGAGATTTTAAGAAGCTATTCTCACATCGAAGTTATTGATTTACCGGAGAATAAAGGAAAAGGAAATGGTTTAAAAATTGGCTTTAGAAAGGCTAAAGAACTCGGTTATCATTACGCCATTACGATTGATTCCGACGGACAGCATTATCCGGATGACATTCCTGTTTTTGTGGAGGCTCTGCTGGATGAAAAGGAAGATGTTTTATTGATTGGGAACCGAAATATGTCTCAGGACGGAATTCCCAAGAAAAGCAGTTTCGGAAACCGTTTTTCTAATTTCTGGTTCTGGTTTGAAACCGGAATCAAGCTTGAAGACACACAATCCGGTTATCGATTATATCCTCTGCATAAAATTCCCAAGAAATATTTTACGCCAAAATTTGAATTTGAAATTGAAATTATTGTAAGAACTGCATGGAGACACGTTCCGGTTAAAAATGTTCCGGTGAAGGTTCTTTACGATCCCGCGGAAAGAGTTTCTCATTTCAGGCCGTTTAAAGATTTTACGAGGATCAGTATTCTGAATACTATTCTGGTTACCATTACTTTACTTTATATTATTCCGCGAAACTTCGTGAATAATTTCAAAAAAAAAAGCATTAAAAGATTCATAAAAGAAGATGTTCTGGAGAGTGACGGAAGCAACAGAATTAAAGCTTTTTCGATTGCTCTGGGCGTTTTTGTGGGCTTTTCTCCGTTCTGGGGATTTCATACGCTGATTGTAATTTCTCTGGCTGTATTATTCAAACTAAATAAAGTACTTGCTTTTTTTGCCTCCAATGTAAGTTTACCGCCTTTTATTCCGTTTATCATTGCGGCATCCCTGTTTTTAGGTTCTCCTTTTGTACATGGAGACAGCAATATTTTCAGTCAGGAATTAAATTTCGATCTGGTAAAAAATAATCTGTTGCAGTACGTTATCGGAAGTTTTATTCTGGCGACTTCTGCCTCTGCAATTTTAGGGGTAGCAACTTTTCTTTTTCTGAATAAGGTGAGCCCTGATAAAAATTAAACCCGCTATTTCAGTTTTCTTTCTGTTTTTCTCAGATATTTCTCCACGTTTTCTCTATCCGGAACC
>Ga0209911_100181_pt1 | contig 13278 bp, 12 predicted proteins | sample FECB21metaG_FD_188301 | JGI IMG/M metagenome (GOLD analysis project Ga0209911, IMG submission 188301) | Cyanobacterial communities from the Joint Genome Institute, California, USA - FECB-21 (SPAdes) (version 2) | ecosystem: Environmental > Aquatic > Thermal springs > Hot (42-90C) > Microbial mats...
ATGACGAAAATCTGGAATGCTTTCCGATTGATTAATATGTGGAATCATGAAGATAAGCCTGCAAACGAAACAGAAAATCAGACTATAGAATGGTTTGAAAGCCAATTGAACAAAACAATTGATGAAATCAATGACCAATTTAATAAGTTTAGAATTTCTGATGCTTTACATTTAATTCAAAAATTGATTAAGGATGATTTTTGTGGATGGTATTTGGAAGCAATTAAGCCAAATTATGGTGAAGGAATTTCTAAAGAAGTTTACCATAAAACAATTGAGCTATTTGAGGAATTAATGAAGTTGCTTCATCCTTTTATGCCTTTCTTGACAGAGGAGTTATGGCAATTAATTTCTGAAAGAACAGCAGAGGAAGCGTTGGTTATCGCGCAGCAGAAAAAAGCAGGTGAATTTGATGAAGAAATAATTCGAAAGTTTGAATTTGCTTCAGAAATTATTTCAGGCGTTAGAAATTACCGTCAGACAACTAAAGGTGTTTCACCTAAAGATCCTGTAGAAGTATATACCAATGCTTCAGAATTTCCTAACGAATCAGTGATTAAGAAATTAGCCAATGTTTCAGAAATTCATTTCGGAACAAAAACAGAGAAGCCGAGCTTTACATTTTTGGTAGGCGCAACAGAAATTTCAATTCCATTAAGTGAAAATTTAGATTTGGGAGAAGAGAAAACCAAAACAGAAGAAGAATTAAAATATCTGAAAGGATTTTTGATCTCTGTAGATAAAAAACTTTCCAACGAAAAATTTGTTACCAATGCAAAACCGGAAATTGTTGAGACGGAACGAAAAAAGCAAAAAGACGCTCTTGACAAAATTGCAATTTTGGAAGAGAAGCTGAAAAGTTTATAATAATAAGGTTTAGGTTAAGGCAGAGTCTAGAGCTTAGCCTTAACCTTAATTTTAGCCTAAATATGACATGACACACATAGAAAACATTAAAAAACTGTTCTCCAAAAACTTCATAGAAAGCCCGTTACTGGAAAGTTTTGAAGTTGGGAAAATTTATCTTTCCAGCGGAAAACTTGTTGCCTGTGATCCTCTGATTACAAATGACATGAAACCTTTCTCCATAACCTTTCCGAAGGGAGATTTTTCGGTTTTACTGCATAAGGAAAGAGAAAGCAATTGTGTGGCGTATGCCGAAATTATTTTTAGCCAGTCGGAAATTACAGACTGGAAACTGGCAACGACAGAAGGACAGAATATTAAAGATCTTGAGGAAGGAGAAGTTTTCGGATATCCTGTGGAAAGCGGGATGGGCTGCTTTATGGATATGGATACACAGAATAATCTTAACGAGCTCGAACAAAGACTGTATCATAGCAAAGGAGTCGATTTTATGGGAATTTATGAAGAATTTTTTCATGAATATTTCTTTGATGAAAAAGGAGCGATTGACCAGTTTGCTTTTTTAAAACCGTCTGAAAACCATCCGGGAACTATTTTTGCTTTTGAAACAGGATATGGTGAAGGTTTTTATGCAAGTTATATTGGATTTGATAAAAATAATAATCCTGTAAAAATCGTAACAGAATTTATTGAAATTAGTTAATAGTCATTAATTTTTTTTGAAATTCTAATTTCATATCATAAATTTGTACAAATCACGGAATATTAAACCATTAAGAAACACTAATGAATTTTTCCTCAGAACAGCCAAGAATTATCGTTGTAGGAAGCTCTTCGATTGATCTTGTTTTAGAAACCGAAAAAGTTCCCTGCGAGAACGAGACGGTTATTGCCCGAAAATCCGAAAGTTACTTTGGTGGAAAGGGAGCCAATCAGGCAGTTGGTGCAGCGCGTTTGGGAGCAAGCGTCTACTTTGTAGGCTGTGTGGGGATGGATCCGCTTGGTCAGCAGATCATGAGAAATATGGTGAACGAAAATGTGAATGTAGGCTTTGTCTTCGAAACAGATCGTGAATCAACCGGTACAGCTTATGTAACTACCTCAGACGGAAACGCGGCAATTGTTGTGGTTCCTGCAGCCAATAACTATCTTAGTGTAGAACATGTGGAAGCGGCAGATAAATATTTTCATACAGCAGATCTGGTTCTTCTTCAGCTTGAAGTTTCTATGAAAGTGATTGAGTATACCGTAAAAAAAGCTAAGAAATATGGTAAAAAAGTAGGTATGTATGCTTCGCCTGCACAGCGTCTGAGCGATGAAATTCTAAATAATGTAGATTTCCTTGTGGTAAAAAGCAATGAACTGCATATCGTTTTCGGAGAAGAGCAGAGAGAAGAAATTCTTAAAAAATATTTTAATAAAGTTTTTGTACGAGACGATATTAATTCTACCATTTATTTTGACGGTACAGAAATGAAATACTGCAGAAACGACAAGGATAAAACTGCTTATAAAATGGGAATGGGAGATGCTTTTACGGTAGGATTTTCTATTGCTTTGTGTCATAAAAATTCTATAGAGGAGTGTGTGAAATTCGGGAATGAAGTTTCGGCAAGAGTTTCTGAATCAAAAGGCTCTCAATGTTGTCTTCCCAGACTTTCTGATTTTATTTCATAAGCTATTTGCTACATATCGAAAGTTTTAAACTTAACATAAAATATAAAGTAAAATTTCCACTTTTATAGTGGATTTTTTCTTTTACCCATGAAAGAGCTTACATTTACTACATCTGATAATGTTTCAATAGCTGCCCATCTGTTTTTGCCTGAAAAAAGCAATCGTAAACTATTGCTTATCAACTCTGCAACCGGGGTAAAACAACAGATTTATTTTTCCTTTGCCAAATTTTTTTCCGAAAACGGATTTACGGTCATCACTTACGATTATCGTGGAATCGGGCTTTCAAAACCTGAAAATATGAGAGGATTTCATGCTTCCATGAGAATCTGGGGTTCGAAAGATTTTAAAGCAGTTACAGATTATATTCAGAAAAATTTTAATGATTATCAGAAATATTGCCTGGGACATTCCGTAGGTGCTTTAATTTTAGGAATGAATAAAGATGCTGAAATTTTTGAAGAATTTTTCTTCGTGGGAACCCAGAATGCTTTTGTGGGACATTTAAAATTCAAAACGAAAATAGAAGCTTATCTTGGTTTTGGAATTGCCCAGCCTCTAACTACCGCACTATTAGGCTACTTCCCAGGAAATTGGTTCGGACTTGGAGAAAGTCTCCCGAAAAATTGCGCATATGACTGGAGAACCTTAATTTTAAACAGAAAATCGACCAACGGTTTACTGGAAAAAATTGATGATTATTCTAAAAGTTTAAGACAAAAGGTATTTGTTATTCGTGCTGAAGATGATGCCTGGCTCACAGAAAAAGGCGTAAAAAGTCTGATGAATGATACCTATCCTAATCTCCGGCCTACATACAGACTTGTGAAAACTTCTGAATCGGAAAAAGGTGAAATAGGACACATCAATTTTTTCAGAAGTTATAATAAGAAACTATGGAATATTATTTTAAATGAAATTCCGTAACGAATCTTTTTTCTTTCTGACGTGTTGGTCGCCAAATATTTAAAATGATTGATATAATGAAGAATCTGATTGAAAACACGGTAGAATTTGTAAAAGAAAAACTGGAAGGAGCAGAAGCGGGACACGACTGGTTTCATATCGAAAGAGTATGGAAATTATCCAAAAAAATTGCAGAAACAGAAAATTGTAATCAGGAAGTGGTAGAACTGGCGGCTTTGCTTCACGATATTGCCGATCCCAAATTTCATAACGGCGATGAAACTCTTGCTTTGAAAGTTTCCCGTGAATTTCTCGAAAGCCAGAACGCCGGAGAAGAATTAATTGAGCAGGTTTTGTTCATTATTAAAAATATTTCCTTTAAGAACAGAGGAGAAGTACCTCAACATCTTCCTTTGGAACTGAAAATTGTTCAGGATGCAGACCGGATTGATGCCATCGGAGCCATTGGTATCGGAAGAACATTCAACTTCGGAGGCTTTAAAAATAATCCGATGTATGATCCTCATGTAGAGCCTAAACTCAATATGTCTAAGGAAGAGTATAAAAAATCCAACGGAACAACCATCAACCATTTCTACGAAAAACTTTTGCTGCTGAAAGATCTCATGAATACGGAAAAAGGAAAAGAAATTGCTGCCGAAAGACACGATTTTATGCTGAAATTTCTCGATCAGTTCTACAAAGAGTGGAATGTCGATTAGTATTCTTTTAAAAGTCTTTAAATAAGTATCTTTGCAGTATGGTATTTATTGTTCTGGTTATCTTCTGGGCTTCTGTTTTTTCTCTCCTTCTTTCTAAACTGAAGAAAGGGAAAGGCGCAGAGTGGGCAAAATTATTCCGTATCGTTACGATTATTTTTTCATTTTCAATTTTTACCTACTGGTTTATTAAGAAAAGTACCATAGGCATTGTGGAAAATTCGGTTGCACTTCAGGTTATCAACAAACTTCCGCAGCCACTGGATTTTTATGTACTCACCTTAAATGATGCTGAAGCCGGCAAAGTAATAGAAACAAAGCATCTCGGAAAAATCCGACCGGAGTATTACAGGATAGAATATCTGAAGATGGATAAATCTGATGAATATTGGGTAGTAGGATATCTGGGTAAAAAGAATCTGGTTTATTTTTCTCAGAATTCGGTTCCGAATAAAAATATCGATCAGATCATTGAAGTTCAGAATTATATTATTCAGAGTTCAAAACTTTCGGATCTGGCAAAAAAGCAGATTGATACGTATAACCATGAAAATGTGAAGCTCGGAATCTGGATCACCTTAGATTTTCTGCTTTTGTTTCTCAACATCATGCTTTTGCTGCGAAAAAGAAAATAAAAAATCCCAGGCTTTAGTAAAGATTGGGACTTTTTAATGCATTTTAAAAGATTTAGGGATAGTCTAAAATAATCATAATTCTTTCTTTGTACTCTTCCGGACAGTTTTTAATCAGTTTGTCTTTATTCTGCTTACTGATCTGTTTAGGTTCAAGCCATTCTGTGACGTCGGAACTTAAGCTGTTGTTGTCATAAGTTCTTTTTATTTTTTCGTCTTCATAAAAAGTATATTCGTCTCCGAGCCAGTTACTCGTTATACTTATTGTACAAATTTCCTTTTCCATACTGTTATTGGTTTTTATTGTGATTTGATAATATAGAATCTCTTCTTTCTAATTTACTAATTATAACAATATGAATGAAGCTTTTAGAGTAATTTTTTTTACAGACAAAAAAGTGAATTATTTATAGTAAAAGTGTACTTTTTATTATCAATTATCCCACTTATTGGTGAGTAAAATTAAAATTTGTTAAACTTTAAAATAAAGTTCCTGTACTTTCGATTGCCATTTTTGGGATGTGAATGTCTTGTTTCCAGTCTTCATTCACTTTTTTAATGAAATAAGCGGAAAGAAGGGGAGAGGCTTTTTCAATATTCTGATGAACAAAAAAGTACAGATTCTGCAAACCTTCCTCTTTCCATCGGCTAAGATGTCGCATCCAGTCGTCCAGTCTGTCATAATCACTTTCTGCGTTAGCTCCTACATAACGGATGAATGCATTGGGTGTAGTGAGGCGCATATGCAGCATATCTCTTCTTCCTGCCGTATCTACAATAATATTGGTGATATTGTTTTCTTCGAATAAGTCACAAGTTTTATTGAGGATCTCTTCATCCGTAAACCAGTCTGTATTTCTCAGCTCGATTGCAAGAGGAACTTCTTTTGGCCAGTTTTTTACAAATTTTTGCAGTCTTTCATAATCTTTTGGTTTAAAATTATCGTGAAGCTGAAGGAAAACCATTCCCAGTTTTTCATCAAAATTTAAAACGGCTGTAGCGAACTGTGTTACCACATCATCAATATTTAAAAGTCTTCTGAAATGAGACACCGTATTTGTGATTTTGGGAAAAAATTTAAAATCAGCCGGAGTTTTTTCTTTCCATGTCTGCACTTGTTCCGGAGTTGGCATACCGTAAAAAGTTGCATTCAGTTCAATAGAATTAAACTGAGTTGCATAGTACGTAAGTTCGTCTTTTGTACCCTTGGGATAAAATCCTTTAAGGTCTGTTTTATTCCATTTTGCACATCCTATGGAAATGTTTTCCAGTCCGCTTTTATTCCTGCTTAAAATTTCTTTGGTTCTTGGATGGTCTTTTGGTAACGTAAAATCTATCTTTGAAGGATCTTCAACTTGTCCGAATTTCATATCTGAATATTTTTAGAATTAATATGTAAAACAAAGATAAAAATAAAACCACAGAAAATTTTCTGTGGTTTGCCGGATTATATAATTGGTGAGGTTTTTACTGTACTCCCTGTGTTACCATTTTATTCGATACTACAGAATAAACACATCCCGTTGTTTTTAATGTAACGGTAATAGTTGCCGGAACTGATCTGTAGGCGGTATCACCATAAGGCTCTACGATATTGCCATTAGAATCTTTAAGCGTTTTTCCTTTTATCGTGTATGTCATTGTTGCTGTTCCTGTAAATCCGCTTGATGGAGTAAATGTAACTATTCCGGTACTTTTATTATAGCTCCATGTTCCTTCAGGAGTTACCTTTCTTCGGTATAAAGTAAGGTCGGTGTCCCCTGTTTTTGTAAAGCTGAATGTCGTTTTATCAATATTATTTTTACTTCCTGTAGGCGGAGTTGTAATACTAATTGGACCTTTGTATGCAATATCATTATCCAAAACCGGGATTGAAACCGGCTGGAGTTTACATGTGGTAGCTGCATCATCATTGGCAACAGCAGAATAAGGTAATGTTAGTTTTACATTTCGGATAATATGCTGCTGGTAAGCAGCTCCGGTTGAAGCAGCAAACCCCAGTTTTAAAAATGAAGGTACTATAGCATTTAAAGTCTGGTTTGTAGCCGCGCCTTCAGTATCTGAACTGTTAAAGTCGGTTACAGCCGGATTCGCATTTTCGCTGTACGGAATTGATGTTTTATAATGATAATAATCAATGATATTAATTGGTGTTCCGTTTTGTGTGGTCTGAATATCGACTTTAATATCGAAGCCGTCTGTAGTAGTTGCCGTAACAAAATGAGGAATCAGATCCAGAAGCACTTTTCTGAATTCACCGTTTCCGTTTCTCAAATCAAATACAGAAGACAGGGTATTAGTGGTTGTGGCATATGATCTGTCTGTCTGTAGTATTCTTCCTACTGTTCCTGTGTTACTTAATGTGGATCTCGTTACTAAAACAGGATATCCTGTATATCCGTCTCCTAAACCATTGGTATTGATGACAGCTCCTTTTGCTCCCCTCAAAGTAACATGGCTTGTTGCCTGGCTCCATGTAACTCCGGCAATACCGTTTACTCTCGATTCTCCCTGAAAACGTTTAGATTTAAAATTTCCGAATTCATCCAAAGCGATTCCGAGATATGCTCCTGATAAACCTGTTTTTCTAAAAGAAGAAAAATCGTTTTTTGCTCTGTTATATGCATATCCTAAACCAGCACCGGGAGCACCGATTGTTGGAGTGGTAACAGATCCGTCATACAGGAAAAAGGATAACCCGTCTCCATACGAGCCACTGAACGGAGCACCGGATTTCATGTCGTATTCGAATTCTACATGTAAACCATTCACCGAAGTAAATGTTCTGCCGTTAATAAACAATCCTCCGAACTGGCTGGAACTTGCCGGTGTAAGCTGTACTCCTGTTGCGGTATGAGAGGCGCTTCCCTGTATGGTAAGTTCAGATGCCGATGAAGCATTCATTAATGAACTGGAATACGAGTAAAATCCATAAATACTGGCAACTTCTGTACTGTCTGTCTGTGCAAACATGAGATTTGTAAGCAAGGTAAAGATAAGGCTCATCAAAGACAGCCCTGTGAAATTCTTTTTCATGATGTTTACTTATTTTACGACAAAAACAATGTTAATAAAAGAAGCAGGCGTTGCATTTGCCAGTACATCATAGTTTAAAACCCCTGTATTGCTGATGCTGTTAATTCTGAATACAGTAGAATCATACCCTGTTACGTAATAATAAAGATCTGTTGCGTTAGGGAAAAAAGGAATTGTTGCAGGCGCAGAGGTACTTCTCGCATTTGTAGGGATATTCGAAAACTGATTTTTATACAGTGTATACAAATCTTTCGTCTGTCCTGACGCAATAGTGGTAGTGTCGAAAACCACACTCGGCATGTAGAAAAATCTCGCCGAATAAGGTGAAAGACATACCCAGTCCGGAGTGGCAGGAGTCCCAACGTTTTGGCTTATACACTTTTTATTGGTATCAAAAATAACCAAGCCAGTTGCAGGATTAGTAACCAGTGAAAGGTTGCTGATTCTCGGCAGTAACAGACCTTTTGAACTGCTTGTAATGTCTAAAGAAGAGCTGGGATCAGGTGAACTTGTATTTATACCAACTTGTGCGGTAATGCTGTAAGAAAACATTACCAAAATTAGAGTGATAATTTTGTTCATTAGAAATAATTTTTTTGTGTTTTTAATATTGATAAACTTTTTATCAATAAAATTAATTAAGGTTTCTTTTGTGTGTTTTTATATTATAAATAAATTCATTATAATCTTCAAGATTTATGAATGAACTATTTGTTTTTTATTTTCAAAACAACATCTGTTTTATTAATTTAATTAAAATTTCAATTTATAGTTGTGTTTTTAACAATAATAAACTTTGTTGTTAACAAAATACATTTGCAAATATACAAAAAAAATTGTTTTTAAAAATATCTAAAGTGCAGTGATGCAGTAATTTGATTCACTGGTTAGGGATTGAAAAAGCTATATTTTCAATATTTACAGGTGATTACGCTGGGATACATATTTTTATTTCTTAAATGTTAAAGTTATATTAAAATTTTTCAGGATTAAAAAATACTCTGTCTTTCAAGTAATAGAAAACAGTTTGTTAGTGCTGCTTTCAGATTGTTTTTACTGTCCTAAATAAACAAAAATATAGGCAGATAAATATTTTGGCTGCAGATTAAGGGGAGTACCTGATCCGCCTGTAGAAATTGAGAATGTATGGGTATGAGCTCCTGCAGATGAAGTTATAGATGTCGTGGCATCATTGTCTACCACCGTTTTAGTATTTCCGGCTTCAACACTGTTTACTATTCCGCTTGCCCTGTCGTTATAGGTATGGCTGTGCGCTCCAGTGTTTGAAGTTGTCGCATTATAAGTAATATTCGGAAGATTGGCCTGTGTAAGAGTAACAGCTGTATTTCCGGCTGTTGCTCCTAATGTTTCCAAAGCAGATTTCGCTTTTAAAAACCTGTCTGAACTGTCGGGAAGTGAAGCTGTAAAGCCTAATGAAGACGCAGCAGATTGTGCAGTTGCAGATAAGGTAGAAACTGCTCTTCCGTTTAAGAGATACCATCCGTCATGATCTGCCGCTACGTTGCTGTATTTTATGTCTCCCACAGTAGGTATTTGTACTTCCATTTTATTCCATGAAGTTCCGTCATTATAATAAATCCCGGGAGTAACACTCGTAAGCGTAGTTGCAGTAGTGGTATTTGTATTATAAACCGTCATTCCGGTAATATGACTTGGAAAAGGGCTCGGATTGTCAGTGGTTATCAACGAAACCTTGGGCATTAAAAATCCTTTATTGTTATTTTTAGAATAAATTTCCAGTAGAGCATTCGGATTTGGAGTAGGATTGCCGGGAGTTCCGTTTGTAATAAGAACCTGCGCAGAAAGAAACGAAGTGAAAGAAGTTAATATGATAGCGAAAATTATTTTTTTCATTGTTTAAATTTTTGTGTTATTTTCCTAGATAAATAAAATACTGAACCACCAGATGTTTTGGATATTGCGTAATCGCGGTATTGGTTCCTCCGCTTGCTACGGAAATTGTATGGCTGTGATCTCCTGCGGCAGCCGTAGTTCTTACTTCTGTATCAATTGTTCTTGTTGTATTAATGCTGCCTGCATTATAGTTCCAGTAGTTTACGCCCCGATTGGTATAGCTGTGGGTGTGCGCACCTGAAGAAGCCGTAGTTCCCGTAATGTTTACATTCGGAAGATTAGCCTGTGCGATGGAGAAAGAATTGCTTCCTCCAGTTGAGGATACTGCCTCAGAAGTATTTTTACCTTTTAAAATCCGGTCGCTTGAACTTGGAAGTGTTGTACTGAAGCCTAAAGCCGCTGCATTGGTCTGGCTGATTGAAGGCAGTGTGGAAATATTTCTTCCGTTAAGCAGAAACCATCCGTCATGGTCGGTTGTTGCCATGCTGGATTTTAGATCGCCGATTTTAGGAAGATCATTATTAATGGACATTAAAACCCACTTTGTACCATCATTATAATACAACCCGGGAATAACATTATTGGGAGATGTTCCTGCTGTCGCGGTATTGTAGACCCACATCCCTTCCACATTGCTCCCGAAAGGTGCTGCAGAGGTGGTTGAAGTAAGTGCGACAGTATTCATCAGAAAACCTTTATTGGTACTGCTCAGTTCCAGAACAGCAGAATTTGACGGATTAGAAGTTCCAATACCCACTTGGGCTTTGTGTGCAACAAATAAAAATGCAGCAATACATGTATATAAAAATTTTGTCTTCATACTAGTTTCCTAAATAGATAAATACGTTTGTAATAATATTATTGGGCTGCATACTTACAGGCTGGCTGCTTCCCAAAGTAAAACTTAAACTGTGGGTATGATTTCCATCGGTACTTGTCGTATCATTTACACTCGATGTATCAGAAATAGGATTATTGGTTCCGGATACTACACCGTTTGTTGTGGAATTTAAAGGGTTGTCTGTATACGTATGCGTATGATTTCCAGTAGTATTTGTTGTTCCTGTGAAGGTTACGTTGGGTAGATTGGCTTGTGTTATAGTAAAAGTATCAGCTCCGGAAACTGCTGCTAGATTGTCTGTACCGCCTGTATTTTTAAGGAAACGGTCTGTAGCATCCGGTAAATTGGTGGTAAAGCCCAATGCTGTAGCTCTGGCTCTGGCATTTGTACTCAAAGTGCTTATTGCTCTTCCGTTGAGAAGATACCATCCATTATGGTCTGCTGCCTGAAATCCGTTTTTAATGTCTCCTGCTTTTGGAGTTTTTGCAGATAATTTTACCCAGCCGGATCCTGTGTTATAATACATTCCCGGAGTTACATTATTCGGTGCAGTGCCTGCTGTTGCTGTATTATAAACGATCATTCCCGCAACATGTGCACTCATCGGAGCAGATAAAGTGGTAGACTGAAGAGCAATTCTTGTAAGCAGAAAGCCTTTGTTGTTGGATGAATTTTCTAATTGTAAGATGCTTTCCGAATTTACGGTTCCAGAAGAATTGGAGATTTTTACCTGAGCATTAGACTGAAAAGAAGTGAATAGAATTAATGTGATAAATCCATTAACTTGAAAATATTTTCGCATAATATTCGTTTGAAATAATTTTTTGTGTTATTTTTTGCAAATGTATGAAAAAAATATATTTTACTGTCAATTGAAAATCAATGCTGAAATCAGAAATATTTTTCTGTAAAGAATAGTCTTTGCATGTCTCCTTTATTCACGGCAGATTATACAGGATATTTTATAAAAGATCATGAAATTAATGTAATATTAATTTTTTCTTAACATAAAAAAGCACGCTGAAAAAGCATGCCCGATTGAATATGTAATGTTTATTATTTGAGTATCTTATGCTTCACAAGCTGTACAGGTAACAAAATTTACCATCATTTCTTTAGAAACAGAAGAACTTCTTTGATAATAAAGGGTTTTTACACCTTTTTTCCATGCTTCGATATAAAGATAGTTCACATCTTTTACCGGCATTGTAGAAGGGATCTGAAGGTTCAGAGACTGCGCCTGATCAATGTATTGTTGTCTTTGGGCTGCCTGAGAAATAATCTCCATCGGAGAAATTTCTTTGAATGTTTTAAACACTGCTTTCTCTTCATCCGTTAACTCCTTCAAATGTTGTACCGAACCGTGATTCAACATGATCGTTCTCCACGTTTCTTCGTTATCAAGCCCTTTTTCTTCCAATAATTTTGCAAGATATTTGTTCTTACGCATGAAGTTTCCTTTCGCAAGACCTGCTTTATAATAATTGGAAGCAAACGGCTCAATTCCCGGAGAAGTCTGTCCTAAAATCGCCGAACTTGACGTTGTAGGCGCAATTGCCATAGTTGTCGTATTTCTTAATCCGTAACCTTTCAGCAGTTCCGGCTCTCCGTAAATATTGGCAAGCTCTCTTGAAGCCTGCTCTGCCTGTTCTTTAATTCTTCTGAATGCTCTTGCATTAAATTGTGTAGCCTCAAAACTTTCAAAAGGAATCATGTTTTTCTGAAGGTAAGAATGATATCCTAAAACTCCTAAACCAAGCGCTCTGTGACGCATTGCGAAGTTTCTTGCACCCTGAAGATAATAGTTTCCTTCCGTTTTGTCGATAAATTCAGATAAAACCGCATCTAAGAAATAGATTGCTAATTTCACCGCGTCTGTATCTTTCCATTCATCATACAATTCCAAGTTCATGGAAGATAAACAGCAGATGAAGGATTCTTCTCTTGTAGAAGGAAGCATGATTTCAGAGCAAAGGTTACTTGCATTTACAGTAAGTCCTAAGTCTTTGTAAACCTGTGGTTTATTTCTGTTAACGTTATCCGTAAAGAAAATATAAGGAAGCCCTTTTTGCTGGCGGCTTTCCAGTACTCTTGCCCAGACTTTACGCTTTTCCATATCGCCATCAATCATATCCTGCATCCAGTAATCCGGAACACAAACTCCCGTGAATAAATTCTGGATCGGACTTCCGATGTCTTTGATGGATAAAAATTCTTCAATATCTCCGTGATCGATGTCTAAGTAAGCTGCAAAAGCTCCTCTTCTTACGCCACCTTGGGAAACAACGTCCATTGCCGTATCAAAAAGTTTCATAAAAGAAACCGCTCCCGAAGATTTTCCGTTATCGGTAACCGCAGTTCCTCTGTTACGAAGCTCCCCGAAATATCCCGAAGTTCCGCCCCCGATTTTGGTCTGCATGATGACTTCTCCCATTTTGTGGGTAATTCCCTCAATGCTGTCCGGAATATGAACATTGAAACACGAAATAGGAAGACCTCTCTGTGTTCCCATATTTGCCCAAACAGGAGATGAGAAACTGATCCATCCTTTTGTGATCATTTCCTTGAAAGCAGGCTGAAGTTCCGGCTTATATAATCTTTTGGCAGCAGCAGTGGTAATTCTGTCGATGGCTCCGTCTACAGTTTCACCCTTCAGCAAATAACCTCTGTTCAGCATTTGCTCAGACTCTTCATTAAGCCACCATATGTTGTTGTTTTGTTCTTC
>Ga0209911_100182_pt1 | contig 12903 bp, 12 predicted proteins | sample FECB21metaG_FD_188301 | JGI IMG/M metagenome (GOLD analysis project Ga0209911, IMG submission 188301) | Cyanobacterial communities from the Joint Genome Institute, California, USA - FECB-21 (SPAdes) (version 2) | ecosystem: Environmental > Aquatic > Thermal springs > Hot (42-90C) > Microbial mats...
AAAAATGTAGTTTTCATATAAAACAAAATTAGCAAAACATTTTTAAATGCTTTGCTAATTTTATAATAATAGTCGTTTTTTAGAATTAATTCTTAACTAAAAGTCTGAATCCTTCTCCGTGTACGTTGATGATTTCCAGTCCTTCGTCGTCTTTCAAAAGCTTACGAAGCTTAGCAATATAAACGTCCATACTTCTTGCTGTAAAATAGTTTTCTTTCTTCCAGATTTTTCTCAACGCCAAGTCTCTCGGCATGAAATCGTTTCTGTGGATGCAAAGAAGTTTCAATAGTTCATTTTCTTTTGGAGAAAGCTTGTATTCGTTGTCACCAACTCTCAGTTGTCTCAACATAGAATCAAAGAAAATATTGCTGATTTTAAACTGTTCCTGTTCTTCATTTTCCAAGGTGGAACTTCTCTGAAGAATTGCTTTAATTTTATATAAAAGAAGCTCAGTATCAAATGGTTTTGTGATGTAATCATCAGCTCCCAACTGATATCCCTTCAAGATATCTTCTCTCATATTTCTTGCAGTTAAGAAAATGATCGGTGTATTTTTATCTATTTTTTTTACGTCTTCTGCTAATGAAAAACCGTCTTTTTTAGGCATCATCACGTCGAAAATACAGATATCGAATTCGTTTTCCGTAAATTCTTTCAACCCCTGTTCTCCGTCTGTAGCAAGAGTAACTTCGAAGTTATTTATCGTTAAATAATCCTTCAGCACTGCCCCAAAACTCTGGTCGTCTTCTACTAATAATATTCTGTTGCTCATAGTTGTAACTATTAATCGTTAATAATTTTGAATGAACAAGTCATTCTACTCTTTTCTAATATTTGTTTATTGGATAAAAATTTTATTTATGCCATCGGAAGCTTTATTGTAAATGTGCTTCCTTTTCCTTTTTGTGAATCTACAATAATCTGTCCCTTATGGAGTTCCACAATCTTTTTTACATAAGACAGTCCTAAGCCCTGTCCTTTTACATTATGAATATTTCCGGTTTCTTCCCTGAAGAATTTTTCGAAAATTTTCGTTTTATTCTGGGTTTCCATCCCCATTCCTTTATCTGAAACTTCTATTACATAAAAATGACCTTCATTTCTTGTTTTAATAGAGATTTCCGGAGTTTCCGGTGAATATTTGTTGGCATTATCCAAAAGGTTTACCAGCATATTCGAGATGTGGAATTCATCAATTTTAAAATTATAATTCGTTGCATTAAATTCCTCTCTCAGCGTACCGTTTCTCTGCTTTACGATAAGGCTGAAAGATTCTGCCGTTCTTCTGATCAGTTCTCTTACGTTGGTTTCCTTCAGGAATAATTTCACCTCATTACGTTCGAGTTTAGACATATTCAGAACATTTTCCACTTGCTTTTTCATCCTCAGATTTTCCTGCTTAATCAGTTCCGAATAGTATTTTACCTTTTCCGGATTGGTTGCAATCTTATCATTCGCCAAAGAGTCAGTTGCTACAGAAATTGTTGCCAGAGGAGTTTTAAACTCGTGAGACATATTGTTGATGAAATCTGTCTTTACTTCTGCCAGTTTTTTCTGTCTCATCATATAATTAATGGAAATAATATAAATTCCCAAAATGGTAAGCAGCGAAAGAAAGGTTCCCAAAAGCATCGGCCAGTTGTTCATTGCAAGAGAGTATTCTTTTTTTGGAAAAACGAGCGCAAGATTATATAATGTTCTTTCTTTTTTATCTGTAAAAAGTGGGTATGAGTATCTGTTGCTATCTTTTTCTTCTTTATAATCCTTTGTAACAACACTTGTTACTTTGTTATTTTTATCTGTAATTCCGTAACCGAATTTTGCTGAAATACCTCTTACTCTCAATTCTTTTGCAATTACAGAATCCAAAACTTTTGGATTTACACGCTTAGTAATTGGGATGTTATTCCCTACGATTTTTGCATATTCACGCATATAAAAATCTCCGTTTTCTAATCCCTGATTAATATCTGCAGTAAGAATTTCTCTACTTGTTGTATCTCTTTTTATTTTATAGGCGGCTTCATCAGAATACAGTTTTGTAAGCTTGATCGAATCTCCCTGCGGAGAAATCGGAAGCTGGCTTTTTTCAATAATATTCTTAGAATAAATAATCTGTCTACGCGTTCCGGAATCTTCTACCTGCTGAATCGTGGTTAAAGTAGGCTGATCACTGTTTGCTAAAATATTATTTCTGAAATCTTTATTGTCTTCATTTAGATATTTATCTACCTCAATTTCTCCAATGGTTTTTGCTGTACCTTCTAAAGCAGAATACACTTTATTGGAAAACTCCTGTTCCAGTGCTCCGTAATAATTTTTCAGCCAATAAAACTGGAGTGTAACGAATACAATCAAAGAGATCGTCATAAACACAGAAATTATTGGGATGAACTTATTATTCATTTACTTTATTTTAATAGTTTTTGAAATAATGAGTGTTAAAATTAATTATTTTATGACTTGATAAACAAAAAACGCGCCAATAAATTGTGTAATTTTTCTTAAAAAGGCGTTATTTAACGTTTTTTTATAAATTTTTAATTTTTGTTATAATAAACACTATGTGTAAAATAAAAAAGGAAAGTAAAAATTTACTCTCCTTTTTTTATTTCTAAAGTATTTCTTCATCCTGAAAATACTGAATAATTGCTTTTTTCATTAAAAGCTGCTGTTCGTTCGGTTTCAGTTCAGGAAGATCTTCCAGTTTATCAAAGTGTGGATATCCGTCGTCATCGTAATGCGAAAATTTATAATATCCGAAAGGCTCCAGTAATCTGCACACTGCAATGTGGATTAAATTTACCTTATCGTCTTTTGTGTATTTCTGCTGTCCGCTTCCCAGTTCCTGAAGTCCGATCAGAAAAAGGTAGGTTTCTATCGGAGCATTTTTTTCCGTATCGAAATTTTCAATAAAGAATTGCTCTATTTTTTGCCATAATTCCGCTTCGTTCATTATATATCAATTCTTTTTATTGTTTATTCTGTTTTTTCGGGAAAATAAACATAATCCCTATATTTTACCTTCCAGTTTCATCAGGAAAGCATATTCCAGAGCATCTTCTTTCAAAGATTCAAATCTTCCGCTCGCTCCGCCGTGTCCTGCGCTCATATCTGTTTTGAAAATCAGGATATTGTCATCCGTTTTCAGTTCTCTCAGTTTTGCCGTCCATTTTGCCGGTTCCCAATATTGTACCTGAGAATCGTGTAATCCTGTGGTAATCAATAGATTTGGGTAATCTTTAGCTTCCACATTGTCATACGGCGAATATTCTTTCATATAATGATAATATTCTTCATCATTCGGATTTCCCCATTCGTCGTATTCTCCTGTTGTTAATGGGATGGTTTCGTCCAGCATGGTCGTTACAACGTCCACAAAAGGAACCTGTGCTACAATTCCGTTGAAGAGAGAAGGTTCGTAATTCATTACCGCTCCCACCAGTAATCCTCCTGCGCTTCCGCCCATCGCGTACAAATGTTTTGAGGAAGTATAATTTTCTTTAATTAAAAATTTTCCAGCATCAATAAAATCGAAAAATGTATTTTTCTTAAACAGCATTTTTCCGTCTTCATACCATTCTCTTCCAAGATATTCTCCACCCCGGATGTGGGCAATTGCGTAAATGAAACCTCTGTCTAAAATAGAAAGCCTCACGTTTGAAAAACTTGCATCAACAGTGTGTCCGTAACTTCCATAACCATATAAAAGTAAAGGCGTATCCGCAGATTTTGGGGTATCTTTATGGTAAACCAGAGAAATGGGAACTTTGGTTTCTCCGTCTCTGGAATCTGCCCAGATTCTCTCGGAAATATAATTTTCGGCAAAGAATTTTCCGCCCAAAACTTCCTGTTGTTTCAGAAGCTTTGTGGTTTTTTCCTTCATATTATATTCGTAGGTGGAACTTGGCTGTGTAAGAGAAGTGTAGCCGTAGCGGAGAACTTCCGTATCAAATTCCAGATTTACTCCGATGTAAGCGGTATAGGTAGGATCTGAAAATGGCAGATAATGTGATTCCTGCGTTTTTTCGTCAATAATCTTGATCTGTAAAAGACCTTCTTCTCTTTCTTCAAGAACCAGATAGTTTTTAAAGATCTCAAAACCTTCCAGCAGAACTTCCGGACGGTGCGGAATAACATCTACCCAGTTTTCCATTCCGCAGTTCTCGATCTTTGTCTTTACAATTTTAAAATTGAAAGCATCGTCTGCGTTGGTAATAATGTAGAATTCATCTTCATAATGCTCAACCGAGTATTCCAGATCATCTATTCTTGGCTGAATAATCGTCCAGTCTGCGAAAACGTCATCGGAAGGAATAAATCTGTGCTCATCCGAAATGGTGCTCGAACTGGCAATAAAAATATATTCCAGAGATTTGGTTTTGAAAACATTTACGTCGAATGTATCATCTTTTTCATGGAAAATCAGCACATCATCCGAAGAATCTGTTCCCAGTTTATGTCTGTACACCTGAAAAGCTCTTAAACTTTCATCTTTTCTGATGTAGAAAATATGCTCGTTATCATTTGCCCAGACTGCTTTTCCTGTGGTGTTTTCAATTTCATCAGGAAGTGTCTCACCAGTCTGTAAATTTTTAAATTTAATAGTATAAATTCTTCGGCTCACATTGTCCGTTGAAAATGAAGCCAATTGGTTGTTTGGAGAAACAGCAACACTTCCTACTTCAAAATAATTTTCACCTTCTGCCAAAATATTAACGTCCAGAATAATTTCTTCTTCGTTTTCAAGACTTTGGTATTTTCTGCAGAAAATAGGATATTCTTTTCCCTCTTCATAACGAACGATATACCAGTATTCGTTAAAGAAATAAGGTAAAGATTCGTCATCTTTTTTATAACGGGCTTTCATTTCCTCAAAAAGTTCTTCCTGAAAAGGTTCTGTATCCTTCATGATGAAATCTGCATATGCATTTTCTTCTTCGAGATATTTTATTACTTCCGGATTTTCTCTTTCGTTGAGCCAGAAATAGGGGTCTAACCTTTTATCACCGTGTGTTTCAAGTATTTTTTCTATTTTTTTTGCCTTTGGAGCTTCCATTCAATGTTAATTCTTGTTCAAATTTAGTTAAAAAAAAACCATCTTTCCGGTAAGAAAAGACGGTTGCTTTATATTTTATATTAAAAACTTATTTATGTAGTGCTTTAATATACTTTTCCAATGCCATGGTCATGGACGGAGTTTCCTTTGTAGGAGCCATTAAATCTACTGTTAGCCCTGCTTCTTCTGCTGCTGCTGAAGTAGTTGCACCGAAAACGCCGATTTTTGTTTCTTCCTGCTTGAAATCCGGGAAATTCTGCTGTAGAGATTTAATTCCCTGCGGACTGAAGAAGATCAGCATATCATAATCTTTTACATTGATGTCTGTAAGATCGCTGCAAACGGTTCTGTACATGATCGCTCTTTTCCAGTCTACATTAGAAGCCTCCATCGTTTTGGTAATATCCGGGCTTAAAACATCTGATGATGGCAAAAGATATTTTTCGCTCGGGAATTTTTTAAACAGCGGAAGAAGATCTGAGAAATTCTTTTCCCCGAAGCTGATCTTTCTTTTTCTGTACACAATATGCTTTTGAAGATAATTCGCAATGGCTTCCGACTGACAGATGTATCTCATCGTATCAGGAACCGAAAAACGAAGCTCTTCAGCTAATCTGAAGTAGTGGTCGATCGCGTTTTTACTCGTGAAAATAATTCCGGTATATTGCGTAAGATCGATCTTTTGTGTTCTAAGCTCTTTATTGTCAACTCCTTCGACGTGGATGAAAGGGCGGAAATCAATCTTTATCTTTTCCTTCTTTGCAATTTCCAGGTACGGAGACGACTCACTTGGCGCTGGTTGAGAAACCAATATAGACTTTATTCTCATCATTGACAGTTATTAAAAAAACAATAGTTTCCAAAGCAACAAAATGGGTGCGATTTGGAGCGTGCAAATATACAAAAATTTATAATACCATTTCTCAGGTAAGATGTTGTTCTTGTGAAATAAATAGAAAAACACCTTGAAAATGAATACGAAAGAGAAAAAGAAAATGTAATATAAAAACATTTTATTTCTGTCGATCGGGAAATAATAGTGGGTTACACATAAAATTATTAACAAAAAAGAGAGGACAAAATAAAATTTTGTAGAGGTAAAATAAAAAACAGTCCATTTCTTTCCGTCGCCAATGCTTTGGAAAAATAAAAATCCTAAACTTGATTTTATTGCATAAAAAAATATGACCGCAATTAAACAAAAGCCAAATTTATTAAGCTGATACCCCAAAATCTGAAGATCAGCAACATATTTTGGAACTACGGGAATATACTGCGAAATTAAAACCGAAAGCGTAAGTGTAATAACGCAGGAAGTGATTACCCAGCTCGGAAGGTTGTTACTGGCGTCAAAATATTTTTGAAGCAGAAAATCTTTCAGGTTGGCTTCTCTTTCTACGACGTTCATCATAAAAAGGTATAAAAAGATACAGCCCAGCAATATAAAGATTACCCAATCGTTATGTTCAGGTATTCTTACATGATTTATAAATGTTTGTGATAAAGGCAACGGAATTTTTTTGCAAAATTATAGATTATTTTGTATAAAATAAAAAGGTTAAATAAACTATCTTTGCAAACTGAAATGAAAAAACTGGTCATAATTCCGACTTACAACGAAAAGGAAAATATTGAAAATATTATTTCCGCAGTTTTTGCATTGGAAGATGACTTTCATATTTTGGTAGTGGATGACTCGTCTCCTGATGGAACGGCGGACTTGGTGAAGGAGTTGCAGAAGAATTATCCTCATTATCTTCATCTGTCGGTACGAAAGGTGAAAGATGGTTTGGGAAAAGCATACATTCATGGGTTTAAATGGGCGATCGAAAACAAGTATGACTATATTTTTGAAATGGATGCCGATTTTTCGCACAACCCGAATGATCTGCCTAAGCTGTATGAAGCCTGTTTAAAAGCAGACATGGCAATCGGTTCCCGTTATTCCAAAGGAGTAAATGTGGTGAACTGGCCTATGGGAAGAGTTTTACTGTCTTATTTTGCTTCAAAATATGTTCGTTTTGTTTTGGGACTTCCGATTCATGATACTACGGCAGGCTTTGTCTGTTTTTCAAGAAAGGTTCTGGAAGAAATTGGTTTGGATAATGTGAAATTAAAAGGATATGGATTTCAGATCGAAATGAAATTCAGAGCTTTTAAAAAAGGATCTAAAATTGTAGAAGTTCCTATTATTTTTACCAACAGAATTCTGGGAGAAAGCAAAATGAATGGCGGTATCATTCATGAAGCGGTTTTTGGAGTTTTAAATTTAAAATGGAAATCCATCATCAACAGATTATGAAAAAACTGATCTTCATTTTCGTTCTGATGTGTCTGTTTTCATGCGGAGACTACATCGATAAGCCTAAAAATCTGATCCCGAAAGATCAGATGGCAGAAATTCTGGCTGATCTTTCCATTAACGATCAGGCAACTTTCATGTATCCCAACACGAATCTGGAGGCAGGAACAAGATATATCCTGAAAACACATAATGTAAAATCTCAGGATTTTGTGGAAAGCTTCAAATATTATGTGGTTAAGGAAGAGATGAGCAGTATTGCAGATGATGCCCAGAAAATAGTATTAAAGAAAGATCCCAAAGCGGATCAGTATGTAAAGGACAAAAAAAATAAATCAGGAAATCTTCAGAATCCTCCTGCTTTATCGAGATAATTTAAGATGCAAAAGTTTTTTAATATAGAAAAAACCTCTGAGGGAAAGGCGAGAGCGGGAGAGCTTACCACAGATCACGGTAAGATTCAGACACCTATTTTTATGCCTGTAGGAACGGTTGCAAGTGTAAAAACCGTTCACCAGAGAGAATTGAAAGAAGATATCAAAGCTCAGATTATTCTGGGAAATACTTATCATTTATACCTTCGTCCGGGAATGGAAGTCATGCAGGAAGCCGGAGGTTTGCATAAATTCATGAACTGGGATCTGCCGATTCTTACGGATTCCGGAGGCTTTCAGGTGTTTTCGCTTGCAAGCAGCAGAAAAATGTCTGAGGAAGGAGCCCGATTCAAATCTCACATCGACGGAAGTTATCATATGTTTTCTCCAGAAAAATCAATGGAGATCCAAAGACAGATCGGAGCCGATATTTTTATGGCTTTTGATGAATGTGTGGCGTATCCGTGCGAATACAATCAGGCAAAAACATCAATGGAACTTACACACCGTTGGTTGAAAAGATGTATCGAATGGACGGAAAACAATCCTGAGTTGTACGGTCACAAGCAAAGACTTTTCCCCATTGTTCAGGGATCTACTTTTTCAGATTTAAGAAAAATTTCCGCAGAAGTCATTGCGGAAGCCGGAGCTGAAGGAAACGCAATCGGCGGTCTTTCCGTAGGCGAACCTGAAGAGGAAATGTACAGAATTACGGATGAGGTTACCGATATTCTGCCAAAAGAAAAACCGAGATATTTAATGGGAGTGGGAACTCCGTGGAATATTCTGGAATCCATTGGTCTAGGTATTGATATGATGGATTGTGTAATGCCGACAAGAAATGCCAGAAACGCAATGCTTTTCACTTGGAAAGGGGTAATGAATATGAAAAATGAAAAGTGGAAGAAAGATTTTTCGCCTCTGGACGAATTTGGAACAAGTTTCGTAGACAGAGAATATTCTAAAGCGTATGTAAGACATTTGTTTGTTTCTAAAGAATATCTGGCAAAACAGATTGCTTCCATTCATAATTTAGCCTTTTATCTGGATCTGGTAAAAGTGGCAAGAGAACATATTATGGCAGGAGATTTCTATCAGTGGAAAAATTCGGTGGTTCCAATTCTTCGTCAGAGATTATAATTAAAAATAAAAACGCAGTAAAATGCTTAAAATAATAGACCGATATATCGTTAGAAAATACCTTGGAACATTCAGTTTCATGCTGATATTGCTGTCTATTGTTGTTTTGGTGATCGACGTACAGCAGAAAATTCCAAGAATTGAAAATGCAACAGCGCTGGATCCAAAACTTAATGTTACGTACTTTCTGATTCATTTTTATCCTTTCTGGATCGTGAATCTGGTCATGACGTTCCTTTCGATTCTCGTCTTTATTTCGGTAATCTATTTTACCTCAAGAATGGCAAACAATACCGAGATTGTTGCCGTCATCAGTAGTGGAGCGAGTTTTCACAGGTTTGCAAGACCTTATTTGCTTACATCCTTGTTTATTGCTGTTTTGTCATTGGGAATAAATCACTTTTTGCTTCCCTGGGCGAATATTCAGAAAAATCAGCTGGAAGCCTATACCTACAATGCAACCAATAAAGAGAAGGTTTTAGGAACGGCTCCCGTTTCTGCGCAATTAAGCAAAACGGAGTATATCTTTATCAATTCATGGAATAAAAGAGAAAAAAGAGGTTCCGGATTCGTCTATCAGAAGTTTGATAAGGACAGAAGAATGACGTACGAGTTAAAGGCTTCTGATGTTTCTTGGGATAAAGACAAAAAAGAATTTGTACTGAATTCCTACACGGAAAAAACCATCAATAAAGACGATACAGAAAAGTTGTCCAGCGGTTTCGATCTGAAGAAAAAATACGGTCATGATCCTGAAGAACTTTTCCCGAATGAACTTTTAGGGCAAAATAAAACAACGCCGGAACTAATAAAATTCATTAAAAGAGAAACCGAAAAAGGAAACAGCAACTTGAATGCGCACTTAAACGAGCTTCATCAGAGAACTTCGATGCCATTTTCCATCGTTATTCTTACCTTTTTAGCGCTCTCGCTTTCTTCACAGAAAAAACGAGGCGGATTGGGTATTAACTTGGCTCTGGGTATTTCTTTAGCCTTTGTTTTTGTATTTTCCTTTGAAGCTTTAAAAGTGGTTTCGGAAAATAAAAGTATTTCGCCTGCTTTGGCGATGTGGCTTCCCAATATGATCTTTTTCCCGCTTGCTGCCTTTCTTTACATTAAAAGAGCCAATCAGTAAAGTAATTTTATTTCTTTGTGATAGAAAGATTTTAGTCCGTCATTTTCAAGATCAATCCAGAGTTCACCATTTTCATCAGCCTTTTTGATGATGCCATTTTGGCGTGTTTTTTCGAGTTCGAACACCGATATTTCGTCTTTTCGGAACAGGTTTTCATTGAAAAGTTTGAGGATTTCCTCTTCCGAAGGAATATTTTTCAGTTTTTCGGTTAAAAAATCATGGAGTTGTAAAGTGAAATCATTCAGGTCAAAACTTCTTCCGGTCTGCGTTAAAAGCGATCCTGCATTGGAAATTTCAAATTTTTCCTGAAGAATATTAAATCCGGCTCCTGCAATAAAATATTGATTTTGATTAAATTTTTTCTTTTCAATCAGGATTCCGACGATTTTTTTACCTTTAAGAATCATATCATTCGGCCATTTTATTTTCACGTCACCGTCAGTCAAATTGGCAAGGAAATCTCTTATGACAATTGCGGTATAATAATTGAACATAAAATCCGAGACTGTAAAGTGTTCAGCCTTTACAGCAAGAGTATACGCCAGATTTTTTTCAGCCGTTGAAGACCATGTATTTCCGTACTGTCCGCGGCCTTTCGTCTGATTGAATGTGTGAAGTGCAATAAAATCTGAATCTTCGTAAAGTAAAAACTTAGATATTTCGTCATTAGTAGAAGAACATTCTTTCAGATAAAACAGTGCGCTCATTTAAGAAAACTTTAAGACTTTAAAAGGCTAAAAATAAGGCTAAAGTAAAAGAAAAACAATAAATTTGCAGATTATAGTATTTTTTAATGAATAAAACAGTAGAAAAACAAGCGCTAATAGATAAAATTGTAGAGGCTATCCAGGATGTAAAAGGTGAAGATATCATGATCTTTGATCTTTCCAATATCGAAAATTCAGTAGCAGAAACGTTCATCATTTGCAGCGGAAACTCAAATACACAGGTTTCGGCGTTAGCGGGAAGTGTAGAGAAAAAAGTAAGAAACGACCTTAAAGACAGACCTTGGCACGTAGAAGGTACCGAAAACTCTATGTGGGTTTTGGTAGATTACGTTTCCGTTGTAGTCCACATTTTCCAGAAAGAAGTAAGAGAATATTATGATATTGAAGAACTTTGGGGAGATGCTGTGATTACGAAAATCGAAAATTAATTATTAAATTTTAAAAAGTATAAATGAACAATAAAGGATTTAACTGGTTTTTTCCTATCATGATTGTGGCACTTGTGCTGTTCTTTGTAGCCAATTCTATGGGCGACAGCACGGGTAAGACAATCGATGAAGATGGTTTCTTCAGAGAAATGCAGGCAGGAAAAGTCCAGAGAGTTTTAATTGACAAACAGGCTCAGAAAGCTGATGTATTTTTAACACAGGCTGCCAAAACAGCAACTGTAAAAAAAGACGACAAATCGAATCCTTTTTCGGGGCTTGTAATGGCTCCAAAGGCAGATTACTCGCTTAAATATGGAGATCTTAGACTTTTCCTTGAAAAATTTGATGCCATCAGAATGCAAAATCCGGCAATAAAAACGTCTAAAGATTATGCGGAAGGCGAAAGCCCGTTAACGAGCTTTTTAATTCAGGCATTAATCTGGATTGCGATTCTAGGGATCTTTTATTTCCTTCTTTTCAGAAAAATGGGAAGCGGAGGCGGACCCGGCGGACAAATTTTCTCCATCGGAAAGTCGAAAGCGAAACTTTTTGATGAAAAAGAAAGAATTCAGGTAACATTTAAAGATGTTGCAGGTCTTGAAGGAGCGAAAGAAGAGGTTCAGGAAGTGGTGGATTTCCTTAAAAACTCAGAAAAATATACCAAACTGGGAGGTAAAATTCCGAAAGGAGTTCTTTTAGTAGGACCTCCGGGAACCGGTAAAACATTATTGGCAAAAGCAGTAGCCGGAGAGGCGAAAGTTCCTTTCTTCTCGCTTTCAGGTTCAGATTTTGTGGAAATGTTTGTTGGGGTAGGAGCTTCAAGAGTAAGAGACCTTTTTGCTCAGGCTAAAGCAAAATCTCCAGCGATTATCTTTATTGATGAGATCGATGCCATCGGACGTGCAAGAGGAAAAAATAATTTCTCTGGCGGAAATGACGAAAGAGAAAACACGCTGAACCAGTTATTAACTGAAATGGATGGTTTCGGAACCGATACCAATGTTATCGTAATGGCTGCTACCAACAGAGCGGATATTCTGGATAAAGCCTTAATGAGAGCCGGACGTTTTGACCGTTCCATTTATGTAGACCTTCCGGAACTGCACGAAAGAAGACAGATTTTTGATGTTCATTTAAAGAAAATCAAGCTTGATGATACTGTAGACAGAGAATTCCTGGCAAAACAAACACCGGGATTCAGTGGAGCGGATATTGCGAATGTTTGTAATGAGGCTGCCTTAATTGCAGCAAGAAATAACCACGCTTCGGTAACGAAACAGGATTTCCTTGATGCGGTAGACAGAATTATCGGTGGTCTTGAAAAGAAAAATAAAGCCATCAAACCTTCTGAAAAAAGAAGAGTTGCTTACCATGAAGCAGGACATGCTACGATTTCATGGCTGGTAGAACACGCTTCACCGCTATTGAAAGTAACGATTGTTCCGAGAGGACGTTCTTTAGGTGCGGCTTGGTATCTTCCGGAAGAAAGACAGTTAACAACTACAGAACAAATGCTGGACGAAATGTGTGCAACATTGGGAGGTAGAGCAGCAGAGCAGGTGATATTCAATAATATTTCTACAGGAGCACTTTCTGATCTTGAAAGTGTAACTAAAAGAGCTCAGGCAATGGTAACCATTTATGGTCTGAGTCCGAATATCGGGAATATCTCTTATTATGACAGTTCAGGCCAGTCTGAATATTCTTTTGGAAAGCCTTATTCTGAAGAAACAGCGA
>Ga0209911_100183_pt1 | contig 12435 bp, 9 predicted proteins | sample FECB21metaG_FD_188301 | JGI IMG/M metagenome (GOLD analysis project Ga0209911, IMG submission 188301) | Cyanobacterial communities from the Joint Genome Institute, California, USA - FECB-21 (SPAdes) (version 2) | ecosystem: Environmental > Aquatic > Thermal springs > Hot (42-90C) > Microbial mats ...
GCTCGGCCAGACCGACTTCACCTGGGACGGCCTGCGTCTGCTCAGCGAGACCCGCAACGGCCGGCACAGCCTCTACCTCTACGACGAGGGCAGCTACGACCCGCTGGCGCGCGTCGACGGCCAGGGCGAACACGCGCGCCTGCGCTACTACCACACCGATCCGAACGGGTTACCGCAGCAACTCACCGAAGACGACGGCCGCTGCATCTGGCAGGCCCGCTACCAGGTCTGGGGCAACACCCTGACCGAACAGCAGGAAAGCTTCTTTGTCGAAGAGCAGAACCTGCGCTTCCAGGGCCAGTACCTGGACCGCGAAACCGGGCTGCACTACAACACGTTCAGGTTCTACGATCCGGATATCGGACGTTTTATCAGCCCGGACCCGATTGGGTTGGCGGGTGGCATAAACCTGTTCCAGTACGCGCCGGAGCCGTTTGGGTGGGTGGATCCGTGGGGGTGGAGTCCCAGCTCGACACTTGACCGTGCATTAGGCGGTGTTGTTGGCGACAACATGCAGGCTCATCATTTAATTCCGGTTGCTGTTTGGAAAAAGCATGAAAGCTTTTTGACTAGGATAGGTCTCGGAAGCTCGCGTGATACAGCACCAAATGGCCTATTAATGCCAGATAGCGGTGCGCAAGCAAAAACGTCTAAAGCGACTGTTTATCATCGTGGCTCCCATGCAAATTATAATGCCTTGGTAGATAGGAAAATTGAGCGAATTCACCGAGACTATAAAGCAGGGGTAATTGATAAGGCGGCAGCAAAGCAGCGGGTCGAAGGCCAAATGAAATCTCTTCGGCGCAACATAAGGTCAGGAAAAATATCCACCCAGAAAGGAGGTCGGCTTTGTTAGAGCAAAATTCGAAATTTTATACACTGCAATTCAAAGAAGAAAATGGTTATCCGATTTTTCTCGATGGCGTCATCCACGAGAGTTTCGTGCCAAAGATTTATGACAAAGGCATGGTTTACGACTGGTACGACACAGACTATGGTGAAACCACAGATGACCTGCCCCCAAAATTAGTATGGATTACGAAGAACAAAAACCTCAAATTTGACATCGCTCGTGGTTTTATAGGTTTTGTTGTTAGTTCTCGCTTCATTGAAATCTTCGAGCGCTGGCGTGTCCGCGACTGGGAAGTTTCTGAGCTTGAGGTTGTAAATCCCAAGGGGGAAATAGTCGCAAGCAATTATTTCTACCTGCGCCAGAAGTCAGAACACCTACTGAAAGATGTAGCAGACATGGAGAAATCAAAATATCGAAAAGGTAAATGGGGGCCTGAATACACAAGCTTAATAATAAACAAAGCAATAGACCTAGATTTCTTTCTTTCCTCAGAAGGCATTCTGTCAGGACACCCAATATTATCAGCCAGAGCAATCTCTGATTTGTTAAAACTCAACAGCAAAGGCTTCGAAGTAGTACCGACCGAGCAAATTGAGTCCGTACTTGACTACTAGTGGCAAAAAATAGGTCGGCAAGCGACCGAAAAAGCAGGGCAAATGATCAATGGGGTCATGATCAATGGGGTCAGGGTCATTGATTTGTGCGCACCAGAGGGTTAGCTTTCTCCCTGATCCAAGGAGACCCCCATGGCCCGCTTACCTCGCCTCTATTTTCCTGGTTGCGCTCAGCACCTGATTCAGCGTGGCAATAATCGGGAGGCCTGCTTTTATGACGAGGCGGACTACAAGGCCTACCTGTCCTTTCTCAAGGAGGCGGCGATCAAGTATCAGGTCGCCATCCATGCCTTTGTCCTGATGACCAACCATGTGCACTTGCTGGCTACGCCCCGCGATGAGCAGGGCATAAGTCGGTTGATGCAGGCTCAGGGCCGTAAATATGTTCAGTACTTCAATTTCACCCACGGTCGCACGGGCACTTTGTGGGAGGGGCGATATAAATCGACGCTGGTCGATTCCGACAATTACCTGCTGACGGTTTATCGTTATATAGAGTTGAATCCGGTGCGCGCGGGCATGGTATCCCATGCCTCGGAGTACCCTTGGTCCAGTTACCAATTGAATGCCTTGGGCAAGCCGATCCAGCTTCTTACGCCACATGCTCTGTATCTCCAGCTCGGTAAAACGGAGGCGGAACGGCAGAACGCCTACCGGTCACTGTTCCGTGGCCGAATGCCGGAGCGGGAACTGACGGCGATCCGTGAAGCTACGAACAAGGCGTGGGTTTTGGGCGATGATCGGTTCAAGGCCAAAATCGAAGCCAAGACGGGGCGGCGCGCTGTTCCCCTTGGGCGAGGAGGGGACAGAAAGTCTGCGGAATATCGAGAGGCCAAGAATCAATGACACTGACCCCATTCATTCAAGACATCATAGAAAACATATGAAATTAAGCAGGTGCTCTTAAATGTCTGATGAAGCTAAAGCTATTCATATCTGGATTGGAAGCAATTTCTCAAAAGAAGAAGAGTATATGAGCTATTTTGAGCTTGATTAATCTGTTGAAGGGGACTTTGATGACCCAGGTTATAAGCTCTGTGGTTTTTGCAAGGATATCGGTATCGTTTGGTATGACGAAGATTTTATAGGCATCATTCCTCGTCGAGAACAGGAAGTCTCTTTAGATGATATTTTGGCGGAAGCTGCTATAGATGATGATGAGCTGCCGGTAGCCAAGGCTCGCTGTGATGCTTTGGGTGTAGAAAAAGCCAATGCGATTTTTTGGTATCAAGATGCTGATCTAGTGCTTGAGAAGCCGATCAAGGATAGTTATAACGGTCTAAAGTACATAGGTATTTTTAAGGAGAGTTAGGCGGGCGGAATAGCGAATACTATCTTTAGTAAGAGGCATGTTTTTGAGATATAAAAATGTTTTCAGAGTCAATAGGTCAGAGTCATAGATCCACTCGGGTATACGGGAGACAGAAAGTCTGCGGTGTGCTTGGAAGCGAAAGCTGAAACCCAGTGACACTGACCCCATTGATCCACAAAAGCGCGCTTCTGACGGACAGGTAGCGGGATTCCGGCGATTTTATTGGCCCCGCAGAAAAGCCTATTTATTAGTAAAGGACCGGCGTGATGAAGGACCTGGCAGACGTGAGCTCGACTCTCGCAGACGAAATAATGCGCGTCATGGCATCGGGTAACGAACTCGATGAGCAAAACAAAAAAGAACAAGCTCAAGTCCATTACCAGAAAGCTTGGGACTTGCTTCCTGAGCCCAAGCTGGAGTGGACACCCTTGTCATCGTGGGTCACAGGTTCGTTTTTCAATCTGCATTTCGACAATGGGGATTTCGAGGCGGCCAAGGGCTGGGCACAAAAGACCTTGGATGGGCGGGAGTCGGATATCGATACAGGGCCGTTGATTAATTTGGGGATGGCCTACTTTGAACTGGGAGACCAAGCGCAAGCCTACAAATACTTCAACGACGCCTACAACTTTGGCAAGGCGCGAGCTTTTCAGGAACGGCCCAAAAAATACCTGAAGTTTTACCTGGAAAAAAAGCCCTGAGCGAAGCTCCATTCCGAGAAAAAGGGGGCCCGAAAAAGAGGACCCCACGTTTATTGGTCTAGGGTTATCGGGCTCTATGAAAATTCGAAAAGGTGACAGATTTATTTTCAGAACCAATGGGGTCAAACCAATGGGGTCAGAGTCATTGATTTGCGCGCACCAGAGGGTTAGCTTTCTCCCTGATCCAAGGAGACCCCCATGGCCCGCTTACCTCGCCTCTATTTTCCTGGTTGCGCTCAGCACCTGATTCAGCGTGGCAATAATCGGGAGGCCTGCTTTTATGACGAGGCGGACTACAAGGCCTACCTGTCCTTTCTCAAGGAGGCGGCGATCAAGTATCAGGTCGCCATCCATGCCTTTGTCCTGATGACCAACCATGTGCACTTGCTGGCTACGCCCCGCGATGAGCAGGGCATAAGTCGGTTGATGCAGGCTCAGGGCCGTAAATATGTTCAGTACTTCAATTTCACCCACGGTCGCACGGGCACTTTGTGGGAGGGGCGATATAAATCGACGCTGGTCGATTCCGACAATTACCTGCTGACGGTTTATCGTTATATAGAGTTGAATCCGGTGCGCGCGGGCATGGTATCCCATGCCTCGGAGTACCCTTGGTCCAGTTACCAATTGAATGCCTTGGGCAAGCCGATCCAGCTTCTTACGCCACATGCTCTGTATCTCCAGCTCGGTAAAACGGAGGCGGAACGGCAGAACGCCTACCGGTCACTGTTCCGTGGCCGAATGCCGGAGCGGGAACTGACGGCGATCCGTGAAGCTACGAACAAGGCGTGGGTTTTGGGCGATGATCGGTTCAAGGCCAAAATCGAAGCCAAGACGGGGTGGCGCGCTGTTCCCCTTGGGCGAGGAGGGGACAGAAAGTCTGCGGAATATCGAGAAGCCAAGAATCAATGACACTGACCCCATTGATTCCTGACCCCATTGATTCAGCAAGACCGGTGCCGATAAGGGCCTGAGCGATATGTGCGAGGGCATTGGTAACGCGCTGTTTCCGCCCACGGTGCAGGCCAATATCCTCACTGGCTCCACCAACACCCTGACCAACAATATCCCTGCCGCCCGAGCCGCCGGGGCGATTCAATCCCATGTCGCGCCCGCCGGTACCGAGCTTGAGGCACCCGAACCAGAAGCCGAACCCAGCTACTTGGACATGGCCGAGAATTTCTTCTCGCAAATGTGGCGTCCCACCGTCGCCACGCCCGCGCCCGGTGCCGTACCCAAGCCGCTGGATATGATCGCATGCATGAAGCATCCGCCTATGCCGCCGCAGTTCCTGGCCGAAGGCTCGGACAAGGTCACCATCAACGGCCAGCCTGCCGTGCGTAGCGGCGACCGCAGCACCTGCGATGCGACGGTGGTGTCGTCAGGGCTGATTTCGCCCAACGTGACCATTGGCGGCGGTTCGGTGGTGGTGCGCGAGATCCGCAGCGGCAAGACCCCGGGCGTCGGATTGGCCGTCACGGCCTTGCTGATGCTCAAGGGCGGCAAAGGCAAATTCCTCAGCAACCTGCCGTGCATGCTGGTGGGCGGCGCGGCGTCCATGGCCGTCAGCAGTGCGATGGGCGCCGCGGCCAACGCCGCCATGGGTTCGTCGAACCCCGTGCATGCCGCCACCGGGGCCAAGGTCCTGGGCGATGTCGAGGAGATGGACTTCGTCCTGCCCGGCATCTTGCCGATCGACTGGCAGCGTTTCTATAACAGCCGCGACGAACGCCATGACGGGATGTTCGGGGCCAGTTGGAGCGTACCCTATGAAGTGCGCGTCGAAATCCTGCCTCACCCCGATGGCGGCGAAACCCTGGTCTACACCGATGAACAGGGCCGGCGCATCGACATGGGCTCGATTCCCCTGGGCGGCGCGGTATTCAGTGCCGGTGAAGGCCTCAGTGTTCGGCGCCATGCCAACGGCGAACTGCTGATCGAGAGCGCAGACGGCTTGTACCGGCTGTTCAAACCCACGCCCGCCAATGTGGCGCGGCTTCGCCTGAACCAACTGGGTGATCGCAACGACAACCGCATCTACCTGGACTACGACGACACCGGGCGCCTGGCGCAACTGCACGACACCTTCGACCTGACCCGCGTCGCGCTGGCGTATGACGAGCGCTGGCCGCAACGGGTCAGCCGGATCGATCGCCTCTATGCCGATCAACGCCGGGAAGTGCTGATGCACTATGGCTACGACGACCAGGGCAACCTGGCGCAGGTCCGTCAGTCCAACGACCAGGTGAAACGTCGCTATGCCTATGATGCGGGGCAGCGAATGGTGGAGCACCAACTGCCCACCGGGCTTCGCTGTTTCTATGAATGGGCGTTGGTTGAAAACCTCGAATGGCGGGTTGTTCGTCACTGGACCGACGCGGGCGACGCCTACGCCTTTGACTACGACCTGGTGGCCGGCACCACCCGCATCACCGATGGATTGAATCGCATCAGCACCCGTCGCTGGGACGCCCGCTATCAGATCACCGAGGCCACTGACGCACTGGGCCGCACCTGGAGCTTCCAGTGGAATGATGAAAGCCAGTTACTGAAGGCGACCGCCCCCAACGGCGGGGAGCATCAGTTCAGCTATGACGAAGCGGGCAACCTCTGTGAAACCCGCGACCCGCTGGGGCGCAGCGAATCAACCCTGTGGCTTGAGCACTGGGCCCTGCCCCTGGCTGAAACCGATGCTGCGGGCAATACCTGGCAGTACCGCTACGACTCACGCGGCAATCGCATTCGCGAAACCGACCCGCTGGGCCACGTCACCCGCTACCGCTACGATGCCCACGGTCAAGTCGTGGAAGTCATCGACGCCACCGGCAAAAGCAAGACATTGCGCTGGACACCCCTGGGCCAACTCAGCGAACACACCGACTGCTCCGGTTACACCACACGCTTGAGCTACTGCGAGCGCGGGCTGTTGCTCAGCAGCACCGACGCGCTGGGGGAGCGGACGCTTTTCAGCTACGACGATCAGGGCCGGTTGCTTAGCAAGCAACTGCCGGACGGGCGCGCCGAGCACTACCAGCGCGATGCCAGCGGACAGATCATCGGCTATAGCGACCCTGCCGGGCACACAACGAATTTCCAGCACGCCCCAAACGGCCAACTGCAGGTGCGCACCGACGCCCATGGCCGCCGGGTGGAACTGAGTTACGACAACTACGGGCGGCTACTGGCCCTGACCAACGAAAATGGCGAGTGCTACCGATTCGCCTGGGACGCCGCTGACCGCCTGACCGCCCAACATAGCCTGGACGGCAGCCTCAAGCGCTACGTCTACGACCCACTGGACAACGTCACCCGCGTAGAAGCCCTCGCGGTGCCCGGCAGCACGGACCTGTCGCTTTCAGCTCAAGCGCCGGTCATTCATGAGCTGCAACGTGATGCGGTGGGAAGGCTGGTGGCAAAAGTCACCGAAGACGGGTGTACCGAGTACAGCTACGACGTGCTCGACCAAGTCAACACCATCACCTTCACCAGCCAGACCGGCGAAACGCAAACCGTGGGATTCAGCTACGACCCCTTGGGGCAACTGATTACCGAACAGGGTTGGGCCGGAGCCCTCGAAAATCGCTATGACGAACTGGGCAACCTGACCCAGACGCTGCTTCCCGATGGCCGTTGGCTGAACCGCCTGCACTACGGCAGCGGCCACCTGCATCAGATCAACCTGGACGGCCAGGTTATCAGTGATTTCGAACGCGACCGTCTGCACCGCGAAGTGCTGCGTACCCAAGGGCGCCTGAGCACCCGCAGCGAATACGACCGCAGCGGCCGCCTGCGCGCTCGCCAGCGTCGCCAGCAAGACCAATCCAACTTGCTGCCCCCGGCGGCGCAATCGCTGTTTGGCTATGACGCCAGTGACCAGTTGGTGGAGCGCTTCGACAGCCAGCCCGATGTCGCCCATCGCCAGTTGCTGCACTACGATGCCACAGGCCGCATCCTCGCCAGCCAAGACAACCTCCAGGGCCAGCGCGAAGGCTTTGCCTATGACCCAGCTGCCAACCTGCTCGACGGGCTTTCGACCGGTGCCGGGCGGGTCGCGCATAACCGTCTGTTGACCTACCAGGACAAGCGCTACCGCTATGACGGTTTCGGTCGCATGGTAGAAAAACGCAGTGTCCGGCGCGGCGTCCAGCGTTTTCGCTACGACGCCGAACAACGCCTGGTGGAGGTTCACAACGATAATGGCTCGATCGTAAAAATGACCTACGACCCGCTGGGTCGACGCATCGAGAAAACCGAATACGACCGCCACGGCACCTTGCTCGGCCGCACCCGTTTCACCTGGGATGCGCTGCAACTGCTGCAGGAACACCGCGACAGCCTGACAAGCCTCTACATCTATGCCGACGACAGCCACGAACCCCTGGCGCGAGTCGACGGCCTGGGCGAGCAGCAGAAGGTCCGTTATTACCACAACGACTTCAATGGCCTGCCCGAACAGCTCTCCGAAGCCGATGGCCACACCCTCTGGCGCGCCCGTAACCTGGTGTGGGGCAGCACCGCCGAAGAGTTGCGCGAACCGTATTACATCGAAGAGCAGAACCTGCGTTTCCAGGGTCAATACCTGGACCGCGAAACCGGGCTGCACTACAACACCCTGCGCTTCTACGACCCGGACATCGGTCGCTTCACCACACCAGACCCCATCGGTCTGGTAGGTGGGCTGAACCTCTATCAGTACGCGCCAAACCCGGTCAGTTGGATCGACCCGTCAGGGCTGATGAAATGCTCGACACCGCCCAAGGGTCGCAAGGTCAACCGCACGGTCTACCGCTTTGAAGAGCCGGGGCGCATCAGCACGACATGGACCGCGCACAAATGGAACGTTGCCGCCCGGCACCGCTACACCGCCCCGGGCCTGGGCGGTGTCTATGGCGCCAACTCACGCAAGACCGCCATGGGCGAAGTCAATCACTGGGGTGTGGACCTCTCCACACGGGTGCTGGTGAGCAAGAAAGTGCAGCTCAACAATGTCCTGGATCTGACCCGGGCCGATGTGCGCAAGCAATTGGGTGTTTCCCTCAAGAGCATCACCGGCAACAAATACACCCAGACCCATCAAATCGGCGCTTGGGCCAAAGCCAATGGCTATGATGGGATCCTGGCACCGTCGGCGCGAAACCCGACCGGCAGTAACTTGATTTCCTTTGAAGGGTTTTGAAATGGGACTGGAAGACGAATACGTCGGCGATGCCGATTGGCACACGTTCGTGCGGCTATACGAAGAGGACTACCTCGACGACAACGCCCGCACACTGGCCAAGGCCATGGGCGACCACCTCGACATGGCTGTGGTGCTCTACGGCAAAAGAGGGCTCAAGGAAGGCCTGTGGTGGCTGGAACAGACCGTGCCCGCCCTGGGCAACAAACGCCCGGCCGATTGCCTCGACACCCCGAAACTGATCAGGCGTCTGAGAATGGCCCTGATGAGCATGTCGTAACCGACCAGGAAAGATAGCCAATGGAAGGCACCGCATCACGTAAGCACGCCGCCGTTTGCATGAATGAGCACTCGGCATGTCTGACGCTCTCTGGGCCGCCCGACTGGACGATGCACTCAATCACACCCCATTGATCTAAGGCCAGTACCTTGATCGGGAAACGGGCCTGCACTACATCACGTTTCGCTTTTACGATCCGGATATCGGCCGCTTCCTTAGCTCCGATCCAATCGGCTTGGCTGGCGGGACCAACCAGTACCAGTACGCGCCTAACCCTGTCGGATGGACCGACCCGCTGGGGCTGACGTGCCAGAAGTCGAACCTACATCAACGTGGCCACAAGCCGGGCCCCGGCGAGCGCAGCCTGACCCGCCAGCAATACAAGAAAATGGTGTCGCAGACTCGCCAACAGGGCGGGGCATTGCATGCGCAGTTACAATCGCGCCTGCAACACTCGGACTATGTCTACCGCGCAACGAATTACAGGACGCTGAAGTACTACCGTGATGCAGGGCGCATCAACCGTGATGCTTACATGACCTTCGATAATCCGGGCCTGGACCCGAAGGTCAGCATGGACAAGAGCCAGGTATTCGATCACTGGGGGCAGCACGAAGTGTTGCTGAAGATACCTGCTTCACAGGTCATCGACGCCCGCGTCCCGAGGCCATTGGGAGATTCTCACCGGGTTGGCTGGGAGCCTGTAACCGAGGCCTATCCGGCGGCGGGATCAGGTGGCAACAGCCAATTCCTCGCACAGACCTCAACCTGGGACGAATCCTGGATCATCCCCATGAATGGAGCATCGCCAAGTGGACCCTGATCAACTCAGCCAGCTCTTGCAGGGCCGCCGCGCCGGGCGTATCACCCAGGAGGCGTTGACCTCCTGGGTAGATGCTCACGCCGATGCAGCCGGCGGCCGGCTCAAACGAACCACCTACCTGAAGTTGCGCCGTGGTGACCCACAGCCGGCGTTCCTCGAATGCTTGGCGGCCTGCCACACCTGCTCACAGGTCTACCAGGACGGTGAGTTCCGCGACTACCACGACTTCGAGCAGTGCGACGGCCGCCTGCGTAGCGCGTCGGGTGTCTTTACACCCGTGCCGGCGCCCGCCTGGTACACGGCCCCGGCCAACATCCTGGGCGGCGAAGTGCTCTATCAATGCCAGCAGTGTGAGGCCGTCTGGAGGCTCATCCTGCCCGAACGAGCACAGCGAGGTGGCTGGTGTCGGGTCGGCTAGCCATTGCCCGGCAGCAACCTCGATTTGCCCCTGATTGGCGATGGCGATATTTCCCTACAAAACCGTAGTTACTTCACAAACCACACCTGCTCATAGCTGGCCGATTAATGGATGCTGAGTTCCCGTTCTTCTTGCTGGATCTCATCACCAGGATACGTCCACGGCACCCAAAGGAAGGAAACGCCCGATGAGCTACACCGTTCAAGAATCGAGCAGCGATCTCGAGGCCCCGCTCGCCAAGCTGGCGAACCAGATCAAGCACAGCCTCAGCCTCAACGGATGACCTGCGATGTCTGATGCGCTCTGGGCCGCCCGGCTCGGCGACGATCTGCTGCACACCACATTGCTTGCCGATATCGTCGGCGGCGTGCTGGAAGTAGCTGCCTATGCCGCCATCACCGCCGTGGCCTGTGCCGCGGTGGTCGCTGCCACCGGCCTGACCGTCCTCACCGGCGGTCTCGGTGGATTTGTCCTCGCTGCAGTAGTGGGTATCGCCGTGGGGGTCGGCATGAACAAAACCGGCTGGGACAAGGGGCTCACGACCTTCTGCGAAGGCCTGGGCAACGCCATTTCCCCGCCCAATGTCCAGGCCAAGATCCTCACCGGCGCCAACAAGACCAAAACCAACGGCCTGCCTTCCGCGCGTGCCGCTGGCAAGTTGGGTAGCGCCGCAGCGCCGTCCGGCACCGAGCTGGAGCAGGCACCGCCCGCCGAGGAGCCTGAGCCCAGCTTCCTTGACATGGCCAAGAGCTTCTTCAGCGAGATGTGGCAGCCGACGGTTGCCCAGCCGGCACCCGGCGTCATCCCCTGCCCGCTGGATTCCATCGAGTGCAAGAAGCACCCGCCGATGCCCGTGCAATTGCTCGCCGAAGGCTCGATCAAGGTCAGCATCGAAGGTCAGCCGGCGGTGCGCAGCGGTGATCGCAGCACCTGCGAGGCCACGGTGGTGGAAAGCGGCAAGATCTCGCCAAACGTGCGCATCGGTGGTGACGCCGTGGTGGTGCAGCCGATTCGCAGCGGCAAGACCCCCGGCATCGGTCTGGCCCTGACTGTGCTCATGGCGCTACGTGGCAACCCGCGCAAGCTGTGCAGCAAGCTGCCCTGCCTGGTCGCCGGTTTCGCCGGCAACATGGCGATGGGCGGCGCGACCGCCTATGCCACCAACTCCATCGCCAACGCCCTTGGTTCGGCCAGTAGCGGTGCACCCAACCCGGTGCACGCCAGTACCGGGGCCAAGGTGCTCGGCGAAGACGACGATCTCGACTTCGTCCTGCCGGGGCTGATGCCCATCGAGTGGCAGCGCTTCTACAGCAGCTGCGACGAGCGCCGTGACGGCCTGCTGGGGGCCGGCTGGAGCCTGCCATTCGAAATCGCCGTGCAGGTACGCGCCCACCCGGAGGGTGGCGAAGCGCTGACCTATATCGACGAGCAGGGCCGCCCTATCGAGATCGGCAGCCTGCCGCCGGGCGATGCCTGCTACAGCCCGGGCGAAGGCCTGAACTTCCGCCGCGATGAAAGCGGCGCGCTGCTGGTGGAAAGCGTCGATGGCCTCTATCGTCTGTTCGAGCCGCTGCCCGAGGCGCCGCATCAGTTACGCCTGAGCAAGCTCGGCGACCGCAACGACAACCGCCTGCTGCTCGAATACGACGCTGCTGGCCGACTGCGTGCCGTGCGCGATGGCCATAACCAGCTGTGCATCGAATTGATTGCCGACGCTCAGCACCCGCAGCGCCTGGGCCGGGTCGAGCGCCTGTTCGCCGATGAGCGGCGCGAGGTACTGATCGCCTACGCCTATGACGCTCAGGGTGATCTCAGCGAAGTCCGCGACGACAAGGGCCAGTTGTTGCGCCGCTTCGTTTACGACAGCGGTCGCCGTCTGATCGAACACCAGCGGCCCACTGGCCTGCGCTGCTTGTACGAATGGAGCGAGTTTCAGGGTGCCGATGACCGCGAATGGCGGGTGACAAGGCACTGGACCGACGACGGCGACGAGTACCACCTGCAGTACGATCTGGATGCGGGTATCACCCGGGTCACCGATGGCCTTGGTCGCACCAGCGAACGTCACTGGAACAGCCAGTACCAGATCACCCGCTATCGCGACGCCCTCGGCCAGCTCTGGCTGTTCGAATGGAACGACGAACGCCAACTGCTGGCCGCCGTTGCACCGGACGGCGCGCGTTGGCAATTCGCCTATGACGAGTCCGGCAACCTCTGCGAAACCCTCGACCCGCTGGGGCGCCGTGACTTCACCCAAT
>Ga0209911_100184_pt1 | contig 12279 bp, 8 predicted proteins | sample FECB21metaG_FD_188301 | JGI IMG/M metagenome (GOLD analysis project Ga0209911, IMG submission 188301) | Cyanobacterial communities from the Joint Genome Institute, California, USA - FECB-21 (SPAdes) (version 2) | ecosystem: Environmental > Aquatic > Thermal springs > Hot (42-90C) > Microbial mats ...
AAAGCCTCGATCTGGAAGAAGTAAAAAAAGATCTTCATGCTTTAATGACGGACTCTCAGGATTGGTGGCCGGCAGATTTCGGACATTACGGACCCTTGTTCATCCGTATGGCTTGGCACAGTGCGGGAACGTATCGTGTGGGTGACGGACGAGGCGGAGCAGGAGCGGGACAGCAGCGTTTTGCGCCATTAAACAGCTGGCCGGATAACGTAAGTCTGGATAAAGCGAGAAGACTTCTTTGGCCTATTAAACAAAAATATGGGAAGAAAATTTCGTGGGCAGATTTAATGATTCTTACCGGAAATATTGCTTTAGAATCAATGGGATTCAAAACGTTCGGATTTGCGGGAGGTCGTGAAGATGTTTGGGAACCGGATCAGGATGTATATTGGGGAACAGAGAAAACATGGTTGGGTGGAGATCTTCGTTATGCACACGGCTCAGACGGGGTGGTGGAAAACAGAGGAGTTCTTCCTACTGATGATAATGCAGACGGAGATATTCATACAAGAAATTTAGAAAAACCTTTAGCTGCTGTACAGATGGGACTTATTTATGTAAATCCTGAAGGTCCGGACGGAAATCCTGATCCTATTGCAGCAGCAAAAGATATTCGTGATACGTTTGGAAGAATGGCAATGAACGATGAAGAAACCGTTGCTTTAATTGCGGGCGGTCACACATTTGGTAAAACACACGGAGCAGGACCTGCAGATCATGTGGGAGAAGAGCCCGAAGCGGCAGGAATTGAAGCGCAGGGATTTGGATGGAACAGCACCTATAAATCCGGAAAAGGACCGGATGCCATTTCCAGCGGACTGGAAGTAACATGGACGGAAACTCCGACAGAATGGAGTAACTATTTCTTTAAAAATCTTTTTGAAAACGAATGGGAACTTACAAAAAGTCCGGCAGGAGCGCATCAGTGGGTTGCCAAGAACGGAGAAGAAATTATTCCCGATGCTTTTGATCCCGATAAAAAACACAGACCAACAATGCTTACAACGGATCTTTCGTTGAGGTTTGATCCTGTTTATGAGAAAATTTCAAGAAGATTTTATGAAAATCCGGATGCTTTTGCGGATGCTTTTGCAAGAGCATGGTACAAACTGACGCACAGAGATATGGGACCTAAAGCCCGTTATTTGGGACCGGATGTTCCTGCGGAAGAATTAATATGGCAGGATCCGATTCCGGAAGTGGATCACGCGTTAATCAATAATTCAGATGTTGAAGCTTTAAAATCAAAGATATTAGATTCAGGTTTAAGTGTTTCAGAATTGGTTTCTACAGCCTGGGCATCGGCTTCTACATTCAGAGGAAGTGATAAAAGAGGAGGAGCAAACGGGGCGAGAATTCGTTTAGCTCCACAAAAAAACTGGGAAGTAAATAATCCGGCACAGCTTCAGAAAGTTTTAAGTATTCTTGAAAATATTCAGAGAGAATTTAACGAAAATCAGACAGGTGGTAAAAAAGTTTCTTTAGCAGACCTTATTGTTCTTGCAGGAAGTGCTGCTGTTGAAAAAGCGGCAAAATACGGTGGCTATCAGATCATCGTTCCTTTTGCGCCGGGAAGAATGGATGCTTCACAGGAACAGACCGATGTAGAATCTATGGGATATCTTGAGCCTGCAGCAGATGGATTCAGAAACTATCTAAAGAAAAAATTCTCGGTATCTACAGAATCTTTATTGATTGATAAAGCACAGTTGTTAACGCTTACAGCTCCAGAACTTACTGTATTAATCGGAGGAATGAGATCTCTGAATGCGAATTTCGACGGTTCTTCTCACGGTATTTTTACGCAGAATCCGGGAGTGCTCTCCAATGATTTCTTTGTTAATTTACTGGATATGAGTACTCAGTGGAAATCTGCTTCTGATGATAATGAATTGTATGAAGGTACAGACCGAAAAACCGGAGAGAAAAAATGGACAGCCACGAGAGCGGATCTTGTTTTCGGATCGAATTCCGAACTGAGAGCCATTGCAGAAGTATATGCAAGTTCGGATGCCAAAGAAAAGTTTGTGAATGATTTTGTTTCAGCTTGGGTAAAAGTAATGAATCTTGACCGGTTTGATCTGATTTAGTATAATTAAAATATTTAACATAATATTTGAAAAGACAACGGTTTTTGTTGTCTTTTTTTTGTTTTTATTTAATTTTAACAACTAAAAATTAGGATTTGTTTAAATAAAATATATTTTTGCTAAAAAAACAAATCTAAACATGATAAAAAAATTATTTCCTGCCTTATTATTGGTAGGCTCTTTTAGTTACGCTCAGATAGGAATCAATAATGAAAATCCCAGTGCAACATTAGATATTACTGGTAATCCGGCAGATCCGGCAAAATTTGATGGCATTATAGCACCGCGAATTACAGGAGCACAACTAAGAGCAAAAAACTATACCAGCTCACAAAACGGAGCCGTTGTTTTTGTTACTCAGGAAGATACTTCTCCTGCAGGACAGACGGTAGATGTTACAGCTGCCGGGTATTATTATTTCGACGGAAGTTCCGGGAAATGGATAAAGCTATTGTCGGCGGCAGCAACTCAAAAAATAAAGTCAATGTCTTCGGGAACTGTTGCAGCAGATGATTATACTGTTTTAGTAGGGGGAAATATTACTTTACCTTCTGCAACCTCTACAAACAGAGGAAAAGTTTACCAGCTGATCAATGATACTTCCGGAAATGTAACGATAACAGGAACATTCAGGATTAATGGCGGAAATTTTTCAAATTATGGCTTAAATAACAGCGATTTGGGTAGAGGAATTGTCGTTCAGAGTACGGGATCGGCTTGGGTGATTATTTCGAGATATTAGAATTTCTCAATGATTCAATAGATAAAGCCGGTTTAAAGTACCGGCTTTATTTATTTGAAAATTTTGATTTTTTGAAAGCTAAACTTAGATAATGTTATAATATTTAGGATACTCTTTGTAATCTTATTTCTTCTTTTCTTTTTTTCAGGAAATCAGCAGGACGGATGCCATTTTGTTCATAAAACAAATTTGAAAAGCTTTGCCGATTGCTGAAACCGCATGCAAGGGCTATATCTTCTACAGAATATTTCAGCCAAAGTTTATTATTGTACATTTTTTCTGTTGCGTAGTCTATTCTTAATTTATTGATGTAAGTATTGAAGTTACAGCCCAGATATTCATTCATGAATTGTGAAATATAAGTGGCATTAGTTCCGAACTCTATTGCCAGTTTTCCGGCAGTAATACCTTTTTCAAGGAAGCGATTGTTTTTTTCAAATTCATTAAATTTACTTTTAAGATGCTGTGCTGTTTTAGTTTCTATTTTCGAATTCTTTTCATTTGTCCTGTTAAAATTGGTGTCTTCTTTACTTTTTATAGAATTTGCATTGATTTTTTGCAGCAACTCATCATATTTTATCTGAATTTCTTTTTTCTTTTTTTGCCAATATGTTAGAAATACGATCAGGATAAGAATCACCACTAAACTAAGCATTAATAAAAACTTCCCTAAAGAGTTCGTCTTTTCCAGATTGGATTGTGCTTCGAGAAGGGATTTTGTATCGTAGTCTCTGTGTATACGATTGGAAAGATATTTAAAATCAGTGGATATAATGCTATCTGCTTTTAAAAGCTGTTTGGTATAATAGAGCTCTTCTTTTGGCTGTTTCTTATTCCTGTAATGAGTAATAAGCGCTTCATAATTGTTTCTTAATTCAGGAAGAATAAATTGGTATTTATTAAAAATTGAGTCAACCTTTTTGTAGTCTGAAAGCGCTTTGTCTGTATTTTTTAGTTTTTCGTATGCTGATCCTCTGTAAAAGTAGATAACGGATGCAAATGTGTAATCGTTAACTTTTATAAATTGAGGGAGCGCTTGGTTAAATGTTTGGATAGAACTCTGATAAGATTTTTTATTGAATTCTGTTATAGCTTCACTTTTATAGAAATAGCTTTTTTCAAGATCGAAGAAAGAGTCCTTTGGAATTTCACTCAATCCTTCTTGTGTAAGTTTTTCAGCTTCTCTATAATTTCCTAACTGTTGATAGCATACAATCATTTGATGCAAGGAATTGAGGTAGCCTTTCTGATGATTCTTTATAAGATTGGGGTGTATATTTGTCTTTATTTTAGATTTAAAATAAGAGTTACATTTTTTAAATACCTGTAGTGCATCTTTGTAATATCCAAGGTAACTTTTTACTACACCGATATGATAGAGATTCTGGTGTTTCAGAAATTCATCATCTGTATTTTTTGTGTACTCATATGCTTTTAAATATTCATTAAGGGCAGGCTGAAATTTTCTGTAAGTAAAATAATATACAGCACCTTTGCTTATATATGAACTGCCTATGAGGTCAGTATTTGCAGATTGTTTTGCAGCATAAATAGCACTGTCTGCATATTCTATTTTTTTATTTGGAGAATATCTTATAGCATCATCATAAGCCTGAAAAAGTTCTGCATAGTTTTTCTCTTTTTTTGCTTTGTATATATAGATATTTAAATAATGAAAAGCCTTTTGATCATTTTCTTCATATACCCAATATTTATTTCTTAGCGCAGAATAATAGTCCTGCGCAGATAGATGACAGACAGTAAAAAAAATAAAAAAGCTGAAAATAGTTTTATTCATTCCTTTTTAATTTGTTTTCATGGAATTTTTTTCACTTCAAAAGTAATTATTTTAAAATAATAAAAGTTTACATACTTATAAAATGTTTTTTATTAATGAAAATAAATCACTGATGATTAGAGTAATAAGCTCTTAAAATGTAAAAAATATAAAATTTTTTACGTAAGAAATTTTATAATCCTACCCACAACTGTTTGTGAAACAGAACACACTCTTTTAATATTGCTAAAAATAACTGATGACTTTCGGCCGGAATTTATCTTCAAAAAAATATTGAAAAAGTATGAAATTCAAATTCATTTTAGTATTGCTTGGGCTTTTTATTATGTTGATAAATTCGTGCAGAGAAACTGAAGAATTATATTCTCCGAATGCAGCATCTGAAGAAAAACTTAATTTAAGAGAAGATAATGAAAAAGAAAACGATTCCATTAAAGAACATAAGGATCCTCCTATAAAAGGAACTCATTGGAAAAGTTTTGACTTTGATAAAAAATAGAATGAAAAAATATGCATTACTTTTTTTATTAATATCTGTATTTTCTTTTGCTCAGGATTCCATCAATAAAATTGTAGAAAAGCAAATTGAACACATAGAAATTGTCACAAAGAAAAAACTGGTTGAAAGGAAAATTGACAGATTAGTATTTAATGTTGAAAATTCAATTTCTGCAACGGGGGGAGATGCGCTGGATGCTTTAAAAGTAACACCCGGAATACGCGTGCTGAATGACAAGATTTCGATGATAGGTAAAAGCGGAATGATTGTGATGGTAGATGACAAAGTAATAAAACTTTCAGGAGATGATCTTATCGGTTTTTTAAAAACAATTCCCTCAGATAATATTAAAAGTATTGAAGTAATTACTGTCCCACCGGCCAAATATGAAGCTCAGGGAAATAGTGGGATCATTAATATAAAGCTTAATAAAGTAAAACAAAATAGTTGGAACAGTTCAGTGAGAAGTACTTATACACAAACCACTTATCCTGCGGGAACTCTAGGAGGAAATTTTAATTACAATAAAGACAAAATTTCTGTTGAATCTGATTTGGGATATACAAACGGATCAGTTGCTCCTAGCTACAAAACTACTTTTTTTTATCCCAGTCAGGTATGGAGTGAAGTAAATACAAACAGGAACTATTATGATCTGATTCGAGGAAAAATGGGGGTAAATTACAGATTTTCGGACAGTTTTAATATTGGAATACAATATATGTCCAGTAATAATAAAAAAAAGAATTTAGAAAATGATTTTTCAACTATAACTAATAATAGTAATAATTCTATTGACTCTTTAATTGTCAATAAAGCTGAAAATAAAATAAGAAACCGGTTTAGTACCGTAGATTTTTATTCAATTTATAAATTAGATACTCTAGGCAGAAAAATTTCTGCAAATTTTAATTATTTAAAATTTAAGGATAGTCAGGATAGGATTTTTAGCTCAAATAATTTGTTGGCAAATAATACAGTAATTCCAAATTCATATTATTCTGCGAATAATATTTCAAAACAGGATATTGAAAATTATTCGGCAAATGTTGATGTGGATTTTCCGACTAAGTTCGCAGATTTTACTTTTGGCGGGAAAGTTTCTTTTACAAAGAATAAAACAGATCTGGCTTTGTACAATCTTAGTTCCGGAAGTTCAGTGTATGATGATACACAGAGTAATCGGTTTATTTATAAAGAAAATACTGAAGCATTGTATATTTCTGCCAGTAAAAAATTATCCGAAAAATGGGAAACTCAGTTAGGTCTTAGATTTGAAACTACACAAACTCAGGGTAATTCGATTACTCTAGATAAAATAAATAAAAATAATTACTCAAAATTATTCCCAACATTTTATCTGACGTATACTCCTGATGAAAATAATATTTTCTCATTAAACTACAGTAGAAGATTAAACAGACCCAATTTTGAGGATTTAAATCCATTTAGGATATATAACAATAAATATCAGTATTCTGAAGGCAATCCGTTTCTTCAGCCAAGTTACAGCCATAACATGGAGTTGAGTTATACTCTTAAAAATAACTGGACAAGTAAACTTTACTACTCTAAAATAACTGATGGCTCAGGTGGTATTATCTTGATAGAACCGGCCAATAATAATTTACAGGCAAATATAATTTTAAATTATTTAAACTCGCAAATTATAGGTCTTTCAGAATCGTATACATTAAATTTTAAAAAATGGTTTCAAAGTTATAACAGTTTTGATGTTTATTATTCTAATTCAAAATCGACAGTACCATATCTAAACTCTAATGTGGACGGATTTAATTATAACCTGACTACCAATAATACTTTTAGCTTTAATAAAGAAAAGACTGTTTTATTTGGACTGAATTATTCATATAATTTTAAAGGGATTTCAGGAGTAGATAGAATTTCTGCATACAGCCAGCTTGATGTATCCTTAAAATTTTTGTTTTTAAATAAGAGTCTGAGTCTTGCAATTATTGGAAATGACATCTTAAAAAGCAGTATCATAACCCAGACTTCAATAACCAATAATTATCAGATTAAATATAAAAACTATGAGGATATAAGGTTTTTAAGGCTGTCATTAGTTTATAAATTTGGTAATAAAGATATCAAAAGTACTCAGATAGAAGGGAGTAACGAAGAAGAAAAAAACAGACTTAAAAAATAAACGCATAAATAAAGACCAACGAGGGTATAAAACAGAACGTTAAAGTTCTGGTGTCTTTAAAAGTTTGCCGATTGTTTAACCCATTAAAAAATTAATAACATGGAAAAGAAAAAATTCAATGCCAAAGATTTTTTGAATGTTAGCACTTTATCACCACTTGAATCTGCAGAGATCAAAGGAGGTATGGCTGACACTATTAAAACTGTAAGAACAGTAAAAACTGTTGTAGATGTAGTAACAACAGTAACCAACTAAAAACTATAGTTTTTACAGCTAAAGGCGGTGGAAAATCCACCGCCTTATAAAATTTAAAAACATATAACTATGAATACAGATATATTAGCAGAAGTAAAACCATTCTCTTCAGAATGGTGGGATTTTTTCTTAAAAGAAAATGGGAATTTTACGGAGACCAAAGTATTTAAGAGTGTAATAAACGACGCAGATGTCGTTCTTTTAAATGAAGAAATAATTAAAATCCTACAAGAATTATATTTATTAAAAACAAATAAGTATGGTTTTAGAGTATACTTGGATGGGAAGGAACAGGATAATACTTTTATGACCAATCTATTTGAAAACCATGCTCCTTTTGACAACGAAGATATTACAGAATACTTTAATAGAGTATTCTCTGATAAGAAATTTGGTATGATCATTAATCATACTGAAAAATTTTCTGAAGAATTAGCTCGTCATGTATTACTAAAAATACAACCTTTATTAGATAAGGTAGGTATTCCCCTAACAGGATTAAGTGCTCATATACTAATTGGAAACTACGGGTGGACTCCTCTGGGGATTCATCAGGATACCAGAGGCGAAAATGTTATTCACTTTCATTTGGGTCCCGGTCCTAAGATCATGTACAACTGGAATGAAGATGATTATAAGGAACTTACAGGTAAAAAAGATAATAATAAAGACGTCGAACCACTTTTACCTTATGCGGAAAGTTATCCATTTGAAACGGGAGATCTTTATTATATGCCTTGGAATAAATATCATATCGGGTTCTCAGACCAATTTTCTGTAGGCCTTACCATTTGGTTTAACAATCCTACAAAGAGGAGTTTTACTACCGCAATTCTGGATGCCCTTCATTTGCAGCATCTTAATGAGGATGACGAAATTTTAAGCCCAAATAAGGATAAAGATATAGATTTAACGTTTGAAAATATTAAATCCGTACTGAATCTAAATGAAAATCTAAGAGAGCTGACTTTCATTGATTTATTAAAGTACCTCCATAAAGAGTATAAATTAGCAATTTTAAGCAACGGAGGATGGGCAAGTATTCCTGTCACCTTAAGCGATAAAATCAAGTATGAGATTGATAATTATGAAATACTGGATAATAAGAAAATTATCACTCCATATCCCTTTAAAACATTTTACGAAAAAATAGATGATGAATTGGTGATTTTTGCAAGAGGATATAAGGTGAAAATTAGATATCATGATGAGCTAATAAATATAATTGATAAGTTAAACCAGAATAAAGAAGAACTGGTAACCGATTTACTCAGTAATTTGATAGTTGATTGGCCTGTAGAAGCAGGTTTATACTTTTTATCGCTCCTTTATGACAAGAGAGCTATTAATATTGTTGAAACTAATAAGTTGAAATAAGATGGAACAGGCAATTATCGAAAAAGTAGAATCTTTTTCTGCTGAGTGGTGGGATCATTTTCTAGAAGATAGTGGGAATTTCACTAAAACAAAAGTATATAAAAATGTAATTTCTAATGATGATATTGATATATTAAAGAATGAAGCCGTAAAGATTTTACAGGAGATTTATACTCATAGAACTAATCAGTATGGGTTTAGAGTGTACATAAAAGGTGAAGAGCAGGATATAAACTATATATCCAGACTTTTTGATGCTCCACCAACTGAAAAAGAAACTTTGGAAAGTTATGCAGAAAGAGTTTTTGAAAAACAAAAATTCGGTATGATTATTAATAGAACTGAAAAATTTTCAGAGAAAGTTTCACAGAATATTTTATTAAAATTACAGCCTTTACTGGATAAAGTAGGAATACCTTTAACAGGACTGGAAATGACTCTGTTTGTAGGGAATTACGGATGGACACCTTTGGGAATTCATATTGATATTAAGGGCGAAAATATAATGCATTTTCATCTTGGACCCGGTCCAAAAATAATGTATAATTGGGAAGAAGATACATATAAGGAGTTAACTGGCAAAAAAGAAAATAATACAGATATAGAACCACTTCTGCCTTACTCGGATGCATATCCTTTTGAAACTGGAGATTTTTATTTTATGCCATGGAATAAGTATCATATAGGATTTTCTGATGAATTGTCTATCGGATTTATAGTTGGATTTAACAATCCTACAAGAAAAGGTTTTACATCGGCAATTTTAAATTCTATTTCTCAGCAATATTTAAATGATAACAAACAAATATTAAGTCCGGATAAAAATGTAGAAGTTGAAGATTCATTTAATGCCATTGAATCAGTAATTAATTTAGATGAAAATCTTAGACATCTATCTTTCATGAATTTGATGAAGTACTTACACAAAGAATTTAAATTAGCAATTTTAAGTAATGGTGGATGGGCAAATATTCCAATAACCTTAAATGATAAAATAAAATATGATGTAGATAATTATGAAGTACTAGAGAATAAAAAAATAATTACTCCTTGTCCATTTAAAACATACTATGAAAAAATTGGAGATGAGCTGGTCATGTTTGTGCGAGGTTATAAAGTAAAAATTAAATATCATGATGAATTACCCGGAATTATTGATAAATTAAATAGAAATAAAGAGGAGAAAGTAATGGATTTATTAAGTACTTTAACGCAAGATTGGCCTGTAGAAGCCGGCTTATACTTTTTATCATTACTTTATGATAAAAGAGCAATTAATATCATCGAATAACGAAATAAAAAATGAAAAAAATAATACTTTTAATACTTATGACTGCATTATCAAATTTAGGAACTGCCCAGACAAAAACGACCAGTAGTACAAAGTCTTCCGAAAGCTACAGTTATTCGACTTCTTTTGATGCAAAGCAAAAAGAGTCGATACTGAACTATTTAAAAAAAGAGTTAGGCAAAGAGTATAAAACAACGAACCAGAAATTAGTATGGTCAAAGATTAGTGATCTTGAAACTAAAAATGACAAAACGTTTGTTAAACTAGAAGGTAATGAAATTGAATTAAATTATCAAAGCAAAAACGATTTATTGAATCCCCTTATATTGAAAAAACTGAAAAAAATATCTGATTTTATTGAATCAACCAACAAATAAATGAAATTTATTCCTCAGTATAATATCATGGACTGTGGTCCGGCTTGTCTGGCTATGATTGCCAATGAGTATGGAAAAAAATATACTCTGAAATATTTAAGAGAAAAATCATTTCTTACAAGAGATGGAGTATCTTTATTAGGAATCAGCGAAGCGGCGCAAAGCATAGGATTTGAAACAGTAACAACCAGAATAAATTTAGACCAGCTTTTAGATTTACCTACACCCTGTATATTACATTGGGATCAAAACCATTTTATAGTTTTAGAAAAAATAAAAGGGTCCAAAAAAGGCAATAAGCCTTTTTTTAAAAGAGGCTTATTGTTTAAAATTGTTGATCCTTCCTATGGAATATTATACCTCAAGGAAACTGAATTTTTAAAGCATTGGATTAGCAGCGACAACAAAGGTGTTGCATTATTTCTCAATCCTACAGATGCTTTCTATGAATATTCTCCACCTGCGGAAAATAAAATAAATATCAAATATTTGGCAGGAATTTTATTTCAGCATAAAAAACAGTTTTTGTGGATGTTATTATCCTTGCTTTTAGGCAATTTAGTAAACATCGCTTTCCCGTTTTTAACGCAAAATCTTATAGATAAAGGGATTACGGACAAAAACCTGTCAATTGTTCAATTGATACTTTTTGCGCAGATCAGCTTGTTTCTGGGAGCTATGACTGTTGAAATCATTAGAAACTGGCTGGTTTTAAAAGTAGGAACAAAAATCAGCATAACAATTATTTCAGATTTTCTAAGAAAATTATTACAGTTAAAAATAAAATTCTTTGATACTAAAATGATGGGCGATTTCACTCAAAGAATTCAGGATAATGAAAGAATCGAAAACTTTTTAACTTCACAGAGTTTAATCACTATTTTTTCCATTATTTCATTTTGTGTATTTTTTGTTATTTTGGGATATTACAACTACACAATACTGTTCATTTATTTGCTTCTTACTGTTTTAGCTGTTTGTTGGTCTGCATATTTTCTGAAGAAAAGAAGCATACTCGATTTTTATAAATTTAAATTAAAAAGTGAAAATCAAAATGCCATCTATGAGATTATAAATGGTGTAACAGAGATGAAGCTAAATCAGTTTCAGGATTTTAAGAATAAAGAATGGCAGAAAATTCAGGATAAATTGTTACAAATAAATGCAAGAGTTTTGAGGTTAACTCAATTTCAGATAGGCGGTTTTGAAATAATCAACCAAATTAAAAACATTATTGTAACCTACATTTCCGCTGTTTGTGTGATAAAAGGAGAAATGTCATTGGGTGAGCTTATGGCAATTTCTTTTATATTGGGACAAATGATCTCTCCTCTTAACAGTATTACAACATTTTTTTATTCTCTACAGGATGCCAAGCTTAGTTTGGAAAGACTCTCTGAAGTTCAGTATCATGAAGATGAAGAAAATGAAAATTTAATCCCTCTTCCAAAAACATCTTTATTAAAGAATCAAGGGATCAATATTAATGATGTTTCATTTCAATATGAAGGTCCTAAATCTCCATTTGTTCTTAAAGATATTAGTTTTAAAATTCCGGAAGGAAAAATAACGGCAATTGTCGGCGCAAGCGGTAGTGGAAAAACCACTTTAATGAAACTGCTTCTGAGATTTTACGAACCAACAAGAGGTGAACTTTTCTATAATTCTGAAAATATATCA
>Ga0209911_100185_pt1 | contig 12206 bp, 9 predicted proteins | sample FECB21metaG_FD_188301 | JGI IMG/M metagenome (GOLD analysis project Ga0209911, IMG submission 188301) | Cyanobacterial communities from the Joint Genome Institute, California, USA - FECB-21 (SPAdes) (version 2) | ecosystem: Environmental > Aquatic > Thermal springs > Hot (42-90C) > Microbial mats ...
TTACTGATAAAATTAAGACCGAACCCTCTTTTAGACTGGATTCTACCACTACATCTGGCAAGTTTAAAAGTTGAGTAAGGATTCTTTTCATAATTAGTTATACTGAAATATAAATAAGTATACTAATATTTTAGCACGTTAAGTACGCAAGAACCGTATTTGTACCTTTTAGTGATTCTCAGAGAGATAAAAGTCTACCCGAAGCATTAAACGGAAAAATTAGTTTTGAGGATTTACAAAAAATCTATCGAGGAGAAATTAGTACCTGGAAAGAATTAAATAAAGATTTACCTGATTTAGAGATAAAAATTTATATTCCAGATGATAAGAATTTAGTTAATAGATTTAAAGAAATATTATATAAAGACTCAAATCAGCCAGATTTTGATGACTTAGTTAATCAAGGTAAAATTATTCGCCAACCAACTGGAAAAACACTTAATGCAATACTTAGCGATTTTGAAAGTGCAAAACAAATTGGTGGAATTGGCTTTGGGCTTTTGAGTCAAGTTTACAATCAATGTGCTGTTTATCCCTTAAGTATTGGAAACAAAGGTCAAGAAGTGCAAGCTTTAGTGCAAAACAGCGGTAAAGATATAAATCCAAAAACTGATTTGTGTAACGATAAAGGAGGTTATCATCCTAATCCAGAAACCATAGGTGTTGAAAAAGATTATCCTTTAAAATTTCCTATTTCTGTTGTTTATTCTCAAGATGAAAAAAGTTCTCTTGCAGGTAAAGAAATTGTTAAAATACTCATAACAGACGAAGGACAAACTTTATTCAGTGAAGCTGGATTAGTTCCTATCCGAAAAATTAATGAAAACTAAAAAAAATAATTATGACACAAGAATTGGAATCATCTTTAATAAAAAAAATGTTACAAAACCCAATCCTGCTGCAAAAACTGATCGATAAAGTTTACGAACTAATGTTAGAAGACTTATACAAACAACGAGAAATTAGAGGAAGCTATAGGTGATTACATGATAGTAAATAACAGCAATAGTAGCAATAGTAGTAATAATTATGAACTAAATTACGTTACAGCTAATCGCTTTTACATAGAAATGGAAAGCACTTTGACTGCTTCTTTTAGTGAATGTTCTGGCTTGGGAGTTAAGATAAAAAAAGAAACTTATTTAGAAGGAGGTGTTAATGACCAACAGCGGATTATTTTAGGTCAACCAGAATTTTCTGATGTTACTTTAAAGCGCGGTATCACAGATGATTTAGTTTTTTGGGAATGGTTAAGTCAAACAGTTGGTAACGGTAAGAAAAAACGCCGAAATGTGAATATTATACTTTTTAATCAAGCTGGAGAAACTATGCAGTGTTGGACTTTAATTGCAGTTGTTCCTATTGGTTGGAAAGCACCATCATTACAAGCTTCTACTAATACTGTGGCTATTGAAGAATTAACTTTGGCATATGAAGGAATGCAAATTACAAAAAAATCTCAAGGTGGTGGTGCGGTAAATCTCAATCCTGGAAGACACTCATCAGGTTATTTTATTGGGTAATTAATAATCGATGATGGACTCTCTTGGATTCAAAAAATATTTATTTCCACCTCTTCCTTTGGGTTATTTTCAAACTCCCTTGGGTGAAAGCTTAAATTCGGAAGAAATTTTATCGTTTTCTGTTGATAAGCAAATACAACCTTTTACAGAAGGGAAAAACGTTAATAGTCAAAAACCTGATTTCTCACAAATCCAGAATAAAAAAGAAATTTCTGTTAATTCCGAATTAAAAAATACTGTTAACAAAACAGTAGCAAGCAAGGATATAAATGCGAATTACTCAAGCGATAGAGAAGCAGTTACAGAAAATATAGTGCTTCGTAAACCCTTGGGACAGTCTTCACTTTTAGTAAAATCGGATTTTCCGTCTAACCTAGTACAGGAATTCTTGTCATCAGAAATACAGCTAAACTCCCGTATAGCGCAATTTACTAATCCCGATAATCTTAATGAGTCACTGGATCAGAATTCTATTAATTTGACAAACCCTGTATTTCCCCAAACGAAATCCGAACCAACTTCAATTCAAAATAAGTCTACATTAATTAACCTAGCTTCTGAAAAGTTTGACTCGGAAAAGTTTGATATTCAACCACAACAAGAAATAATTACTAATTCGGAAAATTTTCTACCAGTAAAAACTTCACCTCAAATCATTGAAAATACTTCTATTGTTTTACCATCAATGGAAGCGACATCAAATGATAATACTACGAACTCACAACAATCTGACTCTAATATTACGTCGAAACCTGCCAACTTACCAGAATCCCAATCATTTCAACCGCAATTAAATTTTACAAGTAGCGAAAATATTAGTATCGATCGCAACTCTACAGTTATTCAACCGCAATTAGAAAATCACACGCAACAAACAAATGTACCACAATCGCAACAAATAGAATCCCTATCTAACGAAACTTCCAATTTAGCGATCGCGAAGAATATTCAACCAAATCTTCAACAACCAGTTGAACCGCAATCAATTGCAACTCCCCAAAAACCGCAATTAGAAGATCAAACGCAACAAATAGAATCTCTATCTAACGAAACTTCCAATTTAGCGATCGCGGAGAATATCCAACCAAATTTCCAACAACAACCAATTGAACCGCAATTAGAAAATCACACGCAACAAACTAATTTACCACAATCGCAAGAAATAGAATCTCTATCTAATGAAACTTCCAATTCAGCGATCGCGGAGAATATCCAACCGAATTTCCAACAACAACCAATTGAACCGCAATTAGAAAATCACACGCAACAAACTAATTTACCACAATCGCAAGAAATAGAATCTCTATCTAATGAAACTTCCAATTCAGCGATCGCGGAGAATATCCAACCGAATTTCCAACAACAACCAATTGAACCGCAATTAGAAAATCACACGCAACAAACTAATTTACCACAATCGCAAGAAATAGAATCTCTATCTAACGAAACTTCCAATTTAACGATTGCGAAGAATATTCAACCAAATCTCCGACAACCAGTTGAACCGCAATCAATCGCAACTCCCCAAAAACCGCTATTAGAAGATCAAACGCAACAAACTAATTTACCACAATCGCAAGAAATAGAATCTCTATCTAAGGAAACTTCCAATTTAGCGATCGCGCTTAATATCCAACCAAATCTCCAACAACAACCAGTTGAACCTCAACTAGATTCTACAAGTACCGAAAATATCAGTGTTAATCGCAACTCTACAGTTATTCAACCGCAATTAAAAAATCAAACGCAACAAATAGAATCTCTATCTAATGAAACTTCCAATTCAGCGATCGCAAAAAATATCCAACGAAATTTTCAACAACAACCAGTTGAATCTCAATCGTTCGCAACTCCCCAAAAACCGCAATTAAAAAATCAAACGCAACAAATAGAATCTCTATCTAATGAAACTTCCAATTCAGCGATCGCGGATAATATCCAACCAAATCTCCAACAACAGCCAGTTGAACCGCAATTAGATTCTACAAGTACCGAAAATATTATTATCGCTCGCAACTCCCCAGTTATTCAACCGCAACTAGAAAATAAACAACAAGTTACACCTGAAAATAGATCGGAATCACAACTAGAAACCCCAACAGATAGAATTCAACTGATACAAAGTAAAAAAACAAATTTTGATTTAGAATCAGTTCCTTCACAACTGCAACTAGAACAGCCTTCTCAAAATATTCAACCAAATACAAAAAATAATTTTACATTAGAGCAGAAACAGAATCATTTCAAAACCTTCTCTAAACCTGACGATAAATTAGATAATTCTAAATCTGAATTACCTGAAATATTACCAAGCAATCCAAACGATATTCAAACACCCTTAGATGATCGAAGTTTACCAATTTTAAAATCATTAATAAAATCATCACCTTTAGCTAAAGAATCTGATTTTATAATTTCTACACTGACAACTGATTTTTCAGAAGAAATACCTTTGAAATCAGATTATTCTAATATAGTAGATATTAATAATAGATTAATGGAAAGTGATGCACAACTAATTGATGAAGAATCCAAAAATCCAAAAGTATCTCAAAAAAGTCCCGAAGAATGGTCAAATATTTCCGAATTACTTAACGCAACTTCTCAACTTAGTTCTACAGATAATTTAGTACCAAGAAATTTATCTATCGAATCTGAATTATCTCAAGAACAATCTAAAGTTGATAATTTTAATGCATTATCTCAAAACAAATCTACAAAAATATCAGATCCCTGGACAAATATTTCTCAATTAATCGGCGAGAATCATCAACTAGCATCTCTAAATAATATTAATTCTTCTACATATACTTTATCAGAAAATACCTCCATATTACCAAGTTCAATCTCTGAAAATAACAATATAACTTCCGAAATAATTAGAGATAACCTCACTCAAGAAGATGATTTTATTAATGAAAAAAAATTAGAATATATGGCACAAAAAATATATAGCCTCTTACAGCAACGCTTAGAAATAGATTGTGAAAGACAAGGTAAAAATACTTTATTATATCAAACTAACTTTAATCAATTAGCTCATATACAAAAAGATTTGCATATAAATTCAATAGTCGATAACCAACTACAAGCTTTAACTCAAGAGGTTTATATCATGCTGCAACAGCGAATTCAAATTGAACGAGAAAGATCGGGCAGTTAAAATAGGTAAATTTATGGAATTAGTAAAAGCAAAACTAGTATGTATTGATAATGGTGGCAATATTGAATTTATGTTTAATCCTAGCCAACTAGCTTTTGAAGGGATTGTAGAAACATCTGAAAACTCAGGAGCGCGGACTCAAAAACAAGGTAAGCCCAAAGTAAGTTTTTCTAACATTAAAGCTTATAAAGTTACTATCAATAATATTTTATTTGATACTTATGAAGAAGGAGAAGACGTTGTAAAAAAATATATTGATAAATTTAAAAAAGCTGTTGAATTCTCATCAGGTAAAGAACGACCTCCTATTTACCGATTTGTTTGGGGTGATAATATATATTTGAGATGTTGTTTTATTGAAAAACTCAGCTACAAGTTAACCATGTTTCTTCCTAATGGTACTCCCGTTCGTGCCGTTATTGATAGCTTGAGTCTTAAAGAAGCTGACGAACCCAAACCAAATCAATCTTTAGCTACTCCTACGATTAACAATCAAACTCGTCAAACTGATAGTATGAAAAATAAAAATAAAAAGTAAAAAATTGCTTGATAATCTGATTCTCTGTTTACTTATTTTTTATGCCTAATTACCACTCTTTACCTAGATTAGAAATAGAAGGGAAACCAGTTGATAATAATTTTATGGAGGATATTCTCCAACTTTCTGTAGAAGAAAGTTTACATCGTGCCGGAATGTTTACTTTAGTTATTCAAAATGATTATTTTCCCGGTAGAAACCAAGATGAAATATGGCGTTATAAAGATTTATTACAAATAGGAAAACTTGTCAAAATTGGTTTTATCTCCAGTACTACCGAATCTCCAGATTTTGAAAATGAAAATAAAAACTATGTTTTAGAAGGAGAAATTACCACAATTGATACTAACTTTACAGGTAAATCTCAAGCACCCGTAATAATTAGAGGTTACGATGTTTCCCATCGCTTATATCGTGGAAAACATAACCGTTCATTTCAAAACATGACTGATAGCGATATTGTCAAGAAAATTGCTGAAGAAGTAGCGATAAAAATTGGCAAAGTTGATGCAAGCGGTGTAGTTCATGAATATATTTTCCAATCCAATCAAACCAACATGGAATTCTTGCGGGAAAGAACTGCAAGAATTGGGTTTGAACTGTTTATTCAAGATGGTAAACTTAACTTTCGCAAACCCAAAGCTGATAGCGAAGAATTAAGTCTCAAATGGTTAACCGACTTGCATAGTTTCCGCATTCGCGTTACTAGTGCAGAACAAGTAAAAGAAGTTGAAGTACGCGGTTGGGATTATAGCCAAAAAAAACCAATTGTATCTACTGCTAAATCTGCAAGTGTAATCACAGATACCCAAAATGGCATAGGTAGCAAAATCAGCGATAAATTTAACGGCATTTCTACACCTAAGATGATAGTTGTAGATCAACCAGTATTTAACCCTAAAGAAGCTTCAGCGATCGCCCAAGCATTATGCAATGAATTAGGGGGACAATTTATCAACGCTGATGCAAAAGCAGAAGGTAACACCAAAATTCGTCCGGGAACAGTAGTTAATCTTCAAGAGATGGGACAGCACAGCGGTAAATATTATATTACCGAAACCCGTCACATCTATTCAGAAAGAGTTTACAGCACCGAGTTTAGCGTTCGTAGTTCGCGAGGAGGTAACTTATTAACAGTATTAGCACCATCGAATAAACCGCAGCCAGGAAATACATTTTTAGTAGGAATTGTTACCGATAACGAAGACCCCGAAGGCTGGGGAAGAGTCAAAGTCAAGTTTCCTACCATGACCGAAGACCACGCTAGTAATTGGGCAAGAATAGTAGCACCCGGTGCGGGACCCGATAGAGGAATTTACTGGTTGCCAGAGATAAACGATGAAGTATTAGTTGCTTTTGAACACGGAGATATGCATCGTCCTTATATAATTGGTGGAGTATGGAACGGTACAGACCCCACCCCTAGAAAAATTGGTGATACGGTAGTTGAGGGAAAAGTGCGCTTACGTGGTTCTACAACCCGTTTTGGTCATAAAGCCTGGTTTGTCGATGATGATAAAGGTGACGAAAAGCGCGGTTATTATATTCAAACAGGTACGGGTTCCGGTCACTGGCTGCGGTTTAACGATACTGAAAAAATTATCGAAATTCAAACAGCAGGAGGACATAAAATTCGGATGGATGACGCAGGTAAAACCATTACAGTTAGTTCCACCGGAAATTTAAAACTAGAAGCTCAAGGTAATATAGACATCAACGCAGGTGGTCTAATTACTGTTAAAGGAGCCATAATTAAACTGAATTAAATCAAATGGGGCATTGGGCATCGAAAACTACTAAGGAGCAGGACGCTCTCAGTACAATATCAATGTTTTGTTTTATGTTTGTCTGAATCTCCCATTCTCATCTCTAGCAATTCCCAATACTTAATACCAATAATCAATCTTAATTTTATCATCCTTCCCATGCCCCATTCCCAATACCCTAAATCATGAGCAAACCAGCAGCAAGAATCACAGATCCAGTAGCCCATCCCCTTCCACCAGTGTTAACAGGAGGACCGGGAAGCCCCACAGTATTAATTGGCGGTTTACCAGCTTGGCGAGGAATACCAGCCGCAGCAGTCGCTGCAATACAATCGGCAAAACAGGTTAGTGACACAGCAATTAAAACTGCCGAAGCCGCAACAGTCGCCGCAGCCGGAACTCCCGGCGCTCCAGCAGCTTTAGCCGCAGAACAAACAGCTAAAACCGCAGCATTGACAACCATGAGCAGTACCATTACCAGCAGCGCGGGAGGTGCAGATATTCATGCTTGTTCTACACCCTTACCTATACCCCCACATGGTCCTGGTGTTGTGATTGATGGTAGCGCAACAGTAGTGATAAACGGACTCCCTGCCTGTCGTATGGGAGACACCGTAATAGAAGCACTCGGTCCCCCAAATAAGATTGTAAGTGGTTGTCCTACCGTCCAAATTGGGGGATGACAATCGGAATTAAGTACCTGTGCAGAATTAATTTAACGTTTTTTTGGGGTAGAGAACCGGGAGTTAGGAGTTAGGAGTTAAGAATTAGGGGTTCAGGGTTCGTGGTTAGGAATTAACATCTAACAATTGTCACAAAACTTACATCCTATTTGTAAGTTAATTAACATTCAGTATAAATAATGCGAGTATATATTAGAACAGTAAATTACCTCGCGGGGAGGGGAAGATATGGGTGGCGAGTTTGTAGCGCGAAAATCTTCTGTGTGGGGAAAGAAATCCGACGCTAAACCTTCTTTATTCACTTCACGTCCCTTCTCCGAACCCACTCGCGAGGATAATACAGTCAGTAAGAAAGAATTACCAAAAGATATTCCTCCACCAAATTATATATTTGCCAAAATCGGTTATGGTGTTCCCCAGCCTGTAATTCAGCGTGAGCAAGAAAATTCACAGGAGAAGGAACCCGAACAAGAAGCGGATGTAAATCTTAAGTCCGATGTGTCTGCTGATGATGAGGAAAATAAGGAGGAAGAAAACAAAGAACATGAATTAGAATCAATTCAAACTAAATTAACAGTTGGCAAACCGGGGGATAAATACGAACAGGAAGCTGACGCAACAGCAGCCCAAGTAATGGGGATGTCCGATGAAGCGGTACAACGTCAAAGTCAAGAAGAAACTGAAGATATCCAAACCCAGCAAATCCCTACCCTTAACCCCTCTCCGATAACCGAGAACGGAGAAGATGAAGAAATTCAAACAAAAGGAAAAGGTAATAACACTGAAGCGAGTTCTAGTTTAGAAAGTCGTCTGGGAAGCTCAAAGGGTGGAGGTAGCCCTTTAGCTGATGATGTGCGTGGTTTTATGGAACCGAGGTTTGGCAGTGATTTTGGTGATGTGCGCGTGCATACTGACTCTAGCGCCGTGCAGATGAATAAGGAGTTGGGAGCGCAGGCGTTTGCTCATGGTAGTGATATTTACTATGGTGCGGGGAAGTCTCCTGGTAATAATGAGTTGACAGCCCATGAGTTGACCCATACGATTCAGCAGACTGGGGGAAAGCTTCAGGCTAAGTTTATCGATAAAAAAGCTAACAAGGATAATAAAGTCCAATTAAAAAACCGCAGTGACAAAGGAAATTCGGTCATTTTAGAGCGGGAAGAGAGTAATCAAGTATCTCCTGATTCCGTAGAAAATCCCCAAAAGGAACAGCAAGCTGCAAGTGCTGTAAATAATGAAAAAAAAGAAAAAAATCAAACATCTCCTCAAGAAACTACTGAAGACAAATCTGAAAAATCCTCTAAGGAACAAACAAATGCAGCAGGTGCTAATTCTGGAGAAAATCTACAAAATAACCAGAAAGCAACATCTCAACAAGTTGCGAATCAAGTAGTAAATAAAGAAAGTAACGCAACAGTTCCAGAAACAACATCCCAAAAAACTGCTCCTGCTTCCCCAGATTCAGATCCAGATTTTCAAGCGGTAGTTGGTAAAGCTAAGGAAGTTGCAAATAAAGAGAAAAAACACGAACCAGGGGATAAGAAAGCCAAAGAAGCTCAAAATGCAGCCCAAAGCCCTGCTTCGGAAGTAGAAAGCAAAGCACAAGGTAATCAAGTGGGTGAGATGGAACAAGCTCCCACTCCCGCTTTTAATGCTGCTGCTTTTAAAGCTAAATTAATGGAGCGTATCAAAGAAGCTGCTCCGAAAAACCTTGATGAAGCAGATAAATTTAAAGATAATAACAAACTCGGTTCTGTTAAGAGCGAGATGCACTCGAAAGTTGAGCAAGAGCAAACTGCATCTCAAACACCGTTAGAAGAGAAAGCCAAACAAGCACCAGATACCAGCGGTATCGAACCCAAATCAGTAATTCCCCTACCTCCCAACCAAGCGGGAACCGCAACACAAAATATTGGCGCTCAAAAAGCTATTCCTAAAGCCAAGGGACAAGGTGAAGTCGAAACACCGCTACAACAAAGTAGCGAAAAACTCGATCAACAGATGGCTGAAGCTAATGTCACAGAGGAACAGTTAGCAACATCCAACGAACCAGAATTCCAAACTGCTTTAGCAGCGAAACAGGAAACTAACACTAATGCAAACCAAGCACCCCAACAATATCGTCAATTCGAGCAAAATCAGTTAACTCAAGCCAAAGGAGAAGCTTCAGTAACCGCTCAGCAACAATTGCAAGGAATGCATGGCTCTCGCGCTCAATTATTTTCTCAAGTTACCAATCAACAAGTCCAAGCTAAGGGTAGCGATGAGCAAGAGCGAGCCAAGATTGCTGGGGATATTCAAGGGATTTACCAAAAGACTAAGGAAAAAGTTGAAACAACTCTTAATAGCTTAGATTCCAAAGTTCAACAAGCCTTTGATAATGGTGCTGCCCAAGCTCAGAAAGCCTTCGAGGATGACGTTGACAAGCGGATGAAGGCTTACAAAGATGAGCGCTATAGTGGCGCAGAAGGTGCATTACTTTGGACTAGAGATTTATTCCTAGATTTACCTTCAGAAGTAAATGTTTTTTACGAACAGGGACGACAAATTTACATCAAAAAAATGGATGTTGTCCTCGATAACATTGTCAATATTATCGGTACAGCTTTAACCAATGCCAAAGCAGAAATTGCCAACGGAAGAAAGATAATTCAACAATATGTAACAAAACTACCGCAAAACCTCAGAACAATCGGTCAGCAAGCTGCTACAGATATTCAAAGTCAATTCGATGAGCTAGAACAAAGCGTTGACAGCAAACAAGATGAGTTAATTAATAACCTGGCGCAGAAATACAACGAAAAGCTGCAAACGGTTGATTCCCGCATTGAAGAACTCAAAGCAGCTAACCAAGGTTTATTTAGTAAAGCTGGTAATGCAATAACTGGAGTTATCAGCACGATTAATAAACTCAAAGATATGCTGCTGAGTGTCTTGAGTAAAGCTGCTGGTGTGATTGGTAATATTATTCAAGACCCCATCGGCTTCTTAGGTAACTTAATTAGCGGTATTAAACAAGGCTTTGAGAACTTTGTCGGCAACATTTGGGAACACCTACAATCCGGTTTAATTGGCTGGTTAACTGGAGCCCTCGGACCAATGGGTATTCAAATACCCGACGACATCTTTAGCTTACCGGGAATATTCAGCTTAGTAACTCAAATACTGGGCTTGACATTTGATTACGTTCGTGGTAAAGCAGTCAAAAAATTTGGCGAACCAGTAGTAGCTGGGATGGAACAAAGCGTTGAAGTGTTTCAAGTATTGCGCGATCGCGGTGCAATGGGACTGTGGGAACAGGTTCAGGAACAGTTCAATGACTTGAAAGAAACAGTCATCGAACAAATCAAAGACATGGTAATTACCCAGGTAATAACCGCCGGGGTGAAGTGGATTATCGGCTTATTAAATCCAGCATCAGCCTTTGTCAAAGCCGCAATGGCAATTTACGATATTATCATGTTCTTCGTCAATCGCGGTAGTCAGGTGCTGGAATTGGTCAATGCAGTTGTGGATGCTGTGGCTGCTATTGCTTCTGGTGCTGTGGGTGGTGCTGCGCGGTTGGTAGAGAATGCTTTGTCCAAAGCTTTACCCGTGACGATTGGGTTCTTGGCTTCCTTGTTGGGTATTGGTGGTTTGGCGAAGAAGGTTGAGAAGATTATTGGTAGGGTTCGTCAGCGGATTGATAAGGCAATTGATAAGGTTTTGTTGAAGGCGAAGGGGTTGTTTAAAGGGAAGAAGGGTAAGGGGGATAAAGATGGTAAGTTTACACAGGAAGACAAAGATGCAGGTTTAGCTGCATTTGAAAAAGAAGAAAAACCTTTTGTTAAAGATGGTGCGATTACTCAAGTAGACGCTCGTAAGGTTGGTAAGATTGTTAAAGATAAGCATCCTGTTTTCAAGTCAATTACAGTTGTTGATGGGAAAGATAGTTGGGATTACAAATATGTATTTAGGAATAATCATGTAGGTACGACAAGTGAAAAAGCTGAGATTAATAGTATTAACAGGAAAGATATAATAATTGAAATTAAGAAGCGTCCTAAAACAAAAGAAGGTATGTGGACATTTAATTTCCATACCAAACAAATGGATCTAGGTACGGTATTGGCAGAAGATAATACATATTTAATCGATGTAAAAAAATTCAGCAAAGAATTTAATGGTAGAACCTGAGAATCAAACTCTCGAAAACATATTAAAGGAAGAAGCAAAAGAGGCTCATAAAAAAGTACAAGGCGAGCCGAGTGAAATAGAACAAAGAGAAATTAATAGAAATGATATTTTTAGTAAAACAAAAAAAATAAATGATACAAAATTTGAAGTAGAACTATATGCCATAGTAGATAAACAGCGTATATGGTGGGGCACTGGAGAAATTCATTTAGACAAATATGGATCGGGCGGTGCGATTCGTTGCTTAGGGAATCACGGTAATCAGTCCGTACATACCTAAGCCAGTGAAACTTAAGGCAACTTAAGCACTGAACTCTTTTTACGATGTAGGTGAAAGTCCTACCCGCTAGATTCGAG
>Ga0209911_100186_pt1 | contig 12159 bp, 12 predicted proteins | sample FECB21metaG_FD_188301 | JGI IMG/M metagenome (GOLD analysis project Ga0209911, IMG submission 188301) | Cyanobacterial communities from the Joint Genome Institute, California, USA - FECB-21 (SPAdes) (version 2) | ecosystem: Environmental > Aquatic > Thermal springs > Hot (42-90C) > Microbial mats...
CAAAGACTTTATCCTTCGTCATTTCAATATAATGATCGCATTCTTGGTCGGAAAGGAAATTTTCTATTAAAAATATCTGAGGATGGAGTTCTGTTTTTTTCATGATTTCTAATTGGTTTACGGTTATTGTGTTTTTACCCTCTTAATTCGTCTCTTACTTCCATTAAAGCAAATCCTAATAAATTTTCACCATTCCATTGTGAAGGATCTTTTGCTTTTGCATTGGTTTCCAGCATTCCGATTCCCCAGATTTTATCGTACGGACTTGCCTCAACTAAAATTCTATCGGCTGTTGAAAGCAGAAATTCTTTAAATTTTTCGTTTTGTGAAAATTTCAGAAAATTTCCCTGTTTCACGATCTCATATTTATGTTCGTTCCAGATTTCCGGATCAAAGTTTCTGACTTTTCTGCCTAAACTTTTTGCCTGATTCGGAGTTTCTGCTTTTAAAATCTGCTCTAAAATTTCATGATCATTAAATAATCTCGCTTTTCCTGCCATCATATAATGCTCTGCTGTTTTGTAAATGTTTCCGTTTTCTTCAAACTCAAAAGGAAACCATTGGCTGAAGCAGGCTTTTGTAATTTCATCTTTCACGGTATGTCCCCAAAAGAAAAGGAATTCCGGATTTTCTTTTTGATGAAATCTTTCGATGGTATTATTTAATGTATATTTCATGATTGCGTTATTTTTACACAAATTTAAAGGATTCTGATTTTATCTTCCAAATTTATTTGTGTTATTTTTACGCTAAGTAATTTAATTGATTGATTTTCAGCGTTAAAAATTTATTTTTATTTAAACACAAATGGCGCAAATTTTATTTATGCCTTTTATTTTGGCTAAAGCCGGTTTGAAATTATTTTATTTAAACACAAGGGGCACAAATGTTTTTCACTAAGGACGCAAGTATTTATTGGCTTTATGTTTAGGCTGAAGCCAATTGAGATTTCTGAATTGAAAAATTATTTTATTTAAACACTAATAGCACAAATGTTTTTCGCAAAGGGCACAAGTATTTATTGGTTTTTATGTTTAGGCTAAAGCCGGTTTGAAATTTTTGATTGAAAAACGGACTAAAGTCCGTTTCTATTGATGTTGAAATTGGGATCGTAATTGACTTGATATTCTGATTTTATATAAACACAAATGGCACAAATGTTTTCGCAAATGGCGCAAATTTTTAATCAATTAATATAGAGGGTAAAATATAAGCACATTGTTTCATTCTGACACAACCTGAAGTGAGGCGAACGAAGTTCACAGAATCTATTGTTATGTTTGGTCTAAGTTTAAAGATTCTTCATTCCGCTTCGCTTCATTCTGAATGACACCGAACACAGAAAAGAAATTTTCGTGAAAATTCGTGTAAATATTTGTGCTATTCGCGTTTAAAAACACTATTTGATTTCGAAATAAAATCCCTGCTCTTCGAGTTCCCTGTATTTTTCCTGATTGAAAGTGAAGAGTTTTCCGGGTCTTCCGCTGCCTTCTTTTTTAAGATTATTAGTTTCATTAAGCAATCCGTAGCTCATGATCTTTTTGCGGAAATTACGGCGGTCTATTTCTTTTCCGATGATGGTTTTGTACAGGTTTTCAAGATCAGAAAAAGCAAATTCATCGTTTAAAAGATTAAAACCGATCGGCTGATACTGGATTTTCGTGCGAAGTCTTTTTAAGGCAATATCAATAATGGATTGATGATCAAAAGCCAGTTTCGGGAGCTGATTGACGCTGAACCATTGTGCATCTTCCGCATCAGAATCGGCAAACAACTCATGATAGGATGGATTGACAAGTCCTAAATAAGCGATGGATACAACGCGGTTTCTTGGATCGCGGCCGACGTTTCCAAAAGTGTAAAGCTGCTCCAAAAAATCGGGCTTTATTCCTGCTTCTTCGTGGAGTTCGCGTTTTACGGCATCATCAAGGTTTTCATCATCCAAAACCAGACCTCCGGGAAGCGCCCAACCTCCTTTGAAGGGCTCGATATTTCTTTTAATGAGAAGGATCTGCAGATCTTTTTTATCAAAATACCCGAAAATTACTGCATCTACAGCCACTTTTATATCCTGTAATTTTTTTGGAGACTTCATTGTTTTAATTTGCGTTACGAATACACAAATTTACGAATTCATATTTTAAAAACAAAAATCCGCAGAAATAATCTGCGGATTTACTTTTATCTTTTGCCTTTTTACTTGGCTCTTTCACTAATCATTCAGCTTCAAAACAGCCATGAACGCCGATTGCGGTACTTCTACCCTACCAATCTGCTTCATTTTCTTTTTACCTTCTTTCTGCTTTTCCAAAAGTTTACGTTTTCTGGAAATATCTCCTCCGTAACATTTTGCGGTAACGTCTTTTCTTAACGCTTTAATGGTTTCTCTTGCAATAACTTTCGTTCCTAACGCTGCCTGAACGGCAATATCAAACTGCTGTCTCGGGATCAGTTCACGAAGTTTTTCACACATTTTCTTACCGATGTGATAAGCGTTCGAATCGTGAATAAGGGATGAAAGTGCATCTACCATATCCCCGTTGATCAGGATATCCATTTTTACAAGCTTGGAAGCTCTGAAACCGATCGGATGATAATCGAATGAAGCATACCCTTTAGAAATGGATTTCAGCCTGTCGTAGAAGTCGAAAACCACCTCAGCCAAAGGCATATTGAAGATTAATTCTACTCTGTCTGAAGTCAGGTAACTCTGGTTAACGATTTCTCCTCTTTTTTCGATACAAAGTGTCATTACAGAACCTACAAAATCAGATTTTGTAATGATAGAAGCTTTAATATAAGGTTCTTCAACTCTGTCCATTGTCGTAGGATCCATCATTTCCGAAGGGTTATTGATCATAATCGGAACTTCAGGTTCTTTTTTGGTATATCCGAAGTAAGATACGTTGGGAACCGTTGTAATTACGTTCATGTTGAATTCTCTGTCGAGTCTTTCCTGAACAATTTCCATGTGAAGCATTCCTAAGAACCCGCAACGGAAACCAAAACCAAGTGCAGCAGAGCTTTCAGGTTCGAAAACCAGAGAAGCATCATTCAGTCTTAATTTTTCAAGAGAGAATCTTAATTCTTCAAAATCTTCAGAGTCAATCGGGTAAATTCCGGCGAAAACCATTGGTTTCACTTCCTCAAAACCTTCAATCGGTCCTGCTGCAGGTTTTTCAAAAGAAGTAATTGTATCCCCTACTTTTACTTCTCTAGCATCTTTAATTCCGGAAACCAAATATCCTACATCTCCACATTCTACCGATTTCTTAGGAACCTGTTTCAATTTCAGTGTTCCCACCTCATCAGCTCCGTATTCTTTTCCGGTTGCGAAGAATTTAATTTTTTCATTTTTAGAAATACTTCCGTTTACCACTTTAAAGTAAGCCTCAATTCCTCTGAACGGGTTATAAACCGAATCAAAGATCAAAGCCTGAAGCGGAGCATCCGGATCTCCTACCGGAGCCGGAATTCTTTCTACAATCTGCTCAAGCAAATGGTGAACTCCTTCTCCTGTTTTTCCGGAAACTCTTAAAACATCTTCATAGTCGCAACCGATCAGGTTCATGATTTCATCGGTTACTTCTTCAGGATTTGCGGAAGGAAGATCAATTTTATTGAGAATCGGAATGATGGTTAAGTCATTTTCCAATGCTAAATATAAATTACTAATCGTCTGTGCCTGAATACTCTGTGCCGCATCTACAATAAGAAGCGCTCCTTCACAGGCAGCAATGGAACGGGAAACTTCGTAAGAAAAATCTACGTGTCCCGGTGTATCAATAAGGTTTAAAATATATTTTTCTCCTTTATATTCATAATCCATCTGGATGGCGTGGGATTTTATGGTAATTCCACGTTCTTTCTCCAAATCCATATCATCCAGTGTCTGAGACTGCAATTCTCTCTGAGTCACCGTATTGGTATATTCCAAAAGACGATCCGCCAAAGTACTTTTACCGTGGTCGATGTGGGCGATTATGCAAAAATTTCGTATGTTTTTCATTTAAGAATCTTGTAATTTGCAAAGATAACAAAATGCAGGATAATTCCTTAGTCTTAATTTTGAAGAACAAAAATTTAATTCTGTCCTTTTTTAATTTCCAAAATTTACGAAATGCGGTATGTCTGTTGTAAAGCCGTTCATTGGCAAAAGGTTGTTCCGGTTGCTGTTGAAATCGAACAATGAATTATTGTCAAAAGGAACTTTTGGGTAATAAGTGAAGGAAATCTGAATCCGGTTAAATACCAGAAAAGGATTATTAATGAGAACGCCGATTCCTATTTTTGTATTAACATTTGTTTTTAACAGTTTTTCATCCGGTCCCGCCAACCAGCCTGCTGCAGCTGTTAAGTAAGGACTGAAATGAAAGTTTTTCCATGTTTTGTTTACGAAAAGCTGAAGCTGATAGCGCAGAACGAGTTTTTTTGTCCCTATATAATCTGCACTGTACACCGGAAACTCATCACTGGAAGAAAGATTGATGCGGTCTCTGTAGGAATAGTTTTGCTGTGGGTTTCCCAAAGCTAGTGTGGGAGAAAAAAAGTGTCTCGCACTGGCAAACTTCCAATCCATAAGATTGGTAAAATAGGTAGCATCCAATCGGAAAGATTCGCGGTTTTGTCTTTCCTCATTGAAAAATTTCCCGAACTGTGCTTTCACACTGAAATATCCTATATTGGTAAAATCCCCATGTGCTATTGAAATTCCGGCATACGGAATGATTCTGTTGTTTCTGGATAAACCTCCCGCTGTAAGGCTTGCTGAAGTTCCGTACGCAATATCTTCCGGAAGATCGTACTGAAAGATATTTTTCTGAACAGAAAATTTTCGCTGTATAAATCCTACAGACGCCAGAAAACTGCTGTAAGAGGTAAAATAATCGTACTTGTCTATTGCCGGATTATCCTTGTACTGATAATTCTGGAATCTTCCGATTAAAGCAATATTGCTGGAAACTTTTTCTGAAGATCTTGAGGCTATAGGAATCTGGTAACCTCCCCACAAATTCTGGCTGTACACTTTGATCTGAGCTTCGGGAAAAACTGTTTCGGATTCTATAGGCAGCAAAACGCGGCGCATGAAGTATTCAAAATTAAATCCTCCCGCCCATTGGGTTAATGGGGAGAAAAAATCGCGCGTTGCACTGAGACTTATTCTTTCATTTTTAGCAAAATCCCGCTCTCCCAGAATCTGTGCATTGATGTAGGACCCCCATAAATTGTATGCGGTATAGCTTCCCAGTAAGTAATTCTGCTTTTCTTTAGAATCGTTACGGTAGAGAAAACTTAAATCATGTCCCAGTCCGAGAAAATTTTCTTCGGTAATGCCTAATCCGATTTTACTTCCGGAATAGCTTGCTCTGGGTTTCAGACTCCATGAATCCAGCACTTTTACGATAACATCTATAGAATCTCTGGTGGAAGTACTGTCAGAAATACTGATGTTTACTCTGTTGATAAAAGGCATTGTTCTCAGCAGACGTTCAGACTCGTAGATTTTCTGGGCATTGTATTCTTCTCCTTTTTGGAAAAGTAAATAATTGTTAACCGTGGAAATTCTTGTATTGGAATGAAGATGATTTGTAAACCAGTCGTACCATCTGGATTTTTCTTTTTTATCCCGAGAGCCATATCCGAAAGGATCTATGGTTTCTATTGTAATATTTCTGATGTATTTTCCGTCGTATGTTTCCTGCGCTACTTTTTCGGTGGTTGTTTTTACGGAAACGGAATCTGCTTCTCTACGAAATATAAAGCGGTGAAGGAATTTTGTAAATTTTCTCTTATCTGAAAATTTTTCAATTTTGTAATAGATTGAATCCTTTTTTTCCTGTGCCTGGAAAAAGAAGAAACAATTAAAAATAAGAGCTAAAATTACGATAGACTTGTTCATTTACCTTCTGAAGTTGCAGTATTTTTTAGTATCAATTTATAAGCCAATAAAATTAAAATTTAATTTCGTTTCTACTTTCATAAACATTAGGACAGATCCGGACTGTTTTCAAAATAATTTTACTTTTTGATGTAAAAACTACAAATACGGAACATTCTCTTTGCTGATGAATACCGCTTCTTATTCCTTCCATTTATAAAAAGAGAAAAAGAGACACGTTGTCTCTTTTTTATAAGCAATCTATTTATTTTTATCAAAGTTTGCAGGTAAAATATATTCTCCTGTTAGCATGTCTATTCCAACTCTGTAATATTTTGCATTCTGCTTTCTGATTCTTGAAATAGCCAGATCTATAACTGAGACAGCCAAAGCTGTTATTAAGCCTCCTCCTGCTGCTCCTGCTACATAGTAATTGGTTTGTTGTGGAAATAATTCTTCCGCAGCGGCAGTGATAAAATATCCTTCTTCATCCTTTTCGATTTCTATAAGGCTTGTTGGTGTCTTTTTATAAGCGATTCCGTTATCTATTACGGCAAAATAATCTTTGAAATTATCATACCCGTCAATCCTTTTAACCCCTTTTATTTTACCTTCATTATTTTTTCTGACAATAAGTTCCATATCTTTTTTCTGATCTACAAATGATCTGAAGTCCATATAAACTCCATTCGTAAGAGAATCTGCTTTATAAATCGGCATTTTTTCCGTTATATTCTTTTCATAGTCTTCCAGTTCATTTTCGGCTATAGGATAGTTTAGAGCCTTTACATCGTAAGAATCATTAATAATATTGGATAATTCAGCAGATATTCTGGCTGCAATAGCTCTAGTAATATAGGCATGATCTCTCTGCATATAGTCTTTGGAAATATTAACCTTTTTTAAAAAATAATATTTATCATTTCTTTTAAGAAAAGTAACCATTTTCATTTGCAGATGCCCCATTTGTGATCTTTCGGTTGGAATATCTTTTACTGCAAGTTCTTCGAGAATAAGATAATAATCCGTTTTTCCTGTTTCTTTATTATTTTCCGCAAACCACTCAGTAAATAATTTTTCAAGATCATCTTTTTCAAATTTTACTTCATAAGGATCTTTCCTGTGCGATACAATTCCAATAGTTTTGTCTTTTCTTTTATCTAATAGAGTAAAAGATTTAGCAATATGATTTTTGTCTTTGATATTATTTTTAAGTTCTATATACTGAATTTTCTGTGCCGTTAGAAAGCACGAAAACATCAAAAACAGAATTATTTTTTTCATAGTTAAAAATTTCATTAAAAATAAAGTTTTAATTTAAAATTAAACAACCCTCACAAATAAATTGCAAGGGTCATCCAAGATTAAAAGCAAGTTTCCGACATTGGCAACCTGTTTTGAATCTGTAAAGTTATTTATCTCCTAATGATTAAATATGACCAAAATTCTTTTATGGTAATTGATCAAAAATATCATTAAAATCGTACTCGCCTGTCATCGGATCAATGTAAATTTCCTGAGGATTATGGCTCAGCTTATTCGGATTAAAAAGTAATGCATCTGCAATTCCGCCGACCAATCCAAACATGATTCCTAATCTAATATCATATTGAGGCGGAAATAAACTTGAAGGTTTTGCAACAATGTAAAATCCTTTTTCGTTTTTTAGCAGCTCCTGAAATCCGGAATAAGTATTTTTAAACGCTTTTCCGTTTTCTACATAGATAAACATTTTACGGGAAGGAATTTTCATTTTCTTTCCGTTTTCAGTTTTTACAGCCCTGTCTAATGTTCCATTTTCCCATCGCTCCAAAGTATAGCCTTCTTCCGGAGTCTGCCTGAAAAACGAATTGTAATCCAGATAGATTCCTTCTTTCAGGGTTTCATTTTTAAATGCAGGATAATTATTTACATAGCTTTGATAATTGGAAATATCATCCAAGGTAAGATCATATTTTGAAGGTTTGGATTTATATGCTTTTTCAAGATACGAAGAAAATAAATGATACATATTTCTTACCATTGCATCAGCGACATCTCTGTGACTGAACATAAATGTAGTATCCTTTTTATACAGAAAATGATATTTATCTCCTTCCTTCACAAAACTTTGCAGGGAAAATTTCATGGTTCCGATGTTTTTTTTTACAGATAATCTAAGATCATTGAGAACTAACACAAGATCCTGCTTCCCTCCCTTCAGATTACTTTTACGGTACCATTCGGAAAGATCATCTTCCACCCTGTTCTGAAAGGAAACTTCTCTCATTTCTTTGCCATCTCCAAAAGGCAGAACTCCGATGGTTTTATCTTTTCTGTTATCAATAACAATTAATGTGTTGTAATCTCCTTCTCCATTATTAGGAATATCCCCTTTCAGTTTTATGATTTCTTTATTCTGGGCAAAAGAAATAATCATAAGACAAGTCGTCACAAGTTGCAAAAATTTTTTCATCATTAAATTTTTTAAATTAAAATTACTCGGTAAAAACATATTCTCCGGTAAGCGGATCAATATAAATGGCAGACAGATTTTCAGGTTTATCTATTTCTGTTTTTCTGGAATCGAGTGCTGTCTTCTGTTCGGTTAGAAAACACGAAAACATCAAAAACAGAATTATCTTCTTCATCGTCAAAAATTTTCGCAAAAATATAGTTTTAATTTAAAATTAAACGACCCTTACAAATAAATTGCAAGGGTCGTCCAACATTAAAAAAATAAACTATTATGGGTTTTGTCTTGGTCTTAGAGCGCTACCGCTGCCACTATTCCCAAAAGGTTTTCTTTCATTCATTTTATCTCTCATCATTCCTTCAGACTGAAAAAGTTTCAAAACTTTTTGACAAGGTATTACCTTCTGCATTTTATCTGCATATTTTTTTCTGTTATCAAGCAGCTTCTGCCCTACTTCGAAACTCTGCTGAAGCTTGGCTTTCGCTTCTTCATCGGATAGATCTTCAGGATTAAAATCCGAATTGAACTGACTTTTTATCTGCTTCTGGCTTTCCAGATATTCATTATAAATATCGGTAAATTCATCTTTATCGTTAGGATCAATATCCAGATTTTCCATCACCATATTGTTTCTGAATTTCATCAGAAGTGCCTTTCTTTCCTCAGGAGAAAGATTATTGATGATCTCCTTTCTTTGCTTAGGATCCATCTTTTTCCAGTCATAATCTGTCCTTTGGGCATTCAGACCAAAACTATAGATAATAAAAAGCGTAAATAATATCTTTTTCATTTTCTTTTAATTATATAAGTCCAGATAAACGTCCTGGGTAGAATTGCTTGCCAATTCCGAAATTTCGGAATTTGAGAAAGAATCCAGATACTCGTTTATCTGAGCCTCATTTTGTTTCGAAACAGATGGTGAAGATTTTGGTTTCACTTCATCTGCTGTCTTAGCCGATTTTTCTTCTTTCGCTAAAGACTTATTATTATCCTGACTGCTATCTGTCTGATTATTATTTTCAACAGAAGTTAAATCCGATTTTAAGGTTTCATAAGCAATCTGGCTCTCCGTTTTCGGTTCCTGAAGGTTTACTGCAACCTGTTCCTTTGCCGGATCTGCGGGATCTCCGTTATTGAAAACAAATGTCGCTCCAAAAACCAAAGCAATAGACGCCGCTGCTGCATATGCCCAGTTCAGTTTAAAAATCGGTGCTTTTTTAGCAGGCAGAATACTTTTCACAACGTTATCCTGAACGGTTTCAAATATATTTTCCGGAACGGTGTAAATATTCTTACGTTCCAGTTGCTCAAGATCAAAATCATTGATCCCGCTCAATACTTTCCCCTGAATATTTTCAAACAAATTTTCAGGGACTTTGTATATATTTTTGCGTTCCAATTTTTCCAGATCAAAATCTTTCATGCTGTTGTTTCTCAAAAATTATCTTTCGTAATTCTCTTTGATATATTCTTCTATCTTCTGTTTGGCATAATGATAATTTGTTTTTAATGTTCCTACGGACATATCCACAATTTTGGATATTTCTTCGTAAGGCAAATCATCATAATACCGCATCATAAATACCAGTTTCTGCTTTTCGGGCAGGCTTTGTATGGCATTCTGCAGCAAAATCTGTATTTCTTCCGCATCACCGTCTGTATTGTCTGCAATAAGATTCTGCATATGATACTCCGGATCTTCATCCGTTTTCTGCATTTTTTTCAGTTTGTTCACCTGCTGCAACGCCTCATTGGTGGCGATTCTGTACAGCCATGTGTACAACTGGCTGTCATTTTTAAACTGATGAAAATTCTGATAAGCTTTAATAAAAGTTTCCTGCAAAGTATCCTGAGCAAGATCTCCGTCCACAATAATTCTTCTTATGTGCCAATACAATCTACTCTGATAAGCATCCATTAAGGCACGAACTCCTTTTTCCTGAGTTCGCGGATCTTGCATCAACGAAATAATCTCCGTGTCTTTAATCTTCATAGGATGCTTTCATTGTTTTGGATTACAAAAATAATTGAAAGTTAAATTACTCCTTCAATTTTTAGTCCAAATATCATAATTAAATATATGAATTATTTGAAATCTTTACCGTGTATTGCTGACTACAAGAAACTATATATTGGCAGAAATGCTTTATCAAAGGACATTTATTATTAAAATATTGATCTTTATAGTAAAAAACTATGGAAAAATATTTATTTTAAATCCCGATTCTTGAACGTTAAAATTAATTAATTCTGCTTTTAAGAATAAAGTTTCGTGTTTCAAATCACTGTAAAAACTTATATTTGTTTTATGCGAATTGTAATTATCGGTTCAGGAAATGTTGCCTATCATCTGGCAAAAGCATTTGTTGAGAATAACATTCCTCTGGCTCAGATTTTCGGCAGGAATGAAGAAGAGTTAAAAAAAATTTCAGAAGAATTAGAAATACCCTATTCAACTAAAACTTTAGTCGATTCAGATTTATACATCATCAGTGTAAGTGACAATTCTGTTGAAGAAGTTTCGAAAATAATTACTAAAAAAGACAGTCTTGTAGTGCATACTTCCGGATCTTTACCTAAAGAAAGCCTGAAAGGCGACTATCGAAAAGCAAGTTTTTACCCCTTGCAGACCTTCTCAAAACTGAAAGAACTGGATTATTCTAAAATTCCGTTTTTCATCGAAACAGAAAACGAACAGGATAAAAAGTTACTTTTTGAAATTGCGTCCAAAATTTCAAAGAACGTCATGGAAAGTACCCATGAAAAAAGAAAGTATATTCATCTTACTGCAGTTTTCGCCTGCAATTTTGTAAATCATTTGTTTACAAGGGCTAAAGAAATTTCGGATTCGCAGGAAATTCCTTTTGATTATTTTTTACCGCTGATTGATGAAACTGTACAGAAAATTTACGAAATTGAGCCGCGATCTGCCCAGACAGGACCCGCAGTAAGAAATGACAAAAGAATACTGGAGCTTCACGAACAATTACTGCATGGGGAAAGCCTGGAAATTTATAAAACAATGAATCACTCAATTCAGAAAATGTATGAGTTATAAGGAGAAACTAAAAAATATCAAAGCGTTTGTATTCGATGTAGATGGTGTTTTCACCGACGGAAGCGTATATCTTATGCCCGGCGGAAATATGTGCAGGGTAATGAATGTTCTGGACGGATATGCTGTTGTAAAAGCATTAAAAAACAATTATCTGATCGGAGTAATTACCGGCGGGAACGATGAAATGGTAAAACACAGAATCAATTATCTGGGTATTGAAGATTATTATGCCAAATCTCACAACAAGATGGCAGATTTTGAAGATTTCAGAAAAAAACATCATCTTAAATACGATGAAATTTTAACAATGGGAGATGATCTTCCTGATCTTCAGATCCTGAAGAATTCTGCCATTTCTGCCTGTCCGGAAAATGCAGTACCCGAAATAAAAGCCATTTCCGATTATATTTCGCCCATCAAAGGAGGAAGCGGTGCTGTACGTGATGTAATTGAACAGGTGATGAAAGTTCAGGGAAACTGGCACGATGACGACGATACACAATCTACTTAATTTACTGTAAATGAAATTATTATTAGCCTCGCAATCTCCAAGAAGAAAAGAACTTCTGGCAAGTTTAGGATTTGAATTTGAAGTCGTTAAAATTGATTGTGAAGAAATTGTTCCTGAGCATATTAAAGTAGGGGAGTCTGCGGCTTATTTATCTGAATTAAAAGCAAATACATTTCGAAGTCTTGAAAAAAATGAAGTCTTACTGACGGCAGATACCGTTGTAGCCATTGATGATCAGTTTTTGGGAAAACCACAGA
>Ga0209911_100187_pt1 | contig 12107 bp, 11 predicted proteins | sample FECB21metaG_FD_188301 | JGI IMG/M metagenome (GOLD analysis project Ga0209911, IMG submission 188301) | Cyanobacterial communities from the Joint Genome Institute, California, USA - FECB-21 (SPAdes) (version 2) | ecosystem: Environmental > Aquatic > Thermal springs > Hot (42-90C) > Microbial mats...
GCGATGATCATCTACTGCGCCGACTGGCACCTCGCCGAAGGCGAACAGCGCATGTTCCGCATCTTCGACGGTCTCGCGGAGCTGCCACCGGAACGCCTGCGCAACCTGCCGGAGCTGATGGAGTTCGGGCCAGCGGGGATCGTCAAGTTCGACGACGGGAACGGCTGGTCTGCCGTCTAGCCCAAGAAACCTTGCCCTGAATTGGTAAGCCGGTTCGGGGCAAGGTTTTCGATCATGGCAAAGAGGGCTCGGGTGCTGTTGCCCTCACGTGAGAGCGCCAGTGCGGGTTCGGGCGCCCGAGAATAATGGAAGTCCTAGGTGGCAACACTCGTCCCCACCCGGATGGTGCCGATCAGGCGGTGATTGGCAACCTGAGCCTTCCATAGCCAGATGCATCGCTCTGCATCGGCGCCGAGGGGATGTCGAGCGAGACTTTTCGATCCACGCCCCCGCATGGGGGGCGACTTGAGGAGGCTCGTGCCCGAAACCGCCGCATTGACGTTTCGATCCACGCCCCCGCATGGGGGGCGACTCACAATCTGGTTGGTGAACGCGCCACCCATTCGGTTTCGATCCACGCCCCCGCATGGGGGGCGACTCCTGATCCTTGTAGAGAGGCTCAGCAAGGCCCTGTTTCGATCCACGCCCCCGCATGGGGGGCGACGCGCCCGGCGGCAAAGCCGAGCAGCGCCACCTCGTTTCGATCCACGCCCCCGCATGGGGGGCGACGTCGGCGGCACGCTCGGCATCACCGGCACGCGGGGGTTTCGATCCACGCCCCCGCATGGGGGGCGACTCGAGGCGCTGCGCTGCATGACGAAGGGCGAACAGGTTTCGATCCACGCCCCCGCATGGGGGGCGACGACGCCCTCGAGAAAGGGCGCGGCGACCGCGTAGTTTCGATCCACGCCCCCGCATGGGGGGCGACGCTGCTCGCTTTCCAGCGCTTCGTCGAGGATTGGGAGTTTCGATCCACGCCCCCGCATGGGGGGCGACCATGCCTCGCTCTCCTGTGCCTTGCCGAGCGCCGGTTTCGATCCACGCCCCCGCATGGGGGGCGACGCGCGGTTCGAGGCACAGCGCGCCGCGATGCAGGAGGTTTCGATCCACGCCCCCGCATGGGGGGCGACTCACTGGCTGGAGGAAGGCCGCGGCGATGCGCGTGTTTCGATCCACGCCCCCGCATGGGGGGCGACGATCAGCCCGGTGGATGCCATCGTTTCCGGGGCAGTTTCGATCCACGCCCCCGCATGGGGGGCGACGGCAGGCGCCTCAGGCCCGGTGAAGGCCTTCCTGGTTTCGATCCACGCCCCCGCATGGGGGGCGACAATCCAGGTGAGGGCTACGCCACCACGGTGACTTTGTTTCGATCCACGCCCCCGCATGGGGGGCGACCCGCGGGCCGGACAAGCTCTCCGCCATGACCTACGTGTTTCGATCCACGCCCCCGCATGGGGGGCGACGGCCGGGATGTCCGCGCTCAAGCAGGGTGACCTTGAGTTTCGATCCACGCCCCCGCATGGGGGGCGACTGGCGATAGCCGCAGCAGTGCCGAGAGAAGTCCTGTTTCGATCCACGCCCCCGCATGGGGGGCGACGCGCAGTGCGACGAGCGGCTCAAGAGCGACCTTGTTTCGATCCACGCCCCCGCATGGGGGGCGACTTTCCACGATGCGGATTTTTTCGCCCCGCCACCAGTTTCGATCCACGCCCCCGCATGGGGGGCGACGCTGGTTGAGATACAGGTTGCGAAACGAGGTCTCGTTTCGATCCACGCCCCCGCATGGGGGGCGACGCCGCCCGTGAATGCTTCCGCTCTATTCGCGGGTGTTTCGATCCACGCCCCCGCATGGGGGGCGACCGCGCTCGACCCAGATCAGCCCCCGCCCGTAGATGTTTCGATCCACGCCCCCGCATGGGGGGCGACCGACGCGCGGCACGGGCGCGTTCCAGAGCGCGGGTTTCGATCCACGCCCCCGCATGGGGGGCGACACCGAGGTTGTGAAACCCCATTGCGCTGCAAAATGTTTCGATCCACGCCCCCGCATGGGGGGCGACCGCCGGGCGCGGTGCGCGTCAATGGCGCCGGGCGTTTCGATCCACGCCCCCGCATGGGGGGCGACGTGTTTGCCCTCGGGCACCACGCAATAGCGCTCGATGTTTCGATCCACGCCCCCGCATGGGGGGCGACAAGATCGCACCGTATCGAGAGCAACACCATGCAGCGTTTCGATCCACGCCCCCGCATGGGGGGCGACTCGAGCACGCAATGCGCCGGGATGCCGAAATTCCGGTTTCGATCCACGCCCCCGCATGGGGGGCGACACGAGCGCCAATCCGCTGGTGCGCGAGGATGCCGAAGTTTCGATCCACGCCCCCGCATGGGGGGCGACTGCATGCGTATTAGAACAATGAGAAAGAACGATAAATCATAGTTCCCGCGCGAACCTGCCGCAAAAAGCCAAGCACGCAAATGGATGCGTGGTCTTTTTCAACCAAGTCATTGTTGCGACATTAAATTTTGCTTCGCGAACTTAACCGCCTAGGACCAACAGACCGAGGTTCGCGCGGCGCGTCACAATTCAGAACAACAAGGGGCCATCAAGATCGACCGGAACCTTAGCGCCGATGTGTTCCACCCGCCGCTTGCCGTCTGCGCCGAGCCGGTAGAACCTCAGGGAGTCCTTTTCCGGATCTATCTCCTCAAGCAGGCTGGCGCGTAGCGCGGCCCATTGCGCGGGATCCACCTCGCACTCGAACACCGAGTTCTGGACCCGCTGGCCGCGATCCTTGCATCTGTTGGCTACCCTGCGCAAGCGGCGACGGCCAGCAGCATCCTTCGTGTTCACATCGTAAGTCACCAGCATCAGCATCGTTCATTTCCAGATAAAGGGAGGATAGCCGTCCAGATCGCCACGCAGGTGACGCGACAACAGCAGGGCCTGGACATGGGGAACCAGCCCCAAGGGCACGGTCTCGCCAAGGAAAGGGTGGCGCAGTTCGCGCTTCTTGCGTTCCTGCCAGGCGACCAGGACGGTCTTGCGGCCATCGTCGGTAAGCGAGACTGCCCCGCCTTCATCGATGGAAAAATCCTGCGCCTTTACCTGTCCACGATTGACGAGGCTCGAAGCGAGGCGATCTGCGAGAACGGGGCGCAGCTCCTCCATCAGATCAAGCGCCAGGCTGGCCCGCCCCGGTCGATCAGCATGGAGGAACCCGACTTGCGGATCCAGGCCCACGCCTTCCAGTGCCGAGCGGCAATCGTGCCCCAGCATCGCATAGAGGAACGAGAGCAGGGCATTGATCCGATCAAGCGGCGGGCGACGTGACCGCCCCTTGAATCGAAAAGCCTCGCGCTTGCCGTTGATCATGTTGTCGAAAACGCCGAAATATACTTGGGCCGCCTCGCCCTCGTGCCCACGCAAGAGCGCAATGTCATCGGCAAGGGCGGCCAAGCGCGCGATGTGCGACAGACGGCGTTCCGCACCTTCCATCATGGTGCGAGCAGACGAATCCATGCCCGCGCCATGATCGCGCAGGGCGCGCAGCAGCACCGTGCGCTGGTTAGCGGCCTTGGCGGCAACGATGCCTCGCACCACCGGAACCGCGCGCGCCGGATCGTCCGCAACGCGATATTGCGCGCGCCGCAGAAGGACATTGCCAGTGCGCGGGCCTTCTATCCGCGCAAGGAACCGGCCTTGCGGAGTCAGGAATGAGAGCGCGATACCCACTTGCGCACAGGCCGCCATCAGGGCGGGCGAAGCACCGGGACGGCCAAAGCAGACGATACCTTCGATCATGTGGAGCGGCACCCTGCCCCGTTCCGCGCCATCGGATTCGATCACCACATTGTCGCCGTCCTTGCGCAGCCAGGCGTTTTCCGTGGTGACATAGATCGTGTTCAGGTGCCGACGCATGGGGCTCACTCTGGGTCACTAGGCACGCCGATCTGGCGCAGCAGCCAGCGGCGGATCGCAGGTGGTTTCTGCAGCCTGCCCGGCTGGCATTCTGCGCGGAGTGAGCAGCGGCGGCAGGCAGACGTCTCACTTGGTAGCGGCGTGCGGGCTTGCGCAATCATGGCCCGGCATTCGGCGACAATGCGAGCGGTCAGCGCACGCAGATCGGCATCAAAGGCCACGATCTGGCGCTTGCGCGTCTGGCCGTAGAACAGTGCACCTTGCGGCACGGACAAGCCGAACATCTCCTCAAGGCACAAGGCCTGGGCGCACAACTGCACCTCATCGGCTTGGTGCACCTTGGGGCGGCCGCGCTTGTATTCGACTGGGTAGGGCATCACCCCGTGGAATTCGACCGCATCGGCCTTGCCCGAAAGGCCATGCGCGAACGAACGGAGCACCAGACCGCGCACGGTGCGCACACCCGCCCGCCGGTCTGATTGGCCAGAGTCCACCCGTTCGTGCATCAGCCGTCCCTCGGCGGTGGCCTGATCCTCGGCCCAGATTCGTTCGACATGGATCAGCGCGCACTGACGGGGGCAAAACAGGTAGTGCTGCAGCGCCGACACCGGCACCAGCCCCTCTTCGGCGTCCTGGTCCGGTGGCGGCGGGTGCATCATAGCGTCAGCACTTCTCGACGATCTCGATGCCTGCGGGCAGGCCAGCGCGGTCAATGGTCACGGCATAGTCGGCCCACTGGCGGGCAGGCGGCCAGTTGTCGGTAGCTGGGCTGCCGACGGGCTGAGTGGAACCGGCATGGACGCGGCAGGTCTTAACCCGATCGAAAAGTGATTGCGCCTGCGCGTTGCCCAGCGCGCTTTCGTGGCGGAACACGATCAGCTTGCGGGTCGCCATCTCGCCCCGCGCGGCGGACCGGTCATGGTCGAACATCTGGGTGAGCGCCTGCCACAGCAGTTCCAGGTCATCTTCCGAGAAGCCAGTGCCCTTGACGGGGTGGCTGGCCAGTGGGGCAGAGACGAAACCATGGGCGCGGTAAAGGCCATAGGGCACGATGTGCTTGCGGCCCATGGTGCGCCCACCCTTTTCGTCGGCGTCAGTCTCGGTGGTCGCGGCCATGCGCGTGATGGAGATCTCCAGAGGCAGGATTGGTTCGACCGAACGGGCAAAGGTGAACTGCACCGGCCCGCGCACCTGGCCCGCGTTAACCCCGGTGGTCATCACCGCGCCGAAGGTACGGATGTCCCAGAAGTTGGCGCACATCCACGCGGTAAGCTCTCGCGCCTTCTGCTGATCCTTGGGCAGCTTTTTGAAGTCTGCGTCCTTCGAAACTTTTGGTAGGATGGCCGCCCAAGCCTTCTTGTGCTGGTTGTTGAGCGTTGCGCCTTCGGTCATGTAGATTTCGTGGCCTGGCTCGTCGCCCTTGGCCAGCGCCACGAAGTTGCGGACCTTGCGCTTCAACGCGACATCGGAAACGAGGCCCTGGTTGGTTTCGGGATCAAGCCGGGGCATGTTCCCCGCATCGGGATCGCCATTCGGATTGCCGTTCGCCACGTCGAAATAGAGAACGAATTCATAGCGGTTCGAAACGGGATTGCTCATGCTTCGGTTCCTTCGTGGTCGGTGGTTTCGGGCAGGTCGTCGGCGTGGACGGCTTCGCCCTTGTCGTTGGTCAGCTTTGCGGCGCGCTGGTGGTAATAGCCGATGGCGAATTCACCCTGGTCCTGCAGCCGCAGCGAACGCGGCCAGATGCCTTCGGGGCGCGGATCGAAGCGACCGTTGATCTCCTCCAGCTCGCGCTCGATCAGGGTGGCCCAGCCGGGTTTCTCCTTGCGTAACTTGGCCAGGTGGTTCTGCCCACCGCGCACGATCAGCGGGAAGACGCTGGCGGGCGTGGCCGAAGCCGCGCCGAAATAGCGCTCGCGGATCGTGGCGTTGACCTTGCCCAGCGCGGCACGCTGCGCCAGTTCATAGACGGCGAACAGTCGGCCGAGCTGGTAGCCCGGATTGGCGTGGTCCCTTTTCAGGCTCATGGGCACTTCTCCTTGTTCGGGGATCATGGGATTGTGGCGGTTGAGGCGGAGCAGCACGGCGCGGATCACGGCGGCGTGCCAGCCCGATGCGGCATTGTCGCCCGCGCGCAGGCGGATGAGCGCGGCGGAGAGCAGGCTGAGCGGATAGCGGGTGCCGGAGAGCACCGCCCGCATGACCTCGCCCGCCAGCAGGGGCGGGATGTTCTCGAACTTTCCAAGCGCCGCTGTGGTATTGACCAGCAGCCGGTTGACCGAAGGCGCCGCCCCCCATCCCAAGGGCAGCGGTTCCAGCGCCAGGTCGGCATGATGGCGGGCGAGCCGCTGTGCGAAGGCATCCAGCGTGTCGGACAGCCAGAACCGCACCGACAGCCGTGCCGCATTGGGTGAAAGACCCAGGACATGGAACCGGGTGCCGGGCTGGATATCGGCGCGCAGGTCCGCCAACGGCCTTCCGGCAGCCACGGCCTTCATCTGTTCGCGGACCTTGGCCATTTCCTGTTCGTCGCTCACGTCGCTGCCGAGCAACTGCGTGAACAGGCTCTCCGCCGCCTTGGCCTCGGCCTGGCTGGCGTCGGCCCAGAACACCACGGTGGCATCGCCCACCGGACGACGCAGCCGGTTCGGCCCGTCGCGGGTGAGCAGGTGATTGAGCGCCGCGCCATAGCGGAAGGCGGCGGCTTGCGAGGTGGGTGCGTTAGCGCCCTGCTTTTTCTCCAAGGACTCAAAAGCGTCAAGGTTGAATGACACCAGCGAGTGCCCTCCCCCCGGAGGTGGATTATCAGCTGCTACACCCTTGATGGTGGGGTGCAGGCGAGCAGGCCTGCTACGCTTGCCGGTAACGAGACAGAAAACCTCGTCACTTTCCGTATCGCCCTCGCCAAATGCCGCCACCAACCCGCGGGCAGCGGGCCGTTCATGCAGGAACTGCCGATCACCATCGAGCCGGAACAGCACATTGGCATCCAGCATTTCCGGCTTGAACGGCGCGGCGTCAAAGCGTTCGGGCTTCCACGTTTCGAGGAACAGGCGGAGCGCCGTCAGTCCTTCGTCTTCCTGCCCGGCGAGGCGTTCAAGGTGCATGGCGACAAATGCCGCGTGCTCCTGCGCGGTGCGTTTGCCCTCGCCCGCCGTGCGGCCCAGCACATAGGCGGTCTTATCCCACAGGAAGTTGGGCGCAATGCCCGCCGTGCGCTTTACCGCTGCCGGCACGTTGTAAAGCTTCGGCCGTGGCTTCTTGCCCAGCAGGTCATGGATGTCCTCGACATCCACCGGCTCGCCCTGCCGGTCGAGCACGATGCACCATCCGAACTTCTCCGGGCTCCACCCCGGCTCCGCCACGCCGGGCAGGCGGTGATAATACCGCTCCAGCGCCTGCAGGATGGTCATCGCACCACCTCCTCGGCATGGAAGGGCGGGACCTCGATCACGCCATTTCGCATTTCCGCACGGAAGAAGCGGGATTCGTTGCCATTGGCAAAGTCGATGTCGTGCAGCATCCAGCCCAGGTCCACATCGCGCCGGTCAGGGTCCAGTTCACATGGCGGCAGGGGCGCGCCATCGGGGATGAGCGCGAATTCGGCGGCGAATTCGCGCGTGCCAAGGCAGGGCCGGTGGAAGCACTGCCCCTGGCCTGCGCGCCGGTTGAACATGGACAGATGCTTGGCCGGGGTGTCCTCCGGCCCCGCCCTGTCGGTCATGATGAAATGTGCCTCGATCACATAGGCGACATCCACCAGCACCAGGGCGGCGCGCTGCTGGCGGTTCTCATCCACCACAATGCCCAGCCCGTTGGTATCGCCCCGCTTCATGGCGCTGGCGGCAAGGCTGGTGCTCGCCTTGGCGCCCACCTCGTTACGGCGGATCGACTGGAAGCGGATGGGTTTCAGCACGTGGATGCGGTCCACCTGCCAGCGGATGGCGGGCTTCCAGTGGATCGCCTCAAGGATGCCGCGCGCCGCCGAAGGGGTCATCGCGTCATAGCTGACCCGCTCCACCTTCATTTCCGGGCGGGTGAAGCAGGCGCGTTCCCCCCAGACGTGCAATCGAACCGGCATTCACCTCTCTCCCAGTTCCGAACGATGGCCCGAATCGCTATCTCGATTATGCGCACAAGTGCGACAGAACCGGACGCATCATGCAAAGATATTCGCTTCCGCGGACCGGCTGGCCGAATCGAGATCGATCCGCAGGCCCAGGTGCGGGTCATAGAGGGCGGGAAGCTGGCCCTTCCTGTCTTCCGCCAGAACCATGAAACGGTCGCCATAGTCATCCCGGCGTATTGCCTGCACTGCGCCCGAAGCAACCAGCCTTTCGCGCGCCTTGGCCGGAATCGGCACGACATATTGCTGCAACCGGCGCTGGACGCCCGCAGGCGGGAACGGCGCATGGGTAAGCGCGTCGATTGCCTCTCGTGCGGTATCATCATACGGCACGATCACCGGATCCATCGCGTCGTCAATCAGCCGAAAGGCGCGGGCGATAGTTGCGAAGGGAAAGTCACCCTGCTTCGCCAGTTCGCGGATGGCCGGGATGATGGCCAAGGCTTCGCCGCCGGGCAGGGTTGCCCGATCGAGCGCGGCATGGCCCTGCCGCCAGTAGAGCGCCTCGTAATAGTCGCGGATCGCCTCCAGCCCCAGCACGTCCGGCCCCTCGCGCCGCATCACTTCGCGCGCCGGGGCATAGAAGGCCTCGATGGCGGGCGGCATCTTGCGTCCGGCAGCCTCGAACACCACGGTGCGGCCCATGGTCTGCCCGCGCCCTTCGCGGTTGCAGCGCCCGGCGGCCTGGGCGATGCTGGCCAGTCCCGCGGCTGCCCTCCAGACTTCGGGAAAGTCCACATCGACGCCCGCCTCGATCAAGCTGGTCGAGATCAGCCGCACCTGCTGCCCTGCCTTAAGGTCTTCGCGCACCTTTTCCAGCACGGCGCGGCGGTGCCGGGCGCACATCAGGGTGGACAGATGCACGGCACCTGCCTGCCCCTGCTTTCGCAGCAGGGCAAACAGGTCGCGGGCGTGGGCGCGACTGTTGACGATGCACAGAATCTGCGGCTGCGTGGCAAAGCGGGCGGCGATCTCGTCATCCGTCACCGGCTCGCGCAGCCATTCCACCTCGACACGCTTGAGCTTGCGATAGAGCGCCTGCGGATCGGGGGCGAGTTCGCGCTCGGCGGGGATATCCAGCCCTTCCGCGCGCCCAGATTCCGGCAGAGGGAGCGCCCCGTCCTGCAACCGCAAGGCTGGCTGGGTGGCAGTACACAGGATCACGCTGGCGCCATAGTTGCGGGCCAGCTCGTCAATCGCGGCCATGCAGGGGCGCAGCAAGGGAACGGGGATGGATTGCGCCTCGTCCAGCACGATCACGCTTTTCGCCAGGTTGTGAAGCTTGCGCGCCTGGCTGGGGCGGGCGGCGAACAGGCTTTCGAAGAACTGCACCGCCGTTGTCACAACGATCGGCGCATCCCAGTTTTCCGCATCGCGGCGCAGCTTGGCAAGGCCGGCGGCCCCCTCCCCTTCGGCATCGTTGCCGGTTTCCGGCGGCTTCCTGTCCCAGTCAAAGCTGGAATGGTGTTCCAGCACGGCTTCGCCCAAACCCACCTCATCGCGGAAGACAGCCGCAGTCTGTTCGATGATCGAGGTGAAGGGGATGACATAGATGACCCTGCGCAGCCCATGCGTCAGCGCGTGCTCCAGCGCGAAGCTGAGCGAGGTCAACGTCTTGCCTCCCCCAGTGGGGACTGTCAGCGTGAACAGGCCCGGCGACAAGGCGGCCTTGTTATTGGCGTGGTCGAGGATGGCCGAGCGCAAGCGGTTGACCTCGGTGTCATCGCGGCGGCAGCGTGCCATGTGGGTGCGCACAGCGTCGAGGTGATAAGGCTGCACCGTGCCGCCGCGGGCGGGTGGTTCTTCTCCCGCCGCAATCCGGTAGAACCGCTCGGTTTCGAGAAAATCGGCATCGACCAGGCAAGAAAAGGCCATGCGCACGAGGAAGGCGTGCGAGAATGCCGGATCGATCCCGTTGGGGGCTAGATGGATGCCGGACAGCGCATGTTGGTCCGGCAATATGCCGACATGTTCGCGCCAACCATCATAAGCTTCAACCGGCTTGACGAGGCGAGCCGAAAGGTCCGCGCCGTCCATCAGGCCACCGTGATGCCCGGCGATACCATAGGCAATCAGCCGCCCCCAGTCCGCTCCGAAGGCCTTCACGGCCTCCTGCGCCCCGGCACTGCTGTGATCGGGACCTCGAACCTTGCGGTTGCCCTCACCTTGGCGGATATATCTCTGATAGGCGTCTGAACACTTCCCGATGTCGTGAAGCAATCCCATCGCGCGAGCCATCCAATGAGCGCCGAAATGCACAGCAAAATCCGCCGCTCGCTCACCTACTGCCAAGAGGTGATGTGCCAAAGGTTCCCAAAACTCCTCTGGCCTGCCGGGTGTTGAATGGGCAAACATGATGAAGAATAGAATTTCCTAAGGGAATTTCAAAGCATTTGGAGTCTGGCTTCGTTCAGAGCCAGAATGCGACGGCGGCAGCGAGGCTTACGGCGGATAGGAAGTTCCTGGCGAGCTTGTCGTAGCGAGTGGCGTTACGCCGAAAGTCCTGCAGGCGGCAGAACATGGCTTCGCCCCGCCAGCGATGCTTGTAGCGGCGCTCATCATAATGGATCGCGCGCTTGCGGTTGCGCCTGCCGGGGTTCGCCCGGATCGTGCCTCGCTTTCGCAATGCCGTCGTGATGCGGGTCGCATCGCAGCCACGGACGGCGATTACCCCGTTCATTCCAATGCTTTCGCCGATCAACAGATCTGCCCCGTGTCATTATCGGAGGTGTTTTGGGGCGTCAGGACGAGGCGAAATGGTTGCCCGAGGACATATACAAACGCGAGAATCTTTTTTGTCCGGCCCCACGCGAGATGCCAATGGCATTGGCTCGCGCGTCATTTTGCGCCACCGGGTATCCATCCGGTGAAGGCCGCGGTCTGATCCCGACCGGTGTGTGGGCCGGGTTTATGCGGCGATCGCTTCGGAGCGCTGCGCCCAGTTCCAGGGCAGGAGCTCATCGAGCCTGGTGGCGGGGTGATCGGCGATGCGGGCGAGGACATCGGCGAGCCATGCCTGCGGATCGACATCGTTGAGCCTGGCGGTCTGGATCAGGGTGTAGATGACGGCGGCACGCTGCCCGCCGCGATCCGAGCCGCAGAACAGCCACGCCTTGCGGCCGAGCGGGATGCAGCGCAGGGCGCGCTCGGCGGCGTTGTTGGTGAGGCAGATGCGCCCGTCGTCGAGGAAGCGGGTGAACGCGTCCCAGCGCTTGAGCATGTAGAAGCAGGCCCTGGTCAGATCATGGCCGCGCGACAGCTTGCCGACCTGCTCGGTAAGCCAGGTGTGGAGCTCGGCGATCAGCGGCGCGCTGAGTTCCTGGCGGACCGCAACCCGCTCGGCGGGGCTCTTGCCGTTGATGCCGCGCTCGATGTCGAACAGGGCGTCGAGACGCTGCACGGCTTCGAGCGCGATCGGATAGATCATGGTGCTGCTCTGGCCGCGGCTCTTCTTGCGGGCCGAGCTTACGACATCGGCCAGCTCGAAGAACTTCCGCCTGGCATGGGCGAAGCAGCCAGCCTCCAGCACGGGACCGGGGGCGCGGCCTTCGCGGTAGAGCTCGTTGTATCCGCCATAGGCATCGGCCTGCAGAATGCCGGACCATGCCGCGAGATGGGCCTGCGGGTGCTCGCCGCGCCGGTCGCGCGAGTAGTGGAACAGGGCTGCCGGCGGATCGGTCCCGGCAAAGGGCCGATCATCGCGCACATAGACCCATAATCGCGCCACATCGGTCTTGCCCTTGGCCATGACCGGCACGGTGGTATCGTCGCCATGGATGCGGTCTGCAGCCAGAACATGCGCCTCGATCAGCTTGTAGAGCGGCATCAGCGCGTGAGCAGCGGCGCCGACCTGGTCGGCCAGGGTCGAGAGACTGAGCGGCACGCCTTCGCGGGCAAAACGCTCGGCCTGACGGTTGAGCGGTTGGTGCTGCCCATGTCCCGCGTCAGCACCAATGGCACAGATTTGAGGTTGTGATTTAAGGAGGGCTGGGGCTTCGTCGTAGTGACGAAGGAACGAAGATGAAGACCCAGCCCTCCTTGAAAAAATCTCCTCCCAAGAAG
>Ga0209911_100188_pt1 | contig 11982 bp, 11 predicted proteins | sample FECB21metaG_FD_188301 | JGI IMG/M metagenome (GOLD analysis project Ga0209911, IMG submission 188301) | Cyanobacterial communities from the Joint Genome Institute, California, USA - FECB-21 (SPAdes) (version 2) | ecosystem: Environmental > Aquatic > Thermal springs > Hot (42-90C) > Microbial mats...
TAATAATCATATTCTGTTTCCGTACTGTCTTTTTTAGGTTCCTCCGGTTTATCCACAAAATATTCAGCATAATCTTTCATTAAATGATCTTCGAAATCCGCATCAATTTTAGGCTGCGAAACGATATCATTCAGAACCTTCATTCTTTTGATCTGTTCCTGATATTCGGGATTGCTGGTTTGAATGTCTGATAAAATCTCTGTACTGGCTTTATAATCTTTCTTAAGGAACTTCAGATAAGCATCTGCAATTTGCCAGTATTCGTCCTTGGATTTCTCTTTCGTTTTGCTTGTGAATTTCTCCAGATCATCTAAGAAATCTTTGGTTTGATTATCATAGTAATAATTATTCTTGTTGAAAACCGGAATTCTGTTCGGGTTGTCCAGCAATTCATCATCGCTCTGATCTGCTTTCATTTCAGTACTCGTTTTATCTTTAACGCCGAATAACTTCTTAAAAAAGCGCACAATTTTCTGCCAGAACGATACCTTCTCTTCTTTAGGAGCTTCCGCAGCTTCAGTTTTTGGCTGATCCGCTGTAGTGTTTGCAGAAACTTTTACCGTAGATTTTTCATTATTGTTGGTGTAATAATAAATCGGAAGATAGTTTCTTTCCAGTTCATTGATGCTTCTCACCGCCATTACTTTCAGAATTTCAGAATCAGGATCTATTTCAAACATTTTTTCCATGATCGGAATCGGATTGTTGAAATCCTCATAGCCTAAAAGAAAATAAGCCATGTTTTTTTCTTCATTGGTTCCCGCTCTTTTCATAATATTATTAAAAGAAGCAGTGTCCGAAAGTTTCATAGACACGAAGGCAGACTCTTTACGGCTTTTACTGTTCATAAAGACCTGAAAGAAATTCCAGTTGGCATCACTTTTCAGATCCAGTCCGCGTTGTGCACCCGCCAATTGATCGAGAGCCATAAAATAGGTTGCTCCTCTTAATTTTATGGGTTCAACATAATTCTTGAAAGCTTCAATCGCTGCTTCGTAATTTCTTGTATAATGGTTGAAACGCACCAATTGATATCCGTAACGCTGCTTAATTTCAGGATTTTTTGCCGCATTGTAAAGAGAGGTTAATGCCGTGATGGTTTTATTGTAATCAAGATTTGTTGCATTTTGTGAACCTTCGCTTTCACGGTAATAAAAAGAATCAGGACTTTCAACATAGTTGATTTTCATGTACGGTTCAAGATATTTTGCCTCAATCAGATAATCAATCGCTTCCTTATATTTAGAATAGAAACCAGATCCGAGTTTTGTAAGAAGCTGATTGTTCGTGCTGCCATTTTTCAGAGCATTCAGATCATTGATGTTCATTTTATTCACCAGATAATCTGTCTCCGCGAAAGTCAGTTGATTATTAAAGAATTTTTTCCAGGTATCCACATTTTCATTAGGAATCTGGGATTGTTTAAAATCAGTATAAAATCTTGTTGAATAGCTGTGAAGAAATGGCAGGTAAGATTTATCCTTGATGATACTCTGCGTAAACAGATTGAAATATTCATAATCCGGATCAGACCATGCGCACGCTTCAGTTTTACTGTAAAAAAGCGATAGAACCGCGAGCGAAAGAAAGTACTTTTTCATTTTGTTAATGGTGTTTTTTTAAGTTATAATGGTAATGTATATTTTTCAGATTATTCTTACAATCAGTCATTTAAGAAATCTGTAAGAACTATTCTTTTAAGCATAAGACAATTTACGCAGAATTTTAATTGGATTTACAAGTTAAAGTTCTGATCTGTAACAAATTTACTGTCTAACTGATAATAAATAATATCGAAATTGTTTATTTTTTTCTCAAGAAAACGGATGACTTCCTGAAGCTGCTCATCTGAAATCTCTTCAATTTTAATTCTGAAACCTTTGTTCAGATAACTTCCGAAATAAAATCCGTCCTTCTGTATTTCAATTTCTGTGTCGGATATCCGCTTGTAATAGGGGTTTTCAAGATCCTTTTCAGACAAAGCATTAATCAGTTTATGTTTTCCCAAATGATTGGTGACAATTCCCCACGAATAAATCGGTAAGGCAACTTCAATATTTTTCAAAGGATAATCTTCCAGTTTGGAAAGGTAATTTTTCAGAGTATTAACATCCAAAATAGAATTTTTATCTGAGTTTTCCAGTGGTGAAGAAGTGGAGTAGCACATCAGAAATACCTGCTCAACAGGTGGAACTCCCATGATATTTTTATCTTTTACCTGATGAAGACGAAGTGTGCAGGTTACCGTTTTTTTTGAAACCTCGTTTAATTTTTTCAGAAATTTAAAATAATCATCGCGGGTTCCTGCAGTCCAGTCGCAGTCAATTTGTATTTGATTGCCGGTCTTCAACTGATATTCTGAAGTCTTCTTTTTAATTAAATCATTAATGCTTGCTGCAAGAAACTGTATTTCCTCATTGGTAATGTTGAGAAAAGCGCGGTTTGTAATAAAAACCGTCGGAACAATATTTTTGTCGGTGCTGAAACTCTGATCTTTTGTAATAACTCCGACAGGCTGAAATTTCCCGTCCAATTTATCAACATCAAAAAAACGCGTGTATAAATAAGGATCGGTTGCTTTTTGTAAAACGTCTTTCTCTGTTTTGTCTAAAGCCAAACGGGTTTTCCAGTAATAAAAAGTGTACGGATGAGACTGTTTTTTACCACAGGAAACAACGAGAAATAAAATTAACAGAAGTTGATAGACTTTCATCATTGGTATAAGATTCCTGAGCATTCGCAATTTGTTTTTTCCATTTCAGAAACGGGACAGCAGTCGTCTGACTTTTTTACTTTTCCGTTTTCATCGGTCAGATAAATTTTTTCTTTATCAAATTTCACGTAAAATGTTTCATTATAGGTTTTGAAATAAACTTTCATCACTTTCGGATCATATTTTCCGGCATTGATTTCTTCTTTGGTTTCTGTTCCGTCTGCCTGATTGATCTGTACAAAACCGAAATACACATCGCCGTTATCTTTTATGTTGATATAATAGCTTGGTGTTCCGGAGCCATTTGTTCCATCTTCTATATTGAAATCTCTTTTCCCTAAAAACGGAACTTTCGACTGCGCCAATGAAAGTAAGGAGAAGAGAAAGAAGAATAGAAATAAAAGTTTTTTCACAAGTAAATTTTTCTCAAAATTAAAAATATCCTATCAAAAATTACACCGTAAAATCACGGTGATTACTTTTATGACAAGATTTTGTAAAGTTTAATTTTACTCTTCGTTTTACGTTTTATAAACGAAGTGCCATTGTCTATCTTTAAAATACTATATATTTAAAAATAATCTTTGTTTAACTTAGCGACTAAACGCAAAGAAAGACAAAGAAAAATTCAAATTATTAACACCGTAGATTTAGATAAACAAAGGCATTTCCACTTATTTTCGAAAAACAAAGTTTTTTTAATAAAAACAAAAAACCACCTCAAAAAGAGATGGTCTGTACATTACTAACAATTAATTTTCTAGAATACTGTTGCAGCAAGCTGAATTCTTGCGAACTTATTCGAAGGATTCCACATTGCCATCATGGAAACAGGCAGGCTGTAATGATCTGTAATTTTTACGGTCTTACTAGCCTTCACGCCTACATTTACAATATCAAAACTGTTTTCTCCATTTCCGTAAAGAAATCTTTTGTCATTTAAGGCAAATCCGGCTCCTACAAAAGCGTCAAGATTTATTTTTTTATCTTTAATGACAGGATAACTCGCCTGAATATATGTTGAGTATTTATTCTTTTTATATGTTCCGTCATATTCCAGAACCACTTCTCCTGCATTGGCTCCTCCATACAGCATAATGTCTGCTTCAATATTTAAAGGAAAAGAAGCTTCAAATGTATAATTGGTTCTTAAATCAATAATATGCGCTGTTCTCCTGTTGGAATAATTAAAAATATCTTCCGAAGCCACCGCAGTGTTTATATTTCTTGAATTAAATAAATCCCACAATCCAATGTAAAATCTTCCGTTGGAAAACTGTACATAATAATTGATTTCTTTATAATGTGTATTGTCTTTATCATCCGCTAAAGCAGATGCTCCCCAAATCCCGACTTTCCATTTTTTGTCTTTATCCAAAGCATAAGAAAGATTTCCCATCACAACCGGCTTATCGGTAATTATTAAACCTCTCCAAAGATGGTTATTCTGAATGTTTGCGGTGAAATCCAGTCTGCTTTCTTCCGCTGTTTCTGTGTTTTCCTGGGCAAAAAGAGTCCCTGTGCCTGATAAAATCAGGCATAAATAGATTAGTTTTTTCATAAAGTAAAGTGTTGTTAGCTCAGAATTCCGTGAAGTAACGCAGCAAGACCGGCTCCGATGATTGGTCCTGCAATGGGAATCCATGCATAACCCCAATCGCTGCTTCCTTTTACCGGAAGAAGTGCATGCATAATTCTTGGTCCGAGATCTCTTGCCGGATTAATGGCGTAGCCTGTGGTTCCTCCTAAAGAAAGACCGATTGCCCAGACCAATAAAGTCACTGGTAACGCTCCCACACTTCCTAATCCTATTTTTGCGTTCGGATCATTATTTAAAGTCATGCTTGGATCTGCAAAATGAAAAATCACAAACACCAAAACGAAAGTCCCTATAATTTCACTGATTAAATTAGAAACAGGCTTTCTGATCGCAGGTCCTGTACTGAAACATGCAAGTTTTGCCCCTTCATCTTCCGTAATAGCAAAATGATCTTTATTGAAAATCCAGACCAGAGATGCACCCAACATTGCCCCGATCATTTCTCCGGCAATATAGTTAGGAACCAGATCCCAAGAAAATTTTCCTGCGAAAGCCAATCCTAAGGTCACTGCGGGATTCAGGTGCGCTCCGCTGACAGGTCCTGCAACGGTTACTCCCACAAAAACTGCCAGAGCCCAAGCGGTGGTAATTACGATCCAGCCGGAATTGTTTCCTTTTGTTCCTTTCAAAACAACATTGGCAACTACGCCGTTTCCTAAAAGGATCATCAGCATTGTGCCGATTATTTCTGCTGTAAATGGAGTCATAGTTTTATTTTAAAAGGTTAATCTTCGATCCAGCTTTGAGAACGCTGTACCGCTTTTGTCCATGTTTTTACCATCTTTTCCACTTTTTCTTTTTCCAGTTGCGGGTGGAAATCTTTATCAATGATCCATTGAGACTGTATTTCATCAATGTTTTCCCAGTATCCGACAGCAAGGCCGGCAAGATAAGCCGCTCCCAAAGCGGTTGTTTCCAGAGTTTTGGGTCTTGTAATTTTAAATCCGAATAAATCTGACTGAATCTGCATCAGCAAATCACTTGCAGAAGCTCCGCCGTCTACTCTTAATTCTAAGCTTTCCGTTCCAGAATCAGCTTCCATTGCTTTTACAATATCATACACCTGAAAAGCAATACCTTCCAAAGTCGCTCTTGCGATATGTCCGTTTGTGGTTCCGCGGGTTACCCCAACGATCGTTCCGCGGGCATACTGATCCCAGTGAGGAGCGCCTAATCCTGTTAATGCAGGAACAAAATAAACTCCGCCGTTATCTTCAACCGATTGTGCAAGTGTGTTTACTTCTTCCGCAGAATGAATTAGTTTTAAACCGTCTCTTAACCATTGAATGGCTGCACCGCCCACAAAAACGCTTCCTTCCAGAGCATAATTCACTTCGCCATTAATTTTCCATGCAACGGTCGTCAGTAAATTGTTTTTAGATAAAACGGCTTCTGTTCCTGTATTCATTAAAAGAAAGCAGCCTGTTCCGTAGGTGTTTTTTACCATTCCCGGAGTCGTACACATCTGTCCGAATAACGCTGCCTGCTGATCTCCCGCAATTCCTGCAATCGGAATTTTTGTGGAGAATAATGTAGTGGCTGTTTCTCCGTAGATTTCACTGCTTTGTTTCACCTCCGGTAAAATCGATCTTGGAATATTGAAGAGTTCCAGTAAATCATCATCCCATTCTAAAGTATGAATATTTAAAAGCATGGTTCTGCTTGCATTCGAAACATCGGTGATGAACATTTTGCCGCGTGTTAGTTTCCAGACAAGGAAAGTGTCTACTGTTCCGAAACATAATTTTCCGGCTTCTGCTTTTTCTCTTGCGCCTTCTACATTGTCTAAGATCCATTTCAGTTTTGTTGCTGAAAAATAAGCATCCAGTACAAGACCTGTTTTTTCTTTGATTTTCTCAGCATGTCCCTGTTCTTTTAATTCGTCACAATATTTAGACGTTCTTCTGTCCTGCCATACAATGGCATTATACACAGGTTCTCCGGTTTCTTTATCCCATACAACGGTGGTTTCACGCTGGTTGGTAATTCCGATGGCGGCAACTTCTCTTCCGGAGATTCCGGCTTTGGCAATGACTTCTGCTGCTACAGAAACCTGAGAAGACCAGATTTCATTAGGATCGTGTTCTACCCAACCCGGTGTAGGAAAGATCTGTTCAAAACTTTTCTGAGAAACAAATTCAATTTCTCCGCTGTGATTGAATAAAATGGCTCTCGACGAAGTCGTACCTTGGTCCAGAGCGAGAATCAACTTTTCACTCATGCTGTAATCGTAAATTAAGGTTAAATGGATCTTGGAGAATAAGGAGTCAGTAAATATCCTTTCGCCAATTCGATAAATTCTCTTTCCTGTTCATCTGCCCATTCTGCAGAATGTCCGTTTTCTTTTGCAATGATCTGTGCAATCTTATGCGCGCTGTCGATTGCTGCTCTTGCATCTAAAAATAAAAGCCGGACTCTTCGTGCTAAAATATCCTCAATGGTTTGTGCCATTTCGCTTCGTATTGCCCAGACTGCTTCTGCCATAGTGAAGGGATGATCAGGATGTATTTTTTCTGACAATTCAGGATTGTTCTGCTGTAGTTTTTTTATTTTCGGAATATCGGCTCCGTACACATATAAATGATTCGTTCTGTCCACCGTTTCGGGTTTCACATTTCCATGTATCGAAAGGTGTTCTGTTTTGGAAGTGGTTATTCCGAGGTTATGAACTTTCATGGCTTCATCAATCGTGTCTTCCGCCATTTTACGGTAAGTCGTCCATTTTCCTCCGATAATCGAGATAAGTCCCGTGTCTGAGGTAACGACTTTATGACTTCTGGAAACTTCTTTTGTACTTTTGCTGCCGTCTTTCGGAGCTGCGAGAGGTCTGAGTCCTGCGAAAACAGATTTTACGTCTTCACGGGTTGGTTTCTTTGCTAAATATTGTCTTGCGGTATTCAGGACAAATTTAATTTCATCTTCCAAAGCTCTTGGCTCAAAACTTTCGTTTTCCAGTAAAGTATCTGTTGTTCCTACCAAAGCTCTGTCGTGCCAAGGAACGACAAATAAAACCCTTCCGTCCGAAGTTTTAGGAATCATGATGGCATCATCGCTTTTCAGAAACGATTTATCCAGAACCAAATGAATTCCCTGACTTGGAACGACGAATTTTCCGTGTTTCGGGTTATTCATATTTAAAATATCATTCGTGAAAACTCCGGTTGCATTGATGACTACTTTCGCTTTGATTTCGAATTGCTGTTTTGTAAACTGATCTTCAGCAATAACTCCGATGATTTTATTGGAATCATTTTTCATGAGATTAATCACTTTAACGTAATTAACCGCTGTTCCGCCTTTTTCAATAATGGTCTGTGTTAAGTTGATCGCCAGTCTTGCATCGTCAAACTGTCCGTCCTGATAAACCACTCCGCTTGCCAGACCTTTTTGTTCGATGGTCGGAAGTTTCTCTACGGTTTTTGATTTGCTGATGTATTTCGTTCTTCCCAAACTTAATTTTCCGGCAAGAAAATCGTAAACCGAAAGTCCTATTTTATAATAAATTCCTTCCCACCAAGTGTAATTGGGAATAATAAAAGACTGGTTTTTTACAACGTGGGCTGCATTTTTTGCCAGTAAACCTCTTTCTTTTAAAGCTTCTTTTACCAAGCCGATATCTCCCTGTGCCAAATATCTTACGCCGCCGTGTACCAGTTTTGTACTTCTGCTGGAAGTTGCTTTTGCAAAATCGTGAGATTCTAACAGTAACGTTTTAAATCCTCTGCTTGTTGCGTCCAGTGCCGAACCTAATCCACTCGCTCCTCCGCCAATGATGATAAAGTCCCATTCTTTAACGGTGGATAATTTGCTGAGTTCTTCGTTTCGTTTCATAATATTTCGTTATGTTTCGTTTTCAAAGTTATAAATTAAAAACGAAACCCAAAAGAAAATAAATGAAATTTTTCGAATCAAAATAAAAATGGTATTTTTGAGAAAACGAAACGTAATGGAGAAATTGCTTCCAAGGCATAATGATATTTTAAAGGAATTAGACGAAAAAGATCATATTCTGGTTCAGGATCTTTGTGAGAAATTCAATGTTTCGTCGGTTACGATCCGAAAGGATCTTAATTATCTTGAAAGTCTTGGATTGCTGTTCCGGAATCACGGAGGAGCAAGTAAGCAGGTGAGGTATGCGTACGAAAAAAATGTAGATGAAAAGGAAAATATCAATGTAGAGGCTAAAAAGAATATTGCGAAAGGTGCGCTTTCTCTGATTCAGGAGAACGACTGTATTATTCTGGCTTCAGGAACCACGATGCATTATCTTGCACGTATGCTGGTAAATTTTGGTCCGTTGACGGTTCTCACTTCTTCTTTACGTGTTGCGATCGAGCTTTGCAATAATCCGAATATTAATATTATACAATTGGGAGGTGAGGTGAGAAAAAGTTCGACTTCTATTGTGGGTTCCATCTCTGAGACGATTCTGAAACATTTCTCGTGCAATAAATTATTTCTGGGAGTAGACGGAATTGATATGGATTTCGGGATCAGTACTTCGAATGCTGCGGAAGCTCATCTTAATCAATTAATGATTGAATGTTCGGACAAAGTAGTGATTCTGGCAGATTCTTCCAAACTGAATAAAAAAGGCTTCGGAAAAATCGCGGATCTGGATAAAATTGACTTTCTGATTACAGATGGTGATATTTTAGAGGAGGATAAAAATAAGCTTGAAGAAATTGGCGTGAGTGTAATTACTAAATAATCTTGTTTTTTTAAATTTTCCATAATTCAAAAATTTTTTCTATAAAATTTGGCTCAAATTTTTTCAAAAATTATCTAAATGATTAAAAATCAAAATATTTTACTGTAAATATTTGTCAGTTATAAAAATATTCATAAATTTGCACACTCATTTTAGGGGCGTAGTATGCCTATATTCAAAAGTAGAAATTGCTTCAGACCTCCAAAAATGGTGATAAATAAAGGATAAATTTTATTATAACATAAACAATGTCAGGTATTATTGGTAAAAAAATCGGTATGACTTCTTTGTTTGACGAAGCAGGGAAAAATATTCCTTGTACAGTTATTCAGGCTGGTCCATGCTCGGTTTTACAGGTCAGAACCATTGAAAAAGACGGTTATAAGTCAGTTCAATTAGGTTTCGATGACAAGAGTGAGAAGAACGTTGGTAAAGCGTTAGCTGGTCATTTCAAAAAGGCTGGTTCTGCTCCTAAAGCTAAATTGGTAGAATTCTACAGAGAATTCGTTGATGAAGTAAAAGTAGGAGAAGAAGTAAAGGTGGACTTGTTCAACGAAGGAGAATTCGTAGACGTAACAGGTACTTCAAAAGGTAAAGGCTTCCAGGGTGTTGTTAAAAGACACGGGTTTGGAGGTGTAATGCAGGCAACTCATGGTCAGCACAACAGACTTAGAGCTCCAGGTTCTATCGGTGCCGGATCTGACCCTTCTAGAGTATTCAAAGGGATGAGAATGGCTGGAAGAATGGGAGGTAAGCAGGTAACTGTACAAAACCTTCAGGTATTAAAAGTGGATCAAGAACAAAATCTTTTAGTAGTAAAAGGTGCTGTTCCGGGAGCTAAAAATTCTTATGTAATTATCAGAAAATGGAACTAGTAGTATTAAATACATCAGGAAAAGAGACCGGAAGAAAAGTAACTCTAGACGAAACAGTATTCGGAATTGAGCCAAATCAGCACGCGGTTTACTTAGAAGTTAAACAGTACCTTGCTGCACAGAGACAAGGAACTCATAAAGCAAAAGAAAGAAGCGAAATTACAGCTTCTACTAAAAAACTTAAGAAGCAAAAAGGATCTGGTTCTGCTAGATATGGTGATATTAAATCTCCAACATTCAGAGGTGGAGGTAGAGTATTCGGTCCAAAACCAAGAGACTACAGATTCAAATTGAACAAAGCTCTTAAGAGATTAGCAAAAAAATCTGTTTTATCTCAGAAAATGAGAGATAACAGCATCAAAGTTTTAGAAGATATGAGCTTTGAAGCTCCTAAGACTAAAGATTTCATCAATGTACTAAACGCATTGGAACTTAACGGTAAAAAATCTTTATTCGTTCTTCCTGAAGCTAACAAGAATGTGTATTTATCTTCAAGAAACTTACCTAAAGCTAAAGTAATGAACTACAACGAGATCAGTTCTTACGATTTAGTAAACGCAGGTGAGATCGTATTCTTCGAAGGTGCAGTAGAAAAATTCCAGGAAAATTTAAAGAAATAAATCATGTCTATTATCATTAAACCAGTTATCTCAGAAAAGGCTAATTACCTTACAGATTTAAGAGGTTCTTATTCTTTCTTGGTAGATACTAAGGCGAATAAAATCCAGATTAAGAAAGCTGTAGAAGCGGCTTATGGTGTAAAAGTAGCAGACGTTAATACAATGATTTATGCTCCGAAGGTTTCTTCGAAATACACTAAAAAAGGTCTTCAAGTAGGAAAGACAAACAAATTGAAAAAAGCGGTAATCAAACTTGCTGAAGGTGAGGTTATCGATATTTTTGCTGTAAATTAATTATAATTATAAATAATAGTAATGTCTGTTAGAAAATTAAAACCTATCACCCCGGGACAGAGATTCAGAATTGTAAACAATTTTGAGGAAATTACTACTAACAAACCAGAGAAATCTCTAACAGTTGGTATTAAAAAGTCAGGTGGACGTAACCAAACAGGTAAAATGACCATGCGTTACACCGGAGGTGGACACAAAAAGAAATACAGAATTATTGACTTCAAAAGAAACAAAGCAAACGTTGAAGCAACTGTAAAATCTGTAGAATACGATCCAAACAGAACTGCATTTATCGCTTTATTAGAGTACGCAGACGGAGAGAAGAGATACATCATCGCTCCAAACGGTATCAAAGTAGACCAAAAAGTAGTTTCAGGTGAAAGCGTAGAGCCAAACGTAGGTAACGCAATGAAATTGAAAAATATTCCATTGGGTACTGTAATTTCTTGTGTTGAAATGAAGCCTGGTCAAGGTGCTATTTTAGCAAGAAGTGCTGGTTCTTCAGCGCAATTAACATCAAGAGACGGAAAATATGCAATCATTAAATTGCCTTCAGGAGAATCCAGAATGATCCTTACTGAATGTATGGCAATGATTGGATCTGTTTCTAACTCTGATCACCAATTAACTGTATCAGGTAAAGCTGGTAGAAGCAGATGGTTAGGTAGAAGACCAAGAACAAGAGCGGTAGTAATGAACCCTGTAGATCACCCAATGGGAGGTGGTGAAGGACGTTCTTCTGGAGGTCACCCAAGATCTAGAAACGGTAAACCGGCTAAAGGTTACAAAACTAGAAAGAAAAACAAAGTGTCTAACCGTTACATCGTATCTAAAAGAAAATAATTATGGCAAGATCACTTAAGAAAGGACCGTTCATTCATCATACTTTAGATAAGAAGGTTCAGGCAAATATAGAGTCTGGTAAGAAGACAGTTATCAAAACTTGGTCTAGAGCATCTATGATCTCTCCGGACTTCGTAGGACAAACTATTGCTGTACACAACGGGAAATCTTTTATCCCTGTATACGTTACAGAAAACATGGTTGGTCACAAGTTAGGCGAATTTTCTCCAACAAGATCTTTCAGAGGTCATGGTGGTAACAAAAACAAAGGAAGCAGATAATCATGGGATCAAGAAAACAAGATAGCGCAATCGCAAGAAAAGAAG
>Ga0209911_100189_pt1 | contig 11936 bp, 13 predicted proteins | sample FECB21metaG_FD_188301 | JGI IMG/M metagenome (GOLD analysis project Ga0209911, IMG submission 188301) | Cyanobacterial communities from the Joint Genome Institute, California, USA - FECB-21 (SPAdes) (version 2) | ecosystem: Environmental > Aquatic > Thermal springs > Hot (42-90C) > Microbial mats...
AGGAACAGGAATATTAGGGCTACTCGATTGGTTAAAAAAAGCTGAACCTTATTATCAGAAAAGTGTTAAGACGATTAAGCGGTGGTTTGGAGAAATAGCTGGATATTTTGAAAGAAAAACTACTAATCCAAGTCCTTAGCTGTTTTCTTTGCATTAGAGTGACAGTAGTAGCCAATCCAACCTCGTAATACTGCGTTTAGAGCATTAAACTTGAGTAAAGGAGAGTCTTTAAACCGTTTTCGCTTGGTCATCTCCTTAACTTTCGCTTTTAGGCGTTTCTTAGCTCCTTGTGTAGGTGTAACCAATACTTTTGGTTTGTCATGAGCGCTAACGTAGCGTCGGACGTGGAAGCCTAAGAAATTAAACCCGTTATTTACGTGGGTAACTCGCGTTTTCTCAACGTTGAGTTCCAGTTTTAATTCTTCTTTGAGAAAAGTTTGAAACTCCTCGCGTAAACGAAATGCTTCTTCCTTGCCACCATTAGTTAACAGCAGCCAATCATCTGCATATCGTATCAAAGCACAGTTACCCAAACGTTGCGTTCGGCGTTTCTCTTTTTGCTTGCGGTCAAGGCTTCCGTATTTATTCCACCAAAACATATCCAGTTGATGTAAATAAATATTCGCCAAGAGTGGAGAGCAAATGGCACCCTGCGGTGTACCATTTTCAGTACGATGAAACAAGGAGCCTTGCATCATCCCCGCTTTGAGAAAACATCCGATTAACTTAAGAAGACGTTTGTCTGCAACTCTTTTCGCCACGAGCTTTAATAAAATATCGTGGTGAATGTTGTCAAAAGCTCCCTTAATATCGCCCTCAACAACCCAGAAGTATTTACTACGTTTGTTGATGTAACTATCCAAAAGGGCTATGCAATCTTGTGTTCTGCGCTTTGGTCTAAATCCATTAGAGCAGTTAAGAAAGTCACTTTCCCATATTGGTTCTAATGCCATCTTCAAAAGCATTTGTACTACTCGGTCTTTAAGGGTTGCAATACCCAGTGGACGACGCTTACCATTTGCTTTAGGAATATAAATACGGCGTACTGGTTTTGGTTTGAACTGCTTAGACCGCAGTTCTGCTTGCAACTTACTGACAAATTCATCTTTTGCCGTATTTGAAGCAAGCTCCTTTTTAGTTACGCCGTCAATTCCCGGTGTCTTTGCTCCTTTATTAGCAAGCACAGACTTCAATGCAGTGCGTATCCAATCTTCTCGGCAGATTAACCGATACAAATGGTCAAACTGATGTAAAGGATTATGCTCTGCCTTCGTGGCTAGGCTACGTTGGGTTTTGATAATATCGGACATACATCTTAGTCCTCTCTAATTCCCTGTACCGTTCCTTTTACAATGACTGCCGTCCTTCGCCATGTGCCAGACCTTATCTAGCTCCGACTACTACGACGGCTCTGCCACATGATGGCTACATTAGCCGCAGTTAGCCCAGTCTTCGTAAAGACCAACCCAGACTGCTTCCTACGTTCACACAGTGGTATGTATTACATTTGACCGTAGACTCCTTCTTTACGCCCGTAAGACACAGACCCAGTGTCCCCGATACCAGCCGATAACTTATACCCCTATAGCTAGAGCGGTTCAGTCCGCATATAAAGACCTTTTCGTCAACCGAGTCAAAGGTTGAGTTACCTGATACCTCGTACCATCTCCGTCTTTTAGCAGTACGTCCAAGGTGTGGGCGCTTCTAACAAAGGTTTCTTACGTAGTCATAGTCAAATCCAGGCTCGAAACCTCACGCTGTAACGGAGTGCCAGCGTTTTGTCCCTTGTTCATCGGGCTTCAAACGGGTTGTTACTCATTGTCCCCCGCCTGCCGACTCAGCCTTGGCGCTCTGGGGTGAGCAACCAGCTTGTGCTGTTTAATTAATTACCTCCTTATTTAACTAAACTAAGCAATACCACCATGCGCCTCGCAGCGCACAAATCCCCCCTTGCGGAGTTCCAGCCAAACTTGAATGGAATACTTGTTTATCAATAAAACCAGCTTTGAGCCATTTGTGGAGTATGGTTTTATTCATGGGAATATTTGCCAATAACCACTTATGACTGATTTCATCAAAACAAGAGCGGATGTCTCCTTCCAAAATCCAAGAGGGCGAACGCTTTTTACTTAATACTGTGAAGCATTGTTCAATTGCATCTGCCGTGGAACGTTGTAGCCTGAACCCATAAGAGTTAGGGTCTGCTAAAGTTTCAGCAATTGGGTCTACTGCTAGCAGGTAAAGTACCTGCATCCCCCTGTCTTTCATGCTTAGATGGTTCAATTACTTTAGAAGAGTTACTTCAACCTGCAACAAATGAATTTAAGTCAAATGAAGATTTGGACTTTTCCCCTGATACAACTGCGGCCTGGATAAAATCGCTTCGACCAGAAGAACAGATGTTCTTGGTATTTCAAGGTTTCCAGGCGTTTAAAGAAAGATTTGATTACCTTATAGAAAAAAAGCTCATGAATTAGCAGAGCAAAAAGCTAAGACATTAATTAATAACGAGGTAAAAAAAGAACTCGTTCAAGAAATAATCGGGGAAAGCTCTAAATTACTATTAGGATTATTTACTTGGTGACAAATATCCTGATAAATCTGAGATTGCAAAAGTAGCGGGAAAACTAAATTTGAAGGTTGATGATTTGGTGGAATTATGCGATCGCATTTATTTGAATAAGTCTTCCAAAGAGCATGAGCATGAAATTTGACAATTAATCGCCAGAGGCAAACGATTTAATTCATCCTTGTATCGCGAGGCATCCATGCCACCCCACAACTCATCACAGCCTTGCCATTCCGTAACATCTAAATCTAAAATTATTTGTTGGGGTGGCTTTCGATAAGATTCTAAAAATAATTCAACTAAAAGCGTTTCTATAGATTCGGCATCATGTTCAATACGGTGATATCTACTATCTGCCCTTGATGATATATTTTCTGGACAATGTTCCAGACGGTTTAAAGTACTTTTTCCTGCTAAAGTAATCAATTCTTGCTCTGAGTTAATTACTTTTCCCACTGCAAGCGCAAATATTGGGTCGTGACGCAGAGTTTCATGGTCATTTATATCTTCGTAGCCCATGATTAAGCCATATGTTCTTTGTGCAATTAAGCTATGAACTGGGTGTAAAATTTTATTTGCATCATGTTGACTCCAAATCTTTCCTTGATTGGATTTTAGATTGGCGAAAGCCGAGCTAATTTGGGAGAAGATTGGGCAGAAAAAGTCGCAGCAGAATTATGCGAATTATTAGGACTTCCTTATGCTGCTTACGAACTAGCTTCAACCTGGCAAGGGAATCGCGGTGTAGTTTCACCTAACTTTTTACCCGCAGTGGTGGCGAACGAGAAACAGATACACTCGCCGTTTTTCCTTGTTTAGAAGTTGATGAATCTCGGTACCATCTTTACTTTTTCTCGCATGGGTTGCGACATTTACCAAGTAGTGCAATCGAACGAATTAATCAGTTTGAATTTGGGGAAAAGTTATGGTTAGCTCATGAGTTTCAAAATCCCTACGATACGAGAGCTTTAATTCTAAATACCGAAGACCACTATATTGTTGGCTATTGTCCGCGATATTTGCTTGCAGAAATTTTCGAGTTGCTTCAACAAAATTCTAACTTAGAGGTACGGGTAGAGCGTCTTAATAAACCTCCAACTCCGCTCCAATTTCGCTTGTTGTGTAAAATGAGCGTTAATGCGATCAATAATTTTCGTCTCTTCTCTAGTTATCAGTGTCAGCCTATAAATGCAGAACTTGCGACTCCTGTAAAATCATCTTCTTGAAGCAGATTTTTCGTATTTGACGATTATACAGCGGTTTCCTCAGTTAAAGAATACGGGCGTATTGAAAGGAGACATAGCAGCGAAAGTGTCCACGGGGATACTCCCCGGTGGCGCATTTCGCGTTTTTATATTGGTCTCTACGGGCAAAATTGGATTAATTATATGGCAAGTTCTTAGAATATCGTAGAAGAATTAATGAGAATTAATCGTGATAATTTGGAGTGTTATTTACGAGGTATGAGGGCTATGAATCTTATTCTAAATGCATCATAGCTTTCATGTCACCCCTTCAGGGGCTGGAGTCATAGGCTAAGAATCGACAACTCATAGGTAGAAAAAGCTGGTTTTTGCTGTTCAATAATTTCTCGCAATAAACCTTCATCAAGCTGTAATGATTCTGTTGGACGCAAACGAACAATAAAATGATACGGATGACCACCTCCGATCATTGAGTCTTCACCAATAAGAGTTTTACCCATAACAAAACCATTGTTAAAAACTTCTTGAATACTAATATGTTTATCTACTTCAGGTACATCTTCATTTAATGGTAAACCAGTATAAAGATGTAAATATAAACGCAAACCGTAGCGCGTTCCGTGCCAGCGGTAAATAGTAATCGCATTACGAATCAATTGTCTTTGTTTATCAATATCCCAGCGATTATCAATGTCCCAAGCTACCCATTGTGCCAGAAAATTTTGCAGTGCGCTGGGTGCTGTTAAAGGGTCAAGATATGCCCATAAAGTATCTATTGTTTGTACTGCGGGGTCAAAAGCTTGTTCAAAAATACCTACAAGTCGTCCGACAAAATCCACTTCTTGATAAATCGTTGGTAAAAAATCTAAGTAAGAAATATTAGGACGTACAAACAAGTTTAAAACTTGATATTTTACTATTCGAGGCTCATATCCAGTTTGCATTGCGTAAATTGAAATCTGCATTTGATAATCAATCTGCAAACATGGTTGATTTGTATTTATATTTCGGGAATCTTCAAAGAAGTTTTCTGGAACCATTAAAGATATGGTAAATTCTCGCTTTTGATTGGATGCAATTTCCTCAAAGTTTATTTGATTCGGGTTACACCAATCATTGGGAAAGTTTCCTTCTATTTCCAATTTCCACTGCAATATATTAGTTGTAGAATTTGAGAGTGTAACTAAAAATTCTCCTGGCTCTCCAGGATATAATAGCAAGTTATTGCCAACTTGTTCTTGACTTTTAGTTGATGTAGATACATCGGCTTGCAAGGGTTGCGTTGGGGTAATTTGTACGGTTAATGCCATGAAATTTATTGGTTGTTGTGTTGATCTATAAATTCTATAATGTGTCCGGAGTTTAATTGTGGACTTGTATCTTCCCAAGAACATATCAACCCTAAAGAACCTGGGTCAATTTCTGTTTCTGGGATATCATCGAGTAACCATTGAGAATTAAATTTGTTTAAGCTAAACAATTCTAGTGTTCCAACAGAGCGGACACCCAGAACTTTTTGGCAAACCGCAACGATATCTGAAACATACACCGAACGTCCCAAATCCCAACCTTTTTCTTCAAAGCCACCAACTAAAGGATTCAAAAAACGGTATATTGCCACAAGTAAATTGGTACGAATCTTTTCTCTATCCTGCTGATTATTATATTGCGATTCTAATATGATCTCGGCTCTAACGCTAACCCCTATGTATTCTGGTTCCTCTAACTTAATTTGTACACCTAAAGGTTTGCGATCGCTCATGTAATTCTCAACTTCTGTTTGTAACGTAAGCGAAAGTGTAAAATCATTAGGATTCATGCCGCGACTAAAATCAATCCGATCTAGATTCACCCTTTGCGGTACAATCAGTAAGCGGATAATTCCGGCTGTGGTATGTTCGGGTTTGGTTAAACAGTGAGCGCGAGCAATTTGACCGGAAGCTGTTCTTGCTATCCTTTCAAAATCCTTTGGAGTTACACCACATTCGCGGGTACGCAGTAATTCCGGCACTCGAATAACTGCTTCATCTAAAGATTCTGGATCAGTACCACCATAAGCATGTTCATAATTAATAACGCTTTTCACATAAGGAATAGAATTTTTTATTACCGTAATTTTACTAGCTTTCACATTACCATTTGTACCACCACCTGTACGATATGTCATTATGTATATCTCGGAACCGGGAGGGGGGACTTTACCATATTGTCGCTCTAATGCCACATTCCCGGCATCCCGAACGGCAGGAGGAGTATAAGTTGCCAAATTATCTGCTCTATGGTCTTCTCGTCTAATAATTCTTCCTGATGGTTGGATTTGCCCGCGTTGATATATCTGCTGTCTTAGTTGTGAAGGCTCTCGTATCAGCGGTCCAAATTGGATTGTACCAGTTTGAGAATCGATGGTGTAATTACGGTCTTCTGCACCTGATACGGCAAAATCTGTGACTTCTTGCCATTGTTCCCAATCTTCAGGGTTTTCGCTTGTTTCTCCAGGTAGTTTAATGCGAATACCTTCGTCAATAGAACGTGCCAAAACAGGTTTACTTTGCAACTCAAACGTTTGACCTGCTTTACCATTGCTTATACCTAACAATTCCTGTTCTACGCGGATACACTGAGTAGCATTTACTGTGCCACCAATAGACCGAACAGCCAAACCAACAATGCTAGGTGAGGAACTATAAGGTTGTTGAGTTTCTTGAGGAGATATGTAAATACAGCGTACCCAGTGACCTCTATAATTAGTATCAAAATCAGCAACGGGTAATTGCAAGGGTAAATGTAAAATAACGTCAGCACCTTCAAGGGATTGAGTTAATCCATAAAAACTGAAGCCCTTAGTTTTATCATCATCTTTTACCCGCAACACATTTACCCACTTTTGACCATTCCAAGCTTCCCATCGCAAAGGTGGATTGTTAGGGTCAATACCCGTAGTTCTTGCTACTTGTCCTTTGAAAGTAATAGCGATCGCATTTCCTTCAATAGAATTTTCTAATTCTGTTAATACTAAATAAAAGCAGTTACCCGGCATTGATGGCTCATCGAATAGCAAGGTATCTTCTAAATCTCGCCATTGACGGTTCGGAGGTGTAAGATTATTTAAAACTTCTTGAGAAATAATTTCCGGTGTATCTGCATTAAGTAAATAGTTGATTTGAGGATTACCGATAATAAGTTCATTATCTGTCGTAAAAATCACCGCTTCCTCTGTTTCCGTGCGTACTGTAGCGACTTCCGTATAACATGGAATCCGTACCTCTTGGGGTTGAGCAGCCGAAAGATAAAAAGTTAGCTCGCAACTGGCTGGAGAAGGAGGATTGAGACGAATTCCCATTAGTTCCAAAAAAGCCACATAATTGCGCCGAGGAACTTGATTAAAGCGCAGTAACATTTGGTCAGTTAACCAGGCAAACATTTCAATTAAAGTAATACCGGGGTCACTAGGATTGTGATTTGTCCACTCCGGACAGTAGCGAGGAATGCGGAGAATGCATTCTTCTACTAAATCCTTAAAAGTGCGATCGTCAAGATTTGATTTCGGAAGCTTCGGTAAAAATTCAAAATCCATATAAATTTTGTTAGTTGTTAGTCGTTAAAAATTGGGAATAAAGTAAAATTTTCAACAAATGCTGCATTACCCATCTCACTCCCTCGGTGTAAGATAAAATGGATACACTAAACTACGAGTATCGTGCCTATTCTTGGGTTGGTATTCAATCACAATATCTACTTTTCCTCTGATGGGGTCGGGTTCGGTGCGTACTGCGATAAGATTTATACGTGGTTCCCACATTTCCAATGCTTCCTCGACGTAAAGCCTGATCAGCAATAAAGTTTGGGTATTTAATCGCTCAAATACTAACTCAGATAAACGCGAACCAAAATTTGGTCGGTAAACCCGTTCACCTAAATCCGTGCGAAGAATAATCATAATTGACTCTTCTATATTTGGTTCGTCCGCACTGAGTTGAATTCCTCCTTGGACGTTGACTCGTAGCGGAAAAGTTAATCCGGCACCGATGTAATCTAGTTCCTGTAGATAATCAATTTCTTCTGACATGGCAGTTATACAAGCCATATAAAGGTGAATGACTCCAAGCGTTGTTAATGTTACCAAAAGTTATTCAAAATTGCGAGGTATTTTTTGACGTGTTGATGCGATAACTTAATTAAGTAGGTAGATAGGCACAAATAAATCTACCTATGTAACGAAATATGAAGGGGCAGTCGTAAGTGGGCAGTCGCAAAGCTCGCCACAGAGAGAAGTTGGTGCGGGGATATTCCCTGCACCAAACTTCGGGGGATTATCCCCGTGGCAGACTTTGCGCGTTTAAACCCGTGTGGCAGTCAAAAAAACGGTATTTTAACAGTAACGACTGCCGACTGCCGACTGCCGACTGCCTTTTCGGTAAAACAACAGATAATCGGCTCGTAGTTTCATCCAAGTGAGGTACACATCATATCGTTTAAGGCAGGGGGCAGAGGGAATGTACCTCATTTAATTACAAAGCGCTGTATCTTTTAAATAATTCTCAACCCTCAATTCGCAAAATCGCTTCTTTCACCTCCACCTCTCCTTCAATTACTGCCATAATTCCCGGTAAATATTCATCCATCATCATCACGTTGGCGTAAACCATCTGTTTGATTAATGCAAAACTCAGATTGTCTCCTTCAACGTCAATGCTGGTTTTATAGCGAATTTCTCCGGTGGTAAAATCGAATTCAAAGTTACCCATAATCATGCCATAGTTGGCGCGGGTGATGAATTCTGTGATGGGTAAGCGCTTGTTTTCTGGGACGTTAATGGGGGAAACTGAATAGAAAACGAATTGTTGCTTTTGTTCTCTGGCTTTCGCGTAGCAAGTCCATTGTCCGTTTTCACCCCGGAATAAAAGACGTAAGGTTGATATTTCTGGTATCTTGACAAATTGCCATTCGTCTGATTCAAAAAAGTTAGTTATTGCGGTAAAAATTGATTGGTTTGCGGTGGTATTATCTTCTGTTTCGGAGAAAGTTTCATCAACTAGTTCTTTGAAAACGCTGCTAATTCCCTCAAGAAATTCAGAAGTTGCATTTTGGGTAGCTTCAGCTAAATTGGCTTGCGTCCATTCTTTGAAAAAATTAACAATTCCTGTGGAAAGTTCTTCGCTGGTAGCTTCTGGGTGGTTAAGGGTGGAAGGATTAACGTAGTTCCAAAAGGTGTTGTAACCGACTTCACCGTTTGGTTGTTGCTGTTTGACGGATAAGCATAGCCAGCTTTCGGTGTATATAAGTTTGTTTGTTGTGGGTTCTGGTTGTTGACTTAGGTGAAGCAGGTAGTTAGCAGCTTCTTCTGCGGTGGAAGCGTTTTCTAAAAGCTGTGGGAGTAAATCCGGTTGGAGAGTAGTTTCAATTTGGATTTGATTACTGGGGAGGAAGTCACCACTCATGGGTGCTTTTACTTCTGGTTTGAGGTTGAATAGTTTTTCGGTGTCGATGCGGTGGTAAAGTTCGGGGGTTACGTGGAAGGTGAGACGACATTCGATGATTTGGTTGTTTTGTTGGGTGAGGGATAGGGAAGGTGTGCGGATGGTTAAGGGATTGGAGGATTTGTTTAAGGTTAATTCTTTCGAGAAGGGGCAATTTTCAATATGATTACTCATCGTTATCGGTTATGAATTAATATTGTCTTAAAGTACCGCAATATTTGAAGTATTTTAAAATATATTCTATGACAGTCAATTTACCTATCAAACTAGAAAACCTTCCTAGAAGTTTACCCCTCGATAGTGCTGTCCGTATCGATTTAGTCGAAGGTGTGCCAGTTTTTCGTGCTTCTAGTTTTGTAATTGAACGAATTGAAGTACTGCTCGGCAAACAAAAAGAAACTGCACTTACAGATGAGGAAGAAACAGAATTGGATGGATATGAAGAATTAGATGATTATTTAAGTTTGGTTAATCGTATGATTCGTAATAGTTCGATAATTTCCAGTTAATTTTTTTATTTTTGTGAGTCGTTATATTAGTGAAGCAATTCAAAATCAAGTTCGTAATCGTGCCAAATTTTTGTGCGAATACTGCCATGCAAGCGAACAATGGCAATATGTTCCTTTTACTGTAGACCATGTGATTCCGTTGAGTAAAGGTGGTGCAAATAATATTGATAATTTGGCATTAGCTTGTTTTCATTGCAATCGTCAAAAGTCAGATAAATTTACTACATTTGATGAGGAATTAAAGACGGAATTACCTTTATTTAATCCCCGTATCGATGGATGGGAAGAGCATTTCATTTGGTCGAAAGATGCACTTCATATTATTGGTATAACTCCAAAGGGACGTGCAATGGTGTTGACATTGGATTTGAATCGAAAACGAATTATTAATATTCGCGCTGCTGATAAAGAAATCGGACGACATCCACCAGAAAATGACCCGATTCAAAGTTGAAAATTTGGGGTATCATCATTTTAGTTTTCAGATGCCGAAAGTATTGTAAATATGAATATTAATTATGTTGGGTTATGTCCTATCTCCTTCGGAGATGCTTCGCTAACGGACACGCTGAGCCGCACCCTTCGGGTGAACGCTAACGTTCCTCAAGCCAACTTACGGGCTATGGTGATGTGAAAAACCAGGTAATTATTAGTCGCGATTGTCCGCAACGCACTCCGCGTTGTTGAACAAAGGTAAAACTCAACAGATGCTTAAGGATGGGGATGTTTTAGCGTATCATTATGAACAACCTACGGGCTGAATCGGGTAAACTAACTAGGAGAACATCTCCTCTTGCCATCTAATTCTCCTCAGATGCCAGTGTTGCTTCGATATTTAGCCAATCTTCATCACTTGCTGCTTCCCAATCGGCAAACTCTTGAGTCAATACAGCGGAAGTTTGCCCAAGCATTGAAGCTAGCAGTGCTACAATCTCATTACTCACAGAATGACCATGTGCCTGTGCTTGCTGGGCGATCGCCTGATATAAATCCATCGGCAGCGTTACTTGAGCATCAATCGTTTTAGTGATATCCATAAAACTTAGAATGATGACGATTGTTTATATTATGACTCAGACCGCTTAATATTTACCGGGTAAACGGATGTGTTGGTAATATCAACTTCTAGCATCGGGTAAAGTTCAAGCGCTGGCGGCTATGTAACGAAATGTAAAACAACAGTTGGTAGGGTGGGTTGAGTGACAGCATTCGCGAAGCGCATGCCGAAGGCTTATCGCCAACTTTTTGTGCAATTTCTTCATCGAGTAGAGATTATCGGCTTAGTGTCGATTGATATTGGATTGATTGAGAAAATTATTGAAATTCGCCAACAATATCGGTTGAAACTGCCCGATGCTATAATTGCTGCGATGGCAATTCAAAATTCTGCAAGTTTAGTACTGCCGATCAAGAATTCGCCAAGGTAACGGTTTTAACAGTAATTAATTGGTAGTTGACGGTATTACGTTGAGCAATATTGAGAAACAGTATTAAACGCGGGTTGCTTTATCGCTTATTGTCATGCAAGCGAAAAGTGGCAATAGATAATTAAAAATGTTGGGTTGAGGAACGAAACCCAACCTAAATACTAGCTAACTAAAGAGATTTCATCGCCTTTACCTCAATTTTTGTTGGAACACTTTTTACTCTAAGTTGATTAGCAATATCTACCTTTTCTTTATCAGCATAAGGAAATCTTTTTATTTCTTCTGAAAGGTCTATATTTTGAAAATCTTCAACTTTTTCAAATTCAAATTTTTTATATCCTAACTTTCTACGTCCCTTAGCGAAAGGAGTTGCTTCGATAGCTGTATCCTTAGAATTTGAATTTGCAAAAAATAGCTGAAATATAAATTGATTATATTCAACCAATTGAGCTTCTAAAATAGGTATCTCTGTATTATCATCATTTTTAATTTTTTGGTATGCTTTATTAGTTTCTTCTATCGCAACTCTTGTAAAGCTATCTCCCCCTTTAATTCTCAATCTAGATACTTTTTCTGCATAAATTTCTTTATCTACAGCCTCTAATAAATGGTTAGCAGCATCTTGGTTGAGTCGATGAGAGGTATTATCCTCCGCACCTCTCAGTTAGAACCGGACGTGCCACTTTCATGGCATCCGGCTCCCGATATTCTTAAGGGATAACCCTATTGCTCATGTGTATATAATCATG
>Ga0209911_100190_pt1 | contig 11858 bp, 9 predicted proteins | sample FECB21metaG_FD_188301 | JGI IMG/M metagenome (GOLD analysis project Ga0209911, IMG submission 188301) | Cyanobacterial communities from the Joint Genome Institute, California, USA - FECB-21 (SPAdes) (version 2) | ecosystem: Environmental > Aquatic > Thermal springs > Hot (42-90C) > Microbial mats ...
AAAACCTTATCAAATTTAATCATTATGATAAGGTTTTCCCTGTAAAATCTGGTCTGCACGATACAGTTGTTCCACAATGAACAGTCGGATCATCTGGTGCGTAAAAGTCATTTTGGATAATGACATTTTTTCATTCGCTCTGCTGTAGATCTCTTCTGAAAAACCGTAAGCTCCGCCAATCAGAATGTGAATTTTTTTCACGGAAGAATTCATCCAGTTGTCAATTTTCTGGGCAAATTCTCTGCTGGTAAACTGTTTTCCTTTTTCATCGAGAATAATTACGGAATCTGTTCTGTCGATATGATTCATAAAAAGTTTAGCTTCCTCCTTTTTAAGAAGATCAGGGGAGAGATTTCTGGCGTTCTTTACATCAGGGATTTCAATGATTTCAAAATTCCAGTGTTTGGGAAGACGTTTCAGATAGTAATTGATTAAAGAAGAAATTTCCTTATCGTCAGTTTTGCCGATGCAAAGCAAATTAATCTGCATTTTTTATTTTAAGTTTAGACAGCAAAGATATTCATAAATTAAAGAATCTCATCATCTGAAAATTGGCATCAGATTTTCAAGTTTAAAAAAATCATTATTTTTGTATGGCACCTTTATGATGAAGTAAAATAAATATGGGCATAAAACTTCCTAAATTCATCTTGAAAATTCAAGAATTTTTCGACGATATACATATTCCTTTTTTGGGAATATCGCTTTGGCAGATGTTTCAGATCTATATCAGCGGTATTTTTAAAGATAAAATCGGACGTAAAGCTGCAGCAATTTCGTGGAGTTTTACCATCAGTCTTTTTCCGTTTATTCTGTTCCTGCTTTCGGTTTTGCCGTATATGCCTCATTATGATAAGCTTCAGTTTTATATTTTCGAAGTGTTGCTGCATAATGTTTTTCCGTCCAATATAGAAGGTGATGTCCGAAATTATATAGAAACCAGTATTGTTCCCAATATGAAGGGAATCAGTAATTTAACCATTGTTTTTGCCTTGATATTCGCAACAAACGGAACGTTTTCACTCATTAACGGATTTAATGAAAATACAGATGAAAAAATGTCGGACGTTAAAGAATTTATCCTATCTTTTTTCATCACCATCGGGTTTATTACGATTGTATTTCTAGCGCTTTTCGGAGTCTACTATTCAGAGTTTGTTCTTAAGCTGTTTACGCCGGTTGAGGACATTTCATGGCTGGTGGATAATCTTTCCAAAATCATCGGATTTGTATCATTCCCTATCTTTTATTTTATCTTACTGGCTTTATTTTACTGGCTGGGAACGGTAAGAATTGCCAGATTCAGACAGGCAGTTCCGGGAGCTATTTTAACAACGGTTTTATTTGTACTCACTACTTACGGTTTCGCTCTTTATGTTAAAAATATTGCACGATACAACGTTCTCTACGGCTCTATCGGAAGTATGATTCTTTTAATGGTTTGGGTAAATGTAAATGTTTATCTCTTACTTTTCGGAAATGAACTCAATATGGCAATAAGAAAAGTGAGAATCGAAAAACTGCTTTCCGACGAGCTGAAGAAAGAAGCAAAAGGCTATCACGCAAAAAATGCTGAGCCGGATCTTGAAGGCGATGAAAATCATAAGTGGAAATTGACCGATAAAAAAAACGAGGAAAATTAATTTTCCTCGTCTTCTATAATATCATTTTTAGAGCTTATTTTCAGAATTATAAAACCCGAAACGGCTGCTATAAAAGAAGCAATTAAAATCGCAAATTTAGCCTCATCCTGAATCGGAATTTCATCCTTGAAGGATAAGAGTGCGATAAAAATAGACATCGTAAAACCAATTCCTGCAAGCAATCCTACGCCAATCATATGCATCCATGTACTGTTTTGAGGAAGTGAACTTAGTTTCAGCTTTATGGCAATCAGAGAAAAAAGATTGATCCCGACTAATTTTCCTGCAACTAATCCGATGATGATTCCTAAACCTAAAGTGTTTGTAAGACCTCCCATCATTTCATTGTTGAATGTAATGTTGGTATTGGTTAAAGCAAAAACAGGCATAATGATAAAACTTACCGGGAAATGAAGCTGATGCTCCAGTTTTTCTAAGGGCGAAATCTCAGCATTGGAAACATTGGTAGGAATTGTAAATGCCAGTAAAACTCCTGCAATGGTAGCGTGAATTCCTGAATGATGAAGAAAATACCATAAAAATAATCCCGGAATCAGATAGAAGATAATTCGGGTAACTTTCAGGAAATTCAATAAAAATAATAAAGCGGTAATCCCTAAAGACAGGAGTAAATAGATCCAGTGAATCTGCTCTGTATAAAATACTGCAATGACCAGAATCGCTCCTAAATCGTCTACGATAGCTAAAGCGGCAAGGAAAATTTTAATTGAGTTTGGAATTCCCTTTCCCAACATGGAAATAATAGCCAATGAAAAAGCAATATCTGTTGCCATCGGAATTCCCCATCCGTTTCCGTATGAGGTTCCGAAATTGAAAAAGCTGTAAATAGCTGCCGGAACCAGCATTCCGCCGATTGCTGCAAATATGGGCAGAGAAGCATTCTTAAATGAAGAAAGTTCACCTTCCACCATTTCTCTTTTGATTTCCAACCCCACCAAAAGGAAGAAAATAGCCATCAAACCGTCGTTAATCCAGATACTAACGGGATATTTTAAATGAAAAATTTCTGTTCCTGCTTCTTTGTCCAGAAAGTGCTGAAAGCTTTCCGCAAAAGAGGAATTGGCAATAAGCAAGGAAACTAAAACACAGAAAATCAGGATGATTCCTGAAGCCTGGCTGCTTTCGAAAAATTTTTTAAAATATACCGTTAAATTCATATCTAAGATTGTAGTCGTCTCACTCTGGAAACGCCGTTAATATCATTCAGTTTGGTGAAGGTCTGCTCAAGCTGGCTTTTATTTTTTACCTCAAGAATGATTGTTCCCGTAAAAATCCCGTCATTGGATTCGATGGACATACTTTTCATATCCATTCCCATTGCTCCACTGATGACGGTGGTAATATCATTAATCATTCCCATTCTGTCGAGTCCTTCAATTTCTATTTTCACTCTGTTTTTGAAGCTTTCCGCATTCACCCATTTTGCAGGAATTACCCTGTAATCGTATTGTGCACGAAGGTTGATCGCGTTCGGACAATTGTCGCTGTGTACTTTGATCCCGTCTGAAATCGTGATAAATCCGAAAATTTTGTCTCCCGGAATTACTGTACAGCATTTTGCATAACTGTAATTCAGTTTTTCTTCATCTTTTCCAAAGACAATCATGTCAAGATTCTGTTCTTTCGGCTCTACATAAGTTGTATTTTTCGCAGGCGATTTTCTGAATCTTGAAAGCAGGTTGTTGAATACATTTTTACTTTCAATATATTTTCTTAAGCTACTTGCATCCAGATCGTTGGATTGAAATTTAAGAAAAAGCTCCTGAGAAGTTTTAAGGTTAAAGAATTTCTGAAGCTTGTTTACTTCTTCATCGTTAAAGTTAATTTTAGCATGACGCAGTTTTCGCTGCAAAATTTCTTTTCCTTCTTCTACCAACTGATTTTTTTGTGAGTTTAAGTAACTCTTGATCTTAGATTTAGCTTTTGAAGTAACAACAAATTCAAGCCAGTCGGATTTTGGTTTCTGATTTTGGGAGGATAAAATATCGATCTGATCCCCATTTTGCAAAACATATGAAATCGGAACCAGTTTTCCGTTGATTTTTGCGCCTAAACATTTCATTCCCAGATCGGAGTGAACTGAAAATGCAAAATCCAGAGCGGTTGCATTGGTCGGCAAAATTTTAATCTCACCTTTTGGCGTAAATACAAAGACTTCCTTTGAATATAAATTCAGCTTAATATTATCGAGTAATTCCGAAGTGGAAAGATCCTGCTGCTGTTCCAGAACTTCCCGGATTTCGGTTACCCAGTTTTCAAAATTCCGGTCTTCGGAGCTTTGTTTGTAACCTTCTTTATATTTGTAATGCGCTGCAACCCCTTTTTCCGCAATTTCGTCCATTCTTTCGGAACGGATCTGTACTTCAATCCATTTTTTATCAGGACCTAGAACGGTTAAGTGTAAACTTTCGTATCCTGTAGAACGCGGCTGAGTGATCCAGTCCCGCATTCTGGATGGATTACTGTGATAAACATCCGTTACAATGGAGTAAATTTTCCAAGCCAGGAATTTTTCGTTTTTGGCATCCGATTTATAAATGATTCTGATGGCGTAATTGTCGAAAACCTCCTCAAAGGAAACACCCTGTTTCAGCATTTTCCTGTAAATTGAAGATATGGCTTTTGCGCGTCCTTTAATTTTGAAATTTAATCCCTCTTCATTTAATTTTTCAGAAACTTCTTTTTTAAATTCCTCAATATATTTTTCACGGCTTTCTTTGGCGAGTTCCAATTTCTCCGTGATCTCTTTGTAAACATCCGGATTGTTATATTTTAAAGATAAATCTTCAAGTTCAGATTTGATGTTGTATAATCCGAGACGATGCGCCATAGGAGCGTAAATATAAACGGTTTCGGAAGCAATTTTCTTCTGCTTGTCCGGAGCCATGCTTTCCAGAGTACGCATATTGTGAAGGCGGTCTGCGATCTTGATCAGAATCACCCTGAAATCTTCAGACAGCGTCAACAGAAGTTTTCTGTAGTTTTCAGACTGTACCGAAATATTCTGATGATTCATGATGGAGATTTTAGTCAGTCCATTCACGATATTGGCTATTTTCTCCCCAAAAATTTTCTTCAGATCTTCATAAGTGTAGTCAGAATCTTCAATTACATCATGCAGTAAGGCGCAGGCAATGGAAGTGGCTCCCAAACCGATTTCCGTTGCTACAATTTTGGCAACAGCAATGGGATGGTAAATGTAGGGTTCACCAGATTTTCTTCGCTGATCTTTGTGCGCATCGAGTGCTATATCGAATGCCTTACGGATGAGCTTATTATTTTCCTCATCCAAAGTTCTGTATGTATTCGAAATCAGATCCTTATATCTTGCAAGGATCTCCTTGTTTTCCTGTTCTAAGTCGTAACTCATTTGTGTAAAAGCCTATATTTACACGAAAATACGAATTTTTTTGCAGTTTTCAGCATTAAAAATCCGCAGAACGCTCTGCGGATCGGTGGTTATTAATTTTTATCTTTAATGGTTAAAATTTTACTTCAGAATCTATTCCGGCGGTAGAGATTTTAATCTTTATATCGGGACTGTTGTGGATTTCTGCTTTGTTTCTGGCATCAATGAATCTCTTGATGTTCATGTAATTTGCCTGTTCAATTTCCATATTTTCAAAAAGGTAGGTCTTTAAAACATCATTCTCACTGAAAATACCGGAAGCACTATCGGTCTGATGCTCATCTTTCACGACAACACTTACCAGATATTGGGAGTGTAATTCATCATCATGAAGATATACAATGTATTCTGAATCTTTGAAACCTGAGTTTTCAAGGTCTGCTTCTATTTTTTTATAATCGCTGTGATGTCCAAATAATCCAGCTAATATATTTGACATAAGCATTGGTTTTAATGAGTATATAAAGTTAGTTATTATAGGTGAAATATTTTAGTGAAAATTCAAATAAATTATTATTTTAATGTAAAATCTATAAAATTTGCATGTTTCTTTGAAATTGTCTATTGGATCAATATTTAGTAAGTATGTCAGAGTGCAAATAAGAAAAAGCGGACTAAAAGCCCGCTCCCTGATACATCAGTTTATATAATTTAGTTAATCCTTTCGTTTTTGATCTCTTCCACAATTTCAGGATTCAAAAGGGTAGTGATGTCTCCGAAGTTGCTGAAATCTCCTTCTGCAATTTTTCTCAGGATTCTACGCATAATCTTTCCGGAACGCGTTTTTGGAAGCCCTGAAACAAACTGGATTTTATCAAGTTTCGCAATCGGACCAATCTGGTCTGAAATCAACTGATTAATTTCTTTTTTCAGATTCTCCTTATCTCTGCTTTCTCCGGATTCTTTCAGGATCACGAAACCGTACAATGCATTTCCTTTGATGTCGTGAGGATACCCTACGATTGCAGATTCCGCTACAGCAGGATGTTCGTTGATGCTGTCTTCAATTGGGGCAGTTCCTAAGTTGTGTCCGGAAACAATAATCACATCGTCTACACGACCTGTAATTCTGTAATAGCCAACCTCATCTCTTAAAGCACCGTCTCCCGTGAAATATTTCCCCGGAAAAGCAGTAAAATACGTTTCCTTGTATCTTTGATGATCTCCCCAGATCGTTCTGGCAATTCCCGGCCACGGAAAACGAATGCAGAGATTTCCCGTCACCTGATTTCCGGTAATTTCGTTGCGTTTATCGTCCATCAGAACAGGCTGAATTCCAGGTAAAGGAAGAGTAGCGTACGTTGGTTTTGTAGGCGTAACGAAAGGGAGAGGAGAGATCATAATTCCTCCGGTTTCTGTCTGCCACCAAGTATCTACAATAGGACATTTTTTGTTACCCACATGATCGTTGAACCAATGCCAAGCTTCATCGTTAATAGGTTCTCCAACAGAACCGATCACTTTTAACGAGCTTAAATCATGTTTGTCTACCCACTCTGAGCTTTCTTTAGCCAGAGAACGGATCGCAGTCGGAGCTGTGTAAAACTGTGTAATTTTATGTTTTTCAATCACTTCCCAGAATCTGTCAGGTTCAGGATAAGTAGGAACCCCTTCGAAAATGACAGTAGTTGCACCGTTTAAAAGCGGTCCGTAAAGGATGTAGGAATGTCCTGTAATCCAGCCGATATCTGCGGTACACCAATAAATATCATTTTCTTTATAATTAAATACATTTTTAAAAGTATACGCAGTATACACCATGTATCCGGCGCAGGTGTGAAGCATTCCTTTAGGTTTTCCCGTAGAACCGGAAGTATAAAGAATGAAAAGCGGATCTTCTGCATCCATGATTACGGTAACGAAATCCGGAGAGGCATTTTCGTAAAGATCTTCCATCCAGAAATCTCTATGCTCCTTCATTTTCACTTCATTGTTGGTTCTTTTTACAACCAAAACTTTTTCTACACTTGGCGTTTTTTCCAGTGCTTCGTCTACAATGCTTTTCAGATCCAAAACTTTGTTTCCTCTGTAGCTTCCGTCTGAGGTGATGACCATTTTTGCGCCACAGTCATTTACTCTTGAAGAAACGGCTGATGCAGAAAATCCTGCGAAAATAACGGAGTGAACGGCTCCCAGTTTTGCACAAGCCAGCATTGTGATGGCTAATTCCGGAATCATAGGAAGATAAATGCAGACTCTGTCGCCTTTTTCGATGCCCATTTCACGAAGAACATTGGCAGTTTTGTTCACTCTTTTGTAGAGTTCGTTGTAAGAAATATGCTGTGCTTCTTCTTTTGGATCGTTCGGTTCCCAGATGATTGCCGTTTTATCGCCTCTTACCGCTAAATGTCTGTCGATGCAGTTTTTGGTAATATTTAATTTAGCATTTTTAAACCACGAAATTTTGGCTTCATTCATATCGTATTTCACGACCTTGCTCCATCTCTGATACCACACGAAATTTTCATCTGCAATTTTATCCCAGAATTTTTTAGGATTTTTGATAGATTTTTTATACTCTTCAAAATATTGCGGTAAGTTTTCTATCTGATAGTTTCTCATATCCTTTCTTTTTTGAAATTTTATTATTTAAATTTTTAGTCTCTTTTAAAGTCTGTTTAAATTTTTATTTAAAGTTGATTTTTATTCTTTTGAGCGCTTTAATTATTATAGAAATTCACTTTAATACTGTCTTTTGCGACTTTTGTTGTTAATCCTGAGATAGTTTAAACAATTTATATTTTATCTTCTGTAATCTCCAATTTTATCCTGAATCTCTTCAATAATCTTTTCATCATCAATCGTTGAAGGAATCTGGAATTCTTTTCTGTCCAGTAAAGTTCGGATCAGCTTTCTTAAAATTTTACCGGAACGGGTTTTGGGAAGACGTTTTACAACCATCACATTTTTAAGACAGGCAACAGCGCCTATTTTTTCGCGGACTGTTTTTACAATGTCTTTTTCTACCTGATCTTCAGAAACAGTAGATCCGTTTTTTAAAACGACAGTTGCAAAAGGAATCTGCCCTTTCAGCTCATCATCAATTCCTACAACAGCGCATTCTGCAACATCGGGATGAGAGGAAACGATTTCTTCCATTTCGGAAGTGGAAAGACGGTGTCCTGCAACATTAATTACATCATCCACTCTTCCGGTAATGAAAATATAACCGTCTTCATCTTTTATGGCTCCGTCTCCGGAAAAATAATAGCCTTTGTACTGCGAGAGATAACTTTTCTCAAAACGGTCATAATCTTTCCAGATACCCAGCAAAGCTCCGGGAGGAAGCGGTAATTTTATAACTAAATAACCTTCATGATGCGCATCCAGTTCATAACCGTTTTCATCAAAAATTTTAATATCATAGCCGGGAATTGGTTTTCCTGCGGAAGCTCTTTTGATTTTGTAGTCTTCATTAAAAGTCATTAAACCAAGCATTGGCGAACCTGATTCTGTCTGCCACCAGTGATCGATTGCCGGAACGCCGATATGTTCTGCAAACCAGTCTAAAGTGGCAACATCACATCTTTCTCCTGCTAAAAACTGCTTTTTGAAGTGGCTTAAATCGTAATTTTTCACCAATTCTCCGTTCGGATCTTCTTTTTTGATGGCTCTGATTGCGGTAGGAGCGGTAAACATGGCTGCTACTTTATATTCGGAAATAATTCTCCAGAATGTTCCTGCATCGGGCGTCATAATCGGTTTTCCTTCAAAAATAATCGTTGAATTTCTATTGATTAAAGGACCGTAAACGGTATAACTGTGACCAACTGCCCATCCGAAATCGGAAGCTGCCCAAAAAGTTTCTCCCGGTTCGATTCCATAAATATATTTCATCGAAAACTTCAACGCGGTCGCGTAACCTCCTGTATCTCTTGCAACGCCTTTTGGTTTTCCGGTCGTTCCGGAGGTATACAGCAAATAGAGCGGGTGAGTGGATTCCACCGAAACACAATCTGCAGGTTCTGAATTCTGAACCAGATTTTCATAATCGATTAATCCTTCAAACATTTCATGTTGATTATCGACCAATTTTCTGTTGTATACAATGATGTGATCTACCTTATCTTGTGCCAGTTCGATCGCTTTTTCTACCAAAGGCAGATAAGGAATTCTTTTTGCAATTTCAACTCCTGCGGTTGCCGTAATTAATGCTTTTGGTTTGCAGTCGTCGATTCTCACTACCAGTTCATGTGGCGCAAAACCTCCGAAAACCACATTATGAATGACTCCGATTCTTGCACACGCAAGCATGGAAAACAAAGTCTGAGGAATCATCGGCATATAAATAACGGCGGTATCACCTTTTTTCAGACCTAAAGAAATTAATCCTCCTGCCAATTTTGAAATTTCTTCTTTAGCTTCACTGAAAGTGTAGGTTTGCTTTTGGTTCGTTACCGGAGAATCGTAAATAACCGCAACCTGATCTCCAAAACCATCTTCAATATGTTTATCAATGCATAAATAACACATATTGAGTTTTCCGTCTGGAAACCACTGATTGTATTGGTTTTCGTCATTAGAAGTAATGGTTTTCGGGAATTCAAACCAACTGATTTCCTGAGCCTGTTCTTTCCAGAAATTCTCTTTGTCTTCTATGCTCTGCTTAAGTAAAATATCTGTATTCATATTAGTTTTTGTGTTTTTGTCATTGCGAGGAGCGTAGTGACGAAGCAATCTTTTAATATTTTGTTGATATTGCTTCACTTCGTTCGCAATGACGGTTTGTAAAATGTATTAAAACATTTCTTCTATTTGCTGCATAAGTTTTTTTATTGAATAAGGCTTTGTAACGTAAGCATCGGCTCCCATTTCCAGACCTTTTTCAATATCTTTCGGATTGTTTTTGGCACTCAGAAAAATTACTTTCGTATCTTTCAGTTTTTCATCCTGTTTTATTAGTTCCAGAGTACTGTATCCATCGAGATTCGGCATCATAATATCCAGTAAAATGACATCAGGTGTCATTGTTTTCAGAAATTCCAGAACTTCTGTTCCGTCCCTTGCAATAAATACATCGTATCCGTTTTTCTTAAAGCTGTATTCCAGCGACATTAATATTTTGTGCTCGTCATCGGCAATGATTATCTTCTTCATATTGTGATTGTCTTTTTGTTCGACTGCATTGTTTTTTTGTTTCTTTTGGGGAACCCGGAGGGTTCAATTTAAATAGCCGTAGGTGAAACCTATGGAATAAATATTCGCATCAAACCAACCCGTAAGGGTTGAATTTTAATTAATTGAATTCCGGTTCGATTCCATGTTCTGCTAAAAGCTTTTTAAATTCGTCATCAAACGTCTCTGTCTTATGGTGATGTTTCTGATTTTTTATATAATTTATTATTGTTTCTTTATCCTTTAATGAATAGGTAAACGCTCCATATCCTTCCTGCCATCCTGAAAATTCAGGAAATAATCCCGATTCTTTCATCCATAAATTGGATGCAACTTTTATATCTTTTACAAGGTTGCTGAGAGTGATATTCGGATGAACGTCACAAAAAATATGAATGTGATCCGGCATTCCGTTAATTCTGTATAATTTACATTTTTTATTTTGTAAAATTCCCCAAATATATTTGTATAGCTCTGATTCATTTTCTTCATTAATCGTTTGTTCCCGATGTTTGGTTCCGAAAACAATATGATAAAATATTTGTCGATATGTTCCCATTTTCTCATTTGTGTTTATTTATTTCCATAGGTTTTACCTACGGCTACTGTTATTGAACCCTTCGGGTTCTCCTCCTTCTTATTCTTTTGGCAGAGCGATTGTAAAAGTAACACCCAATCCGCTATTTTCTGCTTTTATCGTTCCACCCTGCGCTTCTGTGATTTTTTTTGAAATAGCCAGTCCCAGTCCGCTTCCCGTTGGTTTTAAAATATTTTGATTTTTCGACTGATAAAATTTATCAAAAATCATTTCCAGATCCTCTTCGGGAATATGTTTTCCGGTATTGAAAATTTTAATGATTAACCCATCTTCTGTTTCTGATAATTTGGTCTGAATAGTTCCCTGTTCATCCGTAAATTTTAAAGCATTTCCTAAAATATTCTGAAAAAGCTGAATCATTCTCGCTTCATCATATTTAAATACAAACTGATTGAGAAGATTGACTTCACTGAGATGAATATTTTTCTGCTGAATAAGATGCATAAGAGGGTTGACTGCTTTTTTGTACGTTTCAAGAATATTATTTTCCTGAATGTGCAGTACGATTTCACCATGCTGCAATTTATCCAGATACAGAATATCGTTGATGATTTCACTCAGCCTGTCGGATTCTGTGATGATGTTGTTTAAAAATTCCTTTTTAATTTCCAGAGGAATATCGTCATCATCGGCTAAAATTTCTCCGGCGGAACGGATGGCGGTAATCGGAGTTCTTAATTCATGAGCAACAGAATCCAGAAAATCATCTTTCTGACGGTCTTTAATGATGAGATTTTCATTGGCATTTCTCAGATCATCGGATAACTTTTGCAGCTCTTCCGATTGTTCGGTAAGCTTTTTATTAAGCGTGATGGTTTCTTTTGATTCTTCAAGAATGTTTAAAACTTCTTTTAATGAGATTTTATCTTCTTTGGTAACGCCTTCAATTAAAATTTTAGCAGAAGCTGTTCCGATTCTACCCGCAAGAAGATTTTCGGAAAATTTAATAAATCTTGAATCGGCAGTTTCCGTCTGAGAATCAATATTATATTTTAAATTAAAAATTCTTAACGCCTGTTCGGTTTTGTTTTTACCTAAAAATCGTTCCAGAATATTTTTAATATCGGAAACG
>Ga0209911_100192_pt1 | contig 11308 bp, 9 predicted proteins | sample FECB21metaG_FD_188301 | JGI IMG/M metagenome (GOLD analysis project Ga0209911, IMG submission 188301) | Cyanobacterial communities from the Joint Genome Institute, California, USA - FECB-21 (SPAdes) (version 2) | ecosystem: Environmental > Aquatic > Thermal springs > Hot (42-90C) > Microbial mats ...
GTTCCGTTTGGATTAAAAATAAAAGAAAATATTGCCGAATCTTTGGTTTTCAGTAAAATTAAAGAAAAAATGGGCGGAAGATTGTGGTTTCTGCCTTGTGGAGGAGCTTCATTATCTCCGGAAGTGACGAAGTTTTTTGAGTCGGTTGGAATTCATGTGACGGTTGGCTACGGTTTAACGGAAACTACGGCAACTTTAACCGCTTTTCCTTTGACGCATTTTGAACACGGAAGCTGTGGAAAACCTCTTCCGGGCGTGGAAATCCGAATCGGGGAAAACGACGAAATTCAGGCAAAAGGAAACGGAATCATGAAAGGATATTACAAAAAGCCTGAAGAAACGCAGAAAGTTTTCACAGAAGACGGCTGGTTTAAAACCGGAGATGCAGGAACCATCGACAGCAAAGGAAATCTTACTATTACAGACCGATTGAAAGATTTAATGAAGACTTCCAACGGAAAATACATCGCACCGCAGCAGATTGAAAATATTTTAACCAACAACAATTTCATTCAGCAGATTGTCCTGATTGCGGAAGGAAAACAGTTTGTTTCCGCGTTGGTTGTTCCGAACTTTGAATTTTTAAAAGAATATCTCAAAAAAAATAATATTCCTTTCACCAATTGGGAAGAAATCGTGAAAAACGAGAAGGTAAACGATTTTTATAAAGATAAAATTAAAGAACTGCAAATAGATTTATCCGATTACGAAAAAGTGAAAAAATTCACTTTAATGCCTTCGGAATTTGATATCAATACAGGAGAAATTACTCCGACATTAAAGGTGAAAAGAAATGTAGTGCTTAAAAAATATGCAGATCTTATTGAGAAGATGTATTAAATTTTAAGGCTGAGCTTAAGATTAAGCAATAACGGTAAATCAGGCTGCATTCCATCTTACAAGAATTAAAATTATGACAACACAGGAGTTTTTAGGAAATAACGAATTTACAATACATAATCAGACAGTTTCGGAAAGCTGTCCTTCGAATATTGCCTTAATCAAATACTGGGGGAAATACGACAATCAGATCCCCGCTAATCCCAGCATCAGTTTTACATTAAATCATTGCAGAACCAATACTTCGATGGAGTTTTCTGCCAATGAACCTTTTTCTGTGCAGACTTTTCTTGCCGGAAATGAGGAAGTAAAATTTGCCGAAAAAATTGAAAAATATTTCAGAAATATCGAACAGTATCTTCCATGGATTTTACAGGGGAAATACATCATCAGAACCGAAAATACTTTTCCTCACAGCTCAGGAATTGCAAGTTCGGCTTCCGGTTTTGGGGCGATAGCTAAATGTCTGATGAATCTTGACGAAACATTTTCAGGAAAAACCTCGGATGAAGAATCGTTGAGAAAAGCATCGTTCTTAGCAAGATTAGGAAGCGGAAGCGCATGCCGAAGTCTTTACAACGGATTGGTTGTGTGGGGCGAATCTCAGGTAAAAGGAAGTTCAGATCTTTTTGCAGTACAATACCCGAACGATGAAATTCATGAAATTTTTAAAGATTTTAATGACTGGGTTTTACTCATCCATGAAGGGCAGAAAAGCGTTTCTTCCACTGTCGGTCATGGTTTGATGAATACCAATCCTTACGCAGACAGAAGATTTCAGGAAGCAAGAGAAAATTTCGGTCCCATGAAAGAAATGTTAGCCAGTGGAGACTTGCAGCGTTTTATTAAACTGGTAGAACACGAAGCATTAACACTTCATGCCATGATGATGATGAGCGATCCTGCATTTATTCTGATGAAAACAGGAACTTTGGAAGTCATCAACAAAATCTGGGATTTCAGAAAAGAAACCAGTTTGCCGCTGTTCTTCACGTTAGACGCAGGAGCCAACGTTCACCTTCTCTTCCCGAACGACGGCTCAGAAGGAAAAATAAAATCTTTCATCGAAGCCGAACTGTTACAGCATACGCAGAATAACGGAGTGGTGAAAGATGTGATGAAGTTTTAGAAGTAATTCAAAATATCAGGGTTAAAGACATATTTAAAATCTTTAACCCTATTTTTTATCTATTTATCTAAGATTCCTCTTATTTTATTCGCGTTGGAAATCAGTTCTTCCAGATATTCGAAATTCTCTTTTTCCAAAGCGGCTTTAAACTTTCTTAGCTGAGCAATATGCTCATTAAGAACATCCAGAACATTTTCTTTATTTTGTCTGAAAATCGGAACCCACATTTCAGGATGAGACTTTGCCAGACGAACCGTGCTGGAAAAACCGGAACTTGCCAGTTGAAAAATAGTTTCTTCTTCTTTCTCTTTTTCTAAAACCGTATTTGCCAAAGCGTAAGAGGTGATGTGGGAAATATGCGAAATGTAAGCGGTGTGAACATCATGATCTTCTGCATTCATATAAATCAGATGCATATCAAGACTTTCGACAATTTTTTCAACCAATTCTAAAGCATCTTTCGCAGATTCTTCTTTATCGCAGATAACCCCGGCTTTTCCGGAAAAACTTTCTGAAACTGCCGATTTCGGGCCGTTATTTTCCGTTCCCCACATCGGATGGAAAGCCACAAATCTCGATCTTTTCGGATGGTTTTTTACCGCATTTACAATTCCCGCTTTGGTAGATCCTGCATCCATTACCGTCTGATTTTCCGAAATCAGGTCTAAAACATTCGGCAGTAATTTTCTCGCGGCATCTACAGGAATGGCAAGAATCACCAGATCAGAATTTTTGATTCCGTATTCCAGATCTACTTTTGCATCGATTATTTTGAGTTCTAATGCTTCATTCAGATGGTCATTGCTGTTATCAATACCGTAGACGAAATCGGCAATTCCCTTTTGTTTTAATTTTAAAGCCATTGAGCCCCCGATTAATCCTACACCAATTATACTTATTCTCATCATTTAAATTTTAAAATAAAAAACCCCGCCCAAGGACGAGGTTTTGTTTTATCTATAAGAAATCCTTATCCCAGATCTGAGTTAAAAATTCCGTAATAATATGTTCCGTTGTTTGTAATCACGAGACAAAGGTAAATAATTTTTTTTAATCAGGATTAAAAAGTGAATTGCGAATTTTGCTTCGCGAGTCAAATTTTTTACAGGTCAATTAACTTCATTGTCAATTCGCTTTGTTGTCAATTTATTTCAATGTGAATTTAAGAATTAACCATTGCTTGCATAGCAAAATTCATTATTCAAATCATTAAGGATTGCTGATAATCAATGTTGAAGGAATATCAGATAACCATATACTTTTCGTATCGATGAGGTTTTTCCAGCTTTTGCTGCTGATGAGCATTAAATCCTGCGAATTCAGAAATTCTTTCTCAATTTTTTTCTCATTGTATAGCGTGATGTGATTGGGCGCAACCTGTTCGATGCTTCGGATGAGTTCTTTCACTTCAATATTATTCCGGATCTGTCCTGCAACATCTAAGATAATAATCTGGGAATTGTTATTATTGATGAGTCTTTTAGCATATTCAAGCAGATAAAAATCACTTAAATTAAAGATCGGGACAAAAACTTTGTCTGCGGAAGTGAATTCTTTTTCCACCAGAATCCCAACAGGAATATGGGTTTTATCCAGAATCTGTAACGTAAAATCGTCAAAAGGCGAGTTGTTGAAAATATTGCCTTTCCCTTTTACCGTGTTTAAAAGTTTTTCAGGATTAATAATCTTTGTCGTGAAACCAAGCAGTCTTCCCAGTAAACTTCCTTCATACATGGATTTTCCGAGCATGATGAGAAGAAGATCGTAATTTCCTTTGTTGGTAATGTGCGTAAGATCGTTTTCAATATCATTGGAAGCTTTAAAAAGCGTTGTGACTTCAAGATTCAGATCGTTGGACGTTTCTATTACATTTTTAAACTGCTCATTTTCGTATTCATTAATGTCGTAAGCGTGCATTTCGTTCACAGGAGCAATATTCATTGCGGTTATGCTTTTGTTGCCGTTCATTTTATTGGTGAAATCATGAGCCAGTTTCAGCAGGGTGCTTCCGGATTCCGGATGGTCGAAAGACAATAAGACTCTGTATTTTGCATCATTTTCCGGAGATTCATCTTCATCTTTTTTAGATTTAAAAATAAAATTGATGAAATCCAGAGCAGGTCCCGTCATGAAAGTTGTAAACAGCGCCATAATTACCATCATGGCAAATATCTGAGGACTTAAAACGCCCAGATCATAACCGATATTCAGGACAATAAGTTCCATCAAACCTCTGGTGTTCATTAAGGCTCCGATCGTTAAACTTTCTTTCCAGTTGATGCCTAAAAATTTTGCGGTTAATGCACTTCCTGCAAACTTTCCGATTACTGCGGTTAAAATAATGAATCCTGCCGTAATCCAGAGATGACTGTCATTCAATAGTCCAATTTGCGTACGAAGCCCTGTAAATACAAAGAACAGAGGCAGAAGAAGCACTAAAGCGACATCTTCTACTTTATCAATAAACAAAGTTCTGAATTTTGCATTTTCAGGCATGATCGCTCCTGCCATAAAAGCTCCGAAAAGCGCATGAATTCCAATAACTTCAGTAGCATAAGCCGAAAGAATCAAGGTTAAAAAGAAAATCGCAACCATGGGTTTGTTGATGGTACTTTTTCCTGCCTGTAAGTCCCCGATTCTTTTCAGGAACGGTCTTACAATTTTAATCATGAAAAATACATAGGCAATTGCCATCAGAATTACATAGAGTGAACTTTCGAACGATCCTGCTTTTACGATAGCAATTACGGCTGCTAAAATACACCATGCCGTAATATCATCGGCTGCAGCACAGGTAATAACCACAGTTCCCAGTTTGGTTTTCTGAAGATTTCTTTCCTGAACGATTCTTGCCAAAACAGGAAACGCCGTGATGCTCATGGCAATAGCGATGAATAGTGCGAAAGAAGTAAACTGAATTCCTTCCGGCGCAAATTCTTTATAAATGAAATAAGACAGACCAATTCCCAACGCAAAAGGGATTATAATACTTGCATGACTAATTACAACTGCATCGTGTGCTTTTTTTCTTAAAACACTTAGATCCAGTTCCATTCCTACAATGTACATGAAAAGGATAAGCCCGATCTGGCTTAAAAACTGTAGATTTCCTAAAGATTCTTTCGGGAAGAGGAATGCCGAAAATTCCGGGAAGTACATTCCTACAAGGGAAGGTCCAAGAACAATTCCCGCAATCATTTCACCGATCACGGAAGGCTGCTTGATCTTCATACAAATCCAGCCGAAAAGTCTTGCAACAAGAATAATCGTAACGATTTGCGCCAGTAATAAAGCTAAAGGATGATGAAGATTGGTCTTGAATGATTCTAAAAAATTGTCCCAACTGGAACTGTTGTTTGTTTTTGTAATGATCTTTTCTCCGATTTCCAAAGTCTGCCCTTCAATGATGAAAAAATACATCAGTGATGAAAAAACAATAATGGTGGAAATATAAAAGATGATATTTCTGTATTTTCCCCAATTCATGATTCCAAATTTTAGACAAAATTGCTAAGAAAATCGGAAAAAAAAGATGATTTTTAATCAAATGTAATGAAAAGAAAGAATTTTGCAGTGAAATCTAATGTCCCAATAAATCGGAAAGAGATTTCCTGTAGGTTTCCCCGATCTGAAGCTTTAAAAAGCGGTCATTTCCCAGAAAAACAGTAGTAATAATTTCGTTGGTGGAAAATATTTTAACAGCAGATAAAGCAACAACTTCTTTTTTATTGACCTGCGCAAAATCTTTTGCGGGAAGCATTTCCAGAAGGTTTTTGAAATTCAGGTTTTTTAAAACAATATTGGTTCCGTCCTTAAGAAGAATTTCTTTGTCCCGACTGTCGATTTCCGAAGTTTTGATGTAGGCGATCTGGTCCGTAAAAATTACGGTTTTGCCGATGTTGGTATTCCACTCGATAAAATCTTTTTTATTGGTCTTTTGGAGTAGTTCCGCTGCTTTTTCGAAAGCCTGTGTTAACCTTTCTTTTTTGATGGGTTTTCTTACATAATCCACAACATTCAGGTCGAAAGCTTCGGCTGCATATTCTTTGTAAGCGGTGGTAAAAATGATTTTTTTTGAGCCTGAAATGGCTTCTGCAACCTGCAATCCGTTTATTCCGGGCATTTCGATGTCTAAAATACAGACGTTGCAGTCGATGTTTACAATTTCGTTCAGAAAAATTTTAGGATCATTGAATGCTTTTACAACTTCTACATTTTCAATCTGTTCGCATAGAAGTTTTAAATAGCTGATTGCCAGTAATTCATCGTCAAGAATAACGCATTTTATCATAAAAATCTCCTAAATTGATTGTTAATTCTGCCGTGAAGATACCGTTTTTTGAACTTTTCTGAAGCGTGTAAAAATTATTGTAGATCATTTTCAGCCTTTGATCCAGAGACTGGCTTCCGAAGCCGCTTTTTTCCTTTTCGAGAACATTTTTCAGAGAAGCTTTATTGCTTACTTTCATCGTGAAAATTCTTTTTTCAAGTTCAAGCTGAATGGAAATAAAAGAGTCTGAAGCAAGGAAATCGGTGTGTTTAAAGGCATTTTCAATCAAATCTACCGAAAGAAGAGGGGCAAAAACTTTCTCTTCGTAAATTTCATCCGATTTATTGATTTTCGATTTAATTCTGAAATCAAAAAGAGGATTTACTTTAATTTTGTTGATCTCAATTAAACTTAAGGCAAAATTTAATTCTTCTTTTGGGCTTACGAATTTGTTATTACTTTCGTATAGAATATAGTCTAAAACATTCGCAAGTTTATCGAGCGACATATACGTCTGATAAGCATGAGACTGCACCGAATTAAGGATGTTTTTGAATAGATGCGGGTTCAGTTTTGTTCCGATGTGTTCAAGCTGTACTTCATTCAGTCTTTCCTGAATCATTTTATTGGCAGTCGAAAGCTTGGCATTTTTTACTTTAAATTTCTGATTTTGGCTGAATAAATAAATGCTTACCGTTAAAAAAAAGAAAACCGCAAATACTCCGATGAATATCCAATAATCATGAATCATGTAGTAATTGCCTTCCATGGATTGAAAATTTATTTACTTATTTCTTTTATTTTAAGCCAAATATATAACATGTAGTATTAGCAATGTCATGCTGAGCGGAGTCGAAGCATTCTTTGTATTTTATTTAAACGCAAAGTTTTAATAAAGATAACTCTAAATTTAAAAGAAGCAAAGGCATAAATGCTTCGCAAAGCAGACTGATAATTTATTTCAATTTCTTCAAAGAATTCACCGTTACGCTTTCCTCACATTTTTCAAAAGTGATTTCATAAGCGGGATTATCTTCAGGATAGGTGAGAAGGTAATCAGGACAGGGTTTTTTCTGCGCGTGGCTTCTATCGAAATCAATCTTTCCTTTGGTGATGATACTGTCTTTCAGAAATTTTTCATCAACTTTTAATGTCGCCATTTCTGTTTTTGCTGTTTCAGAATATTTAAAATCTTTAGACAGGGTTTCTGCAATAACGCGGCTGTTGGGAAGATAACCGCTGCAGCTTGCGCCTTTTTTGTTTAAGATAAAAAATACAATAATACATCCCGGTACAAGACCGATTGCATAGAATTTCAGTTTTTTCATTAGAAAATTAAAAGATTGATATCGTGATAGGTAAGGCCAAAACGGTCGCAGATGATTTTCTTCGTGTGTCTGCCTTTGTACATATAAAGACTTTGCTTCATTTCGTTTTTGCGAACCAGCATATTTTCGAAACCGCCTTCTTCGTCGTAATTTAAAATATAGGAAAGGAAGAAATTGGAGATGGCTTTTGTGGTGGTTCTCGGCATTCTTGAAGTAAGATTCGGAAGTCCGCAGTGGATTACGCCGTGTTTGATGATGTATGGATCTTCCATGGTGGTAAGTTCGGAAGTCTCGATTACTTTTCCGTTGTCGATGGTAATATCGATAATCACACTTCCTTTTTTCATTTTCATTACCATATCTTCGGTAACGATGGGCGTCATATTCAGTCTTGGAAGGGCTCCGATCACAACATCGGCTCTTCTTAAGGCTTTTTTAAGTTCTTTCGGATCGATAATAGAAGTCGGAACTCTGCTGTCGACCAAAGTGTGAAGTCGTCTTAATTTTGAAAGAGAGTTATCGAAAACTCTTACGCTTGCACCTAAACCAATAGCTGCTTTTGTGGCAAATTCTCCAACGATTCCTGCTCCCAAAATAACCACTTCAGCGGGTCTTACTCCTGTGATTCCGCCCAACATTAAACCATTGGATAAAGCTAGAAGCTCGGAAGCATAAAGAATAGAAACCGTTCCTGCAATTTCGCCGACTAATCTTACTAAAGCTAATTGTTTGTATTCGTCTACAATGAATTCGAATGCAATGGCATTTACTTTTTTCTCTGCCAGTTTCAGGAAATAATTCTTATCCCTCAGGTTGATCTGTAATGCGGAAACCAGATAGGTATTCGGACGCATATAATCAATTTCTTCTTCTGTCGGCGGATTTACTTTTAAAATTAAATCCTGTCCGAAAGCTTCTTTAGGATCGTTTGTAATTCTGGCTCCTGATTCAGAATATTGAAGATCTGTAAAGAACGAACCTTGTCCGGCTCCGGATTCTATGATAATTTCGTGACCACTTTCTACCAAAACCTGTACCGCATCGGGTGTAATGCAGGTTCTTCTTTCATTCAGGGAAGTTTCCTTAGGAATTCCTATGCTGAATTGTTTTCCTTTTTTAATGACCTCCAGTTTTTCTTCTTTCGGCATCAGTTCCTCTTCGGTAAAAGGAGTAAAAATGTTTGTAGTACTCATCCTTTTAAATAATTAGGTTCTTACAGATCGTTATTTTACATTCAAATTCAGGAGCAAATATACATAATATTTACTCGAATGAAATTTCTCTGTTTTCTCCGGTATTAATGATGCTCATTTCGTGGTATTTAAGGCCGTAAAGATCTTCTTCATATACTTCAGGCCATTCGATAATGCAGAGAAATGAATGGTCTAAATATTCTTCCATTCCGATATCATAGACTTCATCAATATTTTTTAAGCGGTATAAATCGAAATGATATACTTTTCCTTTCGGGGTACTGTATTCGTTAACAATAGAATAGGTAGGAGAGTTTACTTCATCTGTACTTCCCAGATTTTTAAGCAAAAACTGGGTAAAAGTTGTTTTTCCGGCGCCCAGATTTCCTTTTAAAAGTAAAATGTTATGCTCTAATTTTGAAATGACGGTTTCGGCAATATTCTGCCAGTCTTCCATATGTTGAATCGTGAATTGCATATTTTTAAACAAAGATAATTAATTACAGTAAAAAATTTAATTCTTTATTTTAGAATTATTGAGATAAACATGATAAAAATGTTCTGTCCTTTCCTTTGCTTTTTGAGGATTTCTAGACCGGTTGTATTTTAGAGGAGCTTCGTATAATGCTAAAATTTCAGCCATTTCCATGGGTTTCAGATCTTTGGCATCCTTTTTAAAAAGAGAATGGGAAACCTCAGATAAACCTTTTCTGTTTTCTAAGAAATCAAAACTGCCGAAATTAAATTGAAGACATTCTTTCTGGCTAAATTTGTTTTCAATAAATCTTGCTACAATAAACTGATTCATGAAATAATTTATTCTTTTTGTATGCTTAATTTCTAAAGTTGGTAAAATCTTGTAAGACATTTGATTACATGGGCATTCTTTTCGAGGAGAATCTGAATTAGTGAATATACCAGACATATAATTCCATGAATTTTCGGATAACGAATTCGGATAAACAGTATTATAAAAATTTGAAAAGTTATTAGGAATTTTTTCGCTACTTCTGATGTTGAATGTGATTGTTCTTTTGTCGTTGGTCTTTAAGATGAACATTCCTCCAAACTCTAGATACAAAAGGAATACAATGAAAATAGTAACAGTTATAATAAAAAATCGTCTGAAATATTTCATAAATAAAGATGATAGTTATAGTTTGATTCAAAAATAAATAAATTAAATTGTTTTAAATCAATAAATTATGTGGGCTAGTAAAAATCTTCTTTACAATCCTATTATAGAAAGAATATAATTTTTGTATATTTTTGCAGCATGATTTCCAAACAGACCATAGATAAAATATTTTCCACGATTCGGGTAGAAGAAATCGTTGGAGAATATGTGCAGCTCAAAAGAGCAGGGTCTAATTTCAAAGGATTAAGCCCTTTTCATGACGAAAAAACACCGAGTTTCGTTGTTTCGGCAAGTAAACAGATCTGGAAAGATTTTTCCACCGGAAAAGGAGGAACAGCGATCTCTTTCTTAATGGAAATCGAAAATTTCACCTATCCTGAAGCACTTCGTCACGCGGCAAAAAAATACGGAATTGAAATTGAAGAAGATCAGAAAGATTTTTCCGAAGAAGCGAAAAATGCACAGTCGGAAAGAGATTTATTGTACAAAATTCATGAAGTTGCCAATGACTTTTTCCAGAATTTCCTTTGGGAAGTGGAAGAGGGGAGATCAATCGGTCTTTCTTATTTTAAAGAGCGTGAACTTCGTGATGATATCATTAAAAAATTCCAGCTCGGATATTCGCCTGAAAAAAAGAACGCTTTTACAGAATATGCTTTGGAAAAAGGCTATTCAAAAGAAATTTTGGAGAAATCGGGACTTTCGATTTTTCCTGAAAATTCTCCCGCCGGAATCGACCGTTTCCGTGAAAGAGTAATATTCCCGATTCACAGTTTTTCGGGCAGGGTTTTAGGATTCGGGGCCAGAATTCTTAAAAATAATGTAAAAACAGCGAAATATCTTAACTCTCCGGAAACGGAAATTTATCATAAATCCAATGTTCTTTACGGTTTAAACCAGAGCAAACAGGCAATTTCGCGTAAGAATGTCTGTCTTTTGGTGGAAGGTTACATGGATGTTATTTCGCTTCACATGTCGGGAATCGAAAATGTGGTGGCAAGTTCCGGAACTTCTTTAACGACGGAGCAGATTAAACTTATCAAAAGATTAACGGAGAATGTAACCATTCTTTTTGATGGGGATAATGCAGGAATCAAAGCCAGTTTCAGAAGTATTGATATGCTTCTCACGGAAGGAATGAATATTCGGGTAATGCTGTTTCCGGACGGAGACGATCCCGATTCTTTCGCCAGAAAACATCCGCAGGAATACGTGGAAAAATTCATCGAAAATGAAGCGATGGATTTTATTGATTTTAAAGCCGAAATTCTTTTCAAGGAAATTGGAGACGATCCGATTAAGAAAGCTGAGGCGATCAGAGATATTGTAAAGTCGGTTTCCTTTGTTCAGAATGCTTTGAAAAGAGAGGTTTACTTAAAGCAGGTTTCCACAAAATTCGGACTTTCTGAG
>Ga0209911_100193_pt1 | contig 11297 bp, 7 predicted proteins | sample FECB21metaG_FD_188301 | JGI IMG/M metagenome (GOLD analysis project Ga0209911, IMG submission 188301) | Cyanobacterial communities from the Joint Genome Institute, California, USA - FECB-21 (SPAdes) (version 2) | ecosystem: Environmental > Aquatic > Thermal springs > Hot (42-90C) > Microbial mats ...
GCGCATTCTACAGCGTTCAAAACCGCTGTCAACCACCTCTTTCAAACCGCTTTCGATCCATTCGACCGAAGCACCAACAGGACAAAACCACCACCCTGTCGACCGACGCGCATTCTACACGCCAGATTCAGTTTTGCAAGCCCTTCATTTAACTTAACTTATTGATTAACAAGCAGTTTTTGAAGCGCTTCATCGCTGAAGTGGCGCGCATTCTACCGCTAGCAGAATGCGCGTCAAGCTTATTTTGCAGCTTTATGACTTATAACGCTTCGAGCGCCTCGCGCAGGCCGCTGCGGCGCTGCACTCGACGCTGTACCGCCTGCTCGAAGATGCCTGCGCGACTTTCGATCAAGCTGAACCAGTGGCGAGCCCGGGTGATACCGGTGTAGACCAATTCCTTGGTCAGTACCGGGTTGAGGTTATCGGGCAGGATCAGCGCGCAATGGGCGAACTCCGAGCCCTGCGACTTGTGTACGGTCATGGCGAACACTGTTTCTACCGCGCTCAGGCGACTGGGCAGGATATGACGCAGGGTGCCGCTACCGTCGTTGCGTGGGAATACCACTCGCAACACCTCGCGTACAGGCGCGCCCGGAGATTCAGGCGGCTCGGGCAGACGTAGCGCGATACCGATATCGCCATTCATCAGCCCGAGGCTGTAGTCATTGCGCGTTACCAGCACAGGCCGCCCCTCATACCAGCCATAGGCTTGCTCCAGCAGGTTACGGCGCATCAGCGCTTCCGCGATACGTTCATTGAGAGCCTCCACACCCCAGGCGCCCTTGCGAACGGCGCAGAGCAGTTGGAACTGATCGAACGCCGCTAGGACATTAGCGGCCCAGTCATCCCAGGCCTGGGAGTCAGCATCTGGGGCGGGACGCTGCGCCTGCATCACCTGTAGATAATGGGCATATCCCTGCGGACGAGGCTCCCCGCCGCCCTGCCCCTCTATAAGCAGTCGCTCCAGCGCACGATCCTGCTCACCCGATAGACGCAGCACATGCAGGTCATCCGCACCGGCTGCCAAAGTCGCACGAGCCATCTGCGCAGCGCCCTGGTTCACCGCACGCGCCAGACGCCCGATACCCGAGCCACTGCCGAAGCGGCGCGAGTGGCGCAGCATGACGATATGTTGCGCCAGCGCCCTGTCACCGGGCACCAGCGCCGGGTCCTCGAGCCGCTCGCCCGTCTGACTCTCCAGCCAGGCGCGCGTCGCTTCGCTGTAGCCGCCGCTTTCGGCCTCTCGACACAGGTCGCCCAGCACCGCGCCAGCCTCTACCGACGCGAGCTGATCCTTGTCGCCCAGCAGGATCAGCCGCGCATGCGCTGGCAAGGCGTCCAGCAGGCTGGCCATCATCTCCAGGTCGATCATCGACGCTTCGTCGACCACCAGCACGTCCAGCGGCAGAGGGTTGGCAGCATCGTGACGAAAATGACGGCTGCCGGGGCGACTACCGAGCAAACGATGCAGTGTCGTTACCAGGGTCGGAATCTGTTCACGCACCCGCTCGTCCAGCGCCAAAGACTGCACCTGCGCACCGATTGATTCGGTCAACCGCGCCGCGGCCTTGCCGGTAGGCGCTGCCAGACTCAGGCGCAGCGGCTCGCCAGTGGCCATGGCAGCTTCCTGCAACAAAGCCAGCAGACGTACCACTGTAGTCGTCTTGCCGGTGCCTGGCCCCCCGGTGATCAGCGTGAAGCGCCCTTGCGCCGCCATGGCGCAGGCCAGCTTCTGCCAGTCGGTCAGACGCTGGCCGTCCACCATCAGCGGTTCGGGAAAGAGTGAAGCCAGCCGCGCAGCCAGGTCGGCCGGCGCAGCAGCGTTCGCCTGCAGGCGCCGGGCGATATCGTCTGCCACCTGGCGCTCATAGCTCCAGTAACGCCTCATATATAGACAGGCGCCGCTGAGCACCAGCGGTGCACCTTCGGACTCCAGCAGGGAACTGCCTGCACAGGCCGCCAGCCAGGACTCCAGACTGAGCCCGGCCAGCACCTGCGACGGTAGGCTCATTGCCGTTTCCGCATCCTCGCCTTCCGGCGGCAGGGACAGGGTGAAGTCCGGGTTGGCCAATGTGGCTGCCAGATCCAGGCAGACATGCCCCTGGCCCAACTGGTGACTGGCCAGTGCGGCACCGAGCAGGAGCAAGGGCGAAGCGTCCGCGTCCAGCTCGGCGAACAACTGCGCCAATGCACGATCCAGCTCGCGCAGCCAACCACGCTCGCTCCATATAAAAAGCAGGGCAAAGAGTTCGGCACGATCACGCAGCGCCGGCGCAAGCATCGTACTCATGCTGCGCCCTCCTCGGCTTCGCCCATGAACAGCGCATCCAGGCGCTCGATCAGCGCGCGCGGCGGTCGCGCCAGGTAGGCGCTCTGCTGCGGTGCTCGGATAAAGAGGTAGAGTGCGCCACCTAAATGCCGGTCGTAGTCGTAATCCGGCAGGCGCAGACGCAGTTGCCGATGCAGTGCCAATACGTAGAGCACGTATTGCAGGTCATAGCGGTGGCTGGCGATGGCCATCTCTATCGCTTCACGGGTGTAGGCGCTGTCGTCACTGCCAAGCCAGTTGGATTTGTAATCCGCCACGTAGTAACGCCCCTGATGCTCGAATACCAGATCGATAAAGCCCTTGAACATACCGTTAAGGGTGTCAGCCCGCAGCGGCTGCCTGGCGACACCCGGTAACTCGCACTGTTGCACCCACTGATCCAGCAGCCTGACATCCACCCCACGCGCCTCGAACCAGAACTCCAGCTCGGGCTGGTACTGGGTCAGTTGTGCCAGCACGACGGTATCCGTGCCCACCAGCGGTAGCGGCGTGGCCAGCAGTGTCAGCAGCCACTGCTGCAGCGGGTCGATCCAGCTTTCCAGACCGCGACGCTGGCAGCGCCTGGCCAGCGCCTCGCGTAACCTCGGCGGATTCTGCACCAGCGTCGCGAAGCCTTCCTGCGCTGCCATTTCCAGTAGGCCATGAAGGAAGGTGCCGGGATTGGGCCCACGCGGGAAGCGATGCAGCCCCTGAGCGGATGCCGGCAGTGGCGCCAGGGCCAGCAAAGGATCTTCATCGTCGATAGCGTTCTGCATCGCCGGGCTGTCGGGCGCGGCATCTTCGTGACGGCTGGCCTGACTGGGCGCATCTTCGTCCAGACGCAGCGCACTGTAGGAGGCGATCCACCAATGTTCGGCGGCGCGCCTTGACGGTGTACGCCAGCGTGGCTCGAACTGCTCATCTTCGATCATGCGATAACGCTGCTCGCTGGCGGTCGGCACCGGCATCACGGTGCTTTCCAGTCCAGCGGCAAAGGGCGCGAGCCAAGCGCCGAGTTCATGACTGGCGGCCAGCGATGCGCCGCCACCGAGCAGGTAGCCCAGTGCAGATTCATGCAGACGCGACTTCTTGCCGTTACCGATCTTCAGATCCGCCACGCCCAACCAGCAGGCATGGCGGGCGCGGGTCAGGGCCACGTAGAGCAGGCGCAGGTCTTCACCCAGGCGTTCGCGCTCGGCACGCAGAAAGCTGTCTTCGTCGGCCTTGAGCACCAGGCGGCGGCGTTCGCCGTCATGAATCTGCAGGGGCTTCTTGTCATCCACCGGGCGAAATGCGCAGATAAACGGCAAAAACACCAGGGGGTATTCCAAGCCTTTGGATTTATGGATGGTCACCACCCGCACCAACGCCTCGTCGCTCTCCAGGCGTAGCACCTGCTCGTCGGCGGCTTGCCCCTCGCCCGCCAGCAGCTCGCTCAGGTGACGAATCAGCGCCAGCTCGCCATCGAGCTCGGCGGCGGCCTGTTGCAGCAGCTCAGCCAGATGCAGCAGGTTGGTCAATACCCGCTCGCCATCGTCACGTCCCATCAACCGCTGCGGCAGCTCGAAGTCCTGCAGCAACTGACGCAACATCGGCAGCACGCCCTGACGCTGCCAACGCTGGCGGTAGTCGCGGAACTGCATGACCCGCCGCTCCCAGGTGCGCTCATCGAGGTTGAGCTGCTCAAGCTCGGTCAACGCCAGACCTAGCGTCGAGCTGGCTAGCGCTGCGCGTAGCGGGCGATCCTGATCCGGCTCGGCGCAGGCACGCAGCCACAGCAGCAGATCGCGCGCCTCCTGGGCGGCGAACACCGAATCCTTGTCGGATAGGTAGACACTGCGCACGCCGCGCGCAGCCAGCTCGCCGCGAATGGCCTGCGCCTCGTTGAAATCACGCACCAGCACCGCAATGTCGCTGGGCCGTAGGACAGTCAGCGCATCGTCTTTGAGGAAACCCGCCTGCCCGCGCTGGCCCAGATCCAGCAGACGCACGATTTCGCTGGCCGCGCCGGCCGCCAGAGCATCCAGATAAGTGCCCTTGGCAACCGGCTCGTCGCTCGCCAGTTGCCAAACCGTCAGGGCGGACTGCGCCTGGCCATCGACGCTCCACTCCTCGCGCCGGCCCTGCGCGCCCACCTCGATGAAAGGCAGATCGTCACGCAGCAGGAATGCGCCCTCGCCGCCGTCACGCTGCTCGGCCCGCAGGAAAACGCCGTTGACGGCATCGACCATGGCCTGACTGGAGCGGAAGTTCTTCTCCAGGTTGTAGTGACGCCCGAAGGTCGCCCTACGCGCGCGCAGATAGGTATGAATGTCGGCGCCACGGAAGGAGTAGATGGCCTGCTTGGGGTCGCCGATCATGAACAGGCCGCAGTCGGCGCGGTTGGCTTCGACCTGGTAGAGCGTATCGAAGATGCGGTATTGCAGCGGGTCGGTGTCCTGAAATTCATCGATCATCGCCACCGGAAACTGCCGGCGAATCACCTCGGCCAGGCGCTCGCCGTTGCTGCCTTGCAGGGCGGCGTCAAGGCGCACGAGCATGTCATCGAAACCCATTTCCGCGCGCTGGCGTTTCTCCCAGTCAAAGCGCTGACGTACCCAGGCTGCAGCGTGGCGCAGCGCCGCATCGGCAGGGTCGGGCAAGGCCTCGAGCTGCGCCTTGAGCAAGGCCATGGCTTCCAATGCAGGATGACTCGGTGCATTCCCCTTCCAGGCTTCGGCCAGGCCATCGGGAGTAAGACGAGTAAAACCGGTGCCCAGCTCAAGGCGTGACTCCTCACCACTCGACCACTCGCGCAGCTTGTCCAGCCAGGGATTGTAGAAACGCGCCTGAATTTTCTTGCCATCCACCTGTTTGCCGGCAACGGCCTCATCCAGCAACGCCTGCAGTTCATCGATCCAGGCCAGCCAAGGTTCCTTGAGCTCGGCAAGCGCGTGTTCACGCTGCTGCAGCTCGGCATCGAGCAAGTCACCCAGCGACTGCGCTGCACACGGACTCTCCTCGCCCAGCAAGGGGCGCAACCTGGCGCCAAGACCGTCGGGGGTTGCCCAGACACTGGCCACCCATTGCAACGCCGCGCCCTGCAGCGGATAGCAATGCTGTCTCCAGTAGTCGCGTACCACTTCGGCCAGCAGTTCGCTGTGGTCGGTTTCCAGGGTCTGGCTGAACAGGCTGCCGCTGTCGAAGGCATGCTCGCGCAGCATACGCTGGCACCAGCCGTGGATGGTGGACACGGCGGCTTCGTCCATCCACTGCGCTGCCAGCTCCAGACGGCGGGCGCATTCGTCCCACTGCGTCTGGGCGAAATCCGCGCGCAACTCACGCAACAGGTCATCGCCTTGCGCATCGCCACGAAAAACAGTCGCCGCCTCGACCAGGCGCGCGCGAATGCGGTCGCGCAGTTCGCGAGTGGCGGCATCAGTGAAGGTCACCACCAGAATCTGCGGCGGCAACAGAGGTTCGCGAAATGCGGCGTCGCCCCCGTGACCGAGGATCAGCCGCAGATAGAGCGCGGAAATGGTAAAGGTCTTGCCCGTGCCGGCGCTGGCCTCGATCAGGCGGCTGCCATGTAGGGGAAACGTCAGGGCCAGAGGGCGCTGTTGACTCATGCTGCGTCCTCCTCGAGCACCAGGGGATGGCTGTCGAGCAGTGGCTGGTAGAGCCGCTCGCTCCACTGCGGGAATTGGCCATCGGTGGTGAGCGCGGCGTAGTCCGGGAACTGTCGGGCCAGGCTGGCGCTGCCCTGGACTTCCCCTCTAAGGTTGTAGCCGCCCTCGTAAACCCCGCGCGCCTTGTCCTCATTGTTGTCCTGCAGCCAGGCCAGGGAGGTTTTCAGGGCAACCGGCAACGGCGCCTGCATACCGGCATTCCAGGCTTCCAGCCAGACCGTCAGAACGCGCGCGGCATGCTCGGTCGCTACGGGCTCGAAGGCCAGGCTGCGATCCTCGCCGACCAATAGCGTGGTCAGTGGCACGCCGCAGGCCGAGGCAGTGACGTGTAGCACGTAGGGCCGCAGCAAGCGATGCCACTTCCAATGCTTGTCCTTGTGCAGCGCACCCGGCAGCAGTTCCAGGCGCGCCAGGCTGCCGTCGGCCTTCTGCCGTAGCCCGGCGAGCCAGCCATCGAGCTCAATACCGGCTGCGCTGAAAAGCAGGCGCTGCGGTGACTCCAGCAGCGTTGGCCAGCACAGGCAGAGCCCCTGGTAGCGCCGCAATTGCGCCGGCAGTGGTTCCAGCAAGGCGTTGCGATATTGCTGGCCAAAGCCGGCCAACGGCAGCACGCCACTGCGTTGCAGGCGGTCGGCTGCCGACCTCAGCGCCTCATCGCAGTCTCCTTCGTCGGCGACAGCCGCCTTGAGCAGCGTTTCCTGCAACTGGTAGCGCTGCAAACCGTCGAGAGCGAACGGCTCGCTGTCGAGCTGCGCTTGCTCTTCTTCGTCGAGAAACACCTTGAGGCGGCGGGTGAAGAAACACTTCACCGGATCACGCAGGAACGACTGCAACAGTTCGGGCGTAAGCTGCTGCCCCTCCTCCCAGATCGACAAGGGTGCAGCGCCCTCGCGGGTCGTGGCCTGGCCATGCAGGGCGGCCCATTCGCGGGCATAGCTGAATAGCTGCGGGTCACTGTCGAAGTAACGACGACTGAAAGGCTGCAGCGGGTGCTCCGTGGTCAATCCATGCAGCAGGTTACCGCCACCGGCCAGCGTCCAGGCACTGGCGAGATGGTCGCGCAGTTGGCCAACCAGCACGGACGGCGGACGCTCGCTATTGTCGCGAATGCTGCGCCCGACCCAGCTTATATAAAGACGGTCACGCGCCGCCAGTAATGCTTCCAGCAGCAGGTAGCGGTCATCTTCGCGGCGCGAACGATCACCAGGGCGGTAGTCACCGGCCATCAGATCGAAATCCAGCGGCGCCTGACTGCGCGGGTAGTCGCCATCGTTCATGCCCAGCAGGCAGACCTGGCGGAACGGGATCGCACGCATCGGCATCAGGGTGCAGAAATTCACCGCGCCGGCGAGAAAACGCTGGCTCAGCCGCCCCTGATCGAGCCCGCCCAGCCAGGCTTCGCGCACCACCGGCAAAGTCAGCGCTTCGTCCAGCGTCGCAGCCTCGCACAGCTCCAGCCAGGCATCCAGCGCATCGAGCAACTGAGTCCTCAACACCTCTTCGCGGTCGTTCTGCGCCAGGAAGAAGTCGTCGAGCACGCGGCGCAGGCGCTCACCCCACTGCATTGGCGTGGCCGGCTCACGCAATAACTGCAGATGCCGGTCGAGGCTTTCCAGCAGGCGCGTCACCGGCCCGATCAGCGCGGCATCGAGCCCGCCGATCTCATCATAGGGCTCGATGTCGGCGAAAGCGTCGCCCGTACCCACCGCGTAGCCCAGCAGCATGCGCCGCAGGCCGAAGCGCCAGGTGTTCTGCTCCAGGTTCTCACCCAGGCCCAGCGACTGCCGCTGGCTCGCATCCAGCCCCCAGCGCACACCGGCACCCTCCAGCCAGCGGCGCAGCGTGGGTAGCTGATCATCGGCGATGGCGAAGCGCTGACGCAGCGCGGCGACATCCAGCAGGTCGAGAATCTCACTGACGCTGAAGCGGCTGTCCGGCAGGCGCAACAGGTGTTCCAGCGCGATGACCATTGGTTCCTTGCCGCGCAGTCCCTGGTCGGCCAGGGTGAAGGGGATGAAGCGCGGGTCGTCGCTGGCGAACTGGCCGAACACGGCCTGGATATGTGGCGCGTAGGCATTGACGTCCGGCACCATGACGATTACGTCGCGCGGCCGTAGCGTGGCGTCCTCGCTGAAGCTGGCCAGCAGTTGATCGTGCAACACCTCCACCTCGCGCTGAGCGCTGTGGGCGACATGAAAGCGCAGCGAATGATCACGCGCGGGATCGACCGCAGGCCAGGTGCTGCGTGTTTCCGCCAGCGGACGCAGGTCGAGGATGTCGTTCTGCAACTGGCCGAGCAGGCAACTCTCACCGGCCGGACTGAACAGGTCGATACGCTCGAACTGCTCGCGGTAACGCTGCGGCTCGTCGTACTGATCCAGCAGGTTGATGTAGTCGCGCCCCTGTTTGCCCCAGGCCGCCAGCAGCGGCTGCCCGTGCTGATACATGTCCTCCTGCTCGAACAAACCGATCTGCGCGCCTGGCCTGCCCTTGCGCTGCTGGCGACGGTATTCGTGGCGCAACAGATCCTTGTCTTCGACGATATCGCCCCAGTGATGCTGGCAGGGGTTGTGAACATAGAGCATGACCTGGCTGAAACGCGCCATGGCCGCCAGTGCCTCCAGCACCTGAGCCGGCAGCGAGGAAATGCCGAAAACGGTGATACGCCGGGGCAATCCGGGCGGCGGCGCGTCCAGCTCGCCCATGCGCGCGACAAAACGCGGATGCACACCGGCGCGGCTCTCGGCCAGATGCTGCTCGCCCACGTCCGCCAGCAACGCGCGCCACAGCGCGGGTTGCCAACGGGAGTCACCTTCCAGAATCCGTTCGCCGCCACGCGAAGTACGCAGACGATCCTGCCCGGCTGCCCAGTCCGCCAGCCAGTCGGCACGATAGACCTGGTACTGATCGAACAGGTCAGCCAGACGCTCTGCCAGTTGATGGCGTTTGCGCAGATCCTGGTCATCGGCGAGGAAGCGGCGCAGAGGGGTAAAAGCCTCCTCGCCCAGCAAGCTCGGCAACAGCCGCATCAAGCGCCAGGTCAGTGGCGCCTTGTCCAGAGGTGACTGCTGCGGAATCGCATCGCTACCCAACACGTTGCGGTACGCCTGCCAGAGAAAGCGCGCCGGCAGATCGACATCCAGCGCCGCCGCGATGCCACAGCCGTCACGCTCGGCCAGCGCCAGCTTGAGCCACTGCGCGATGCCGTTGCTCTGCACCAGCAGCACTTCGTTCTCCAACGGCCGCAGCGGATAGCGCCGCATCCACTGCACTGCCAGAGCGCGCAGCTCTTCGAGGTGGTTGCCGTGAATGACGATAAGGCCGGGGGACAACTCCGGGCTGGCGGGCATCGACTAACTCCTGTCGAAAATCGAAGCGCAAGTTTGCCAGCATTTGCTGTTGAGGTGAGCCATCAACACCCACGTCAAAGACGACTCGGTGCATTCGAAAGAATGCTAGAAAACGAAAAGGCCGGTCAGTGACCGGCCTTGATGGCGCTACGTGCCAGCTTCAGTCGACCATCAGCTTGTCGCGATTCTTATTCAAGGTAGCCTCACCGATCCCCTTGACCTCAAGCAATTCGTCAACCGAAGCAAAGCTACCGTGCGCTTCACGATACGCAACGATTGCCTCAGCCTTGGTCGCGCCAATACCAGCAAGCTCACGCTGGAGCGTCTCTGCGTCAGCGGTATTGAGATTGATGGTTACAGCCTGATCAACCTGCGCAGAAACCGCGCTGGCGGGTTCGGTTTTCGCAGTTTCTACTGCGGACACAGCGAGGGAGAAAGAAGCGAGGAGCGCGAAGAGAACGGAGGAGAGGTAAATTTTCATCATTTTAACGTTCCTTGTAAGTAAGTCAGTAAGACGAGCACATTAGGCTCAATTTTCAACCTAGACGCTATTTCCTCACTGTCAAATTGTCATGGGCAAGATCAATCACCACTCAACTGCCGAGCTGGGCAAACTGATCGATGACGCCAACAGGATTTCGGCTCGCGCGAGCCGGCCCTGACAATTTTGAGGAGGATGGCAGGATGAAAAAAGTCCCGCAAAAGTCTCAGAGGAACCTGCAATCAGCACGACCAAGCTACGTCTCGGCCCACTGCAGAAAACTGAGAACCTGAAACCTGCCCCGCCAGCCTGAAGGCCGACCTAGAGCGCTACGCGGCGCTGCACTCGCAAACCTATGGCGAAGAAGTCGACGCCCTGACGCTCATCCCGCACATGCTGGAGGCATTTATGGCGAGGGACCGGGTGTTCAGAAGAACAAATACACAATCTTGCGCCGGCAATTGATAAGCCTACATCCCCATCCCAGCTGCCGTGATGACAACGGCAGAAAACCCACAAGCGGCTGAAACCCGTGACCTAATACATCACACTTATCATCATGATCGTAAGCTTCCGACACAAAGGTCTACGCATTTTCTTTGAATCTGGCTCAACCAAAGGCATACGGGCCGACCACGCAAAGCGCCTGGGCCGAATGCTGAGTTTTATGGATAGAGCCAATGAACCCGCCGACCTCGACATCCCCGGTTGGCGGCTACATCCCCTCAAAGGGAACTGGCGAGTGATCTTTCGATTCGTGGGTAGCGACATCGAGCTCGTCGACTACCTTGACTATCACTAAACAGGAGGGGTTATCCATGACCATGTTCAACCCACCGCACCCGGGTGAAACCCTGCTTGAGGACGTGCTCCCCGAACTGGGCATCAGCATTGCCGAACTTGCCCGCCGCCTTGGTTTTGCGCGGGAATCCCTGTCTCGCATCTTGCACGGCCATGCGCCGGTCAGCCCGGATTTGGCTGTTCGCTTAGAGTTGGCCGGCATCGGCAAAGCTCGCACCTGGCTCGGCGTGCAAGCCGACTACGACCTTTGGCAAGCTAGGCATCGCGAACAGCCGCACATCGAACGCTTTGCTGCGATTGCTTAGTTCCGTATGGAAGAACGAGGGAGGCGACTTCGATGAAAGGAAAGGCCCTTGGGCGCAATTCAAGCCCGCTGTCGACCTTCTTCAGGAGCAGCTCTAATACAGCCAAGCGCGCGGCTTACGGCGCAGCAGCTGAGCGTGCCATCGAAAGTCAGCGCAAGGTACTCGAAGAAGCGAAACGCATAAGAGAGCTGACTCTACTAAACAGGCAACCAAAAGCGCGGCGTCTGTGAGCTGAATCGCCCCGGGTTTCGTGGAAGTGTAGTGGTCAACCCATCCCGGACAGTGGGTTAAGTTTTTCTTCGGCCACCGCAGGCGGTAGCCCCTCGTTGAACTGATGTGGCCTGATCCAGTTGTAGCGGTGCATCAGGTAATGACTGATGTCCC
>Ga0209911_100194_pt1 | contig 11074 bp, 9 predicted proteins | sample FECB21metaG_FD_188301 | JGI IMG/M metagenome (GOLD analysis project Ga0209911, IMG submission 188301) | Cyanobacterial communities from the Joint Genome Institute, California, USA - FECB-21 (SPAdes) (version 2) | ecosystem: Environmental > Aquatic > Thermal springs > Hot (42-90C) > Microbial mats ...
AAGTAAGAGCAACCAACGACGAAATGCCTGCAGGATTGGAAAAAGTTTTAGGATTACTCGCACAATAAAAACCCTTTACGAGAAATGATTAAATTATCAGATTACCTGGATTATCTCAACAACGAGATAATTCAGGCTCGTAAAAAAGCAGACGAAAATGCGGTAATGATCGCAAAAGAATATGCTAAACACGAGTATTTAAAGTTTTTTAAAGTCCCGAGATATTCGCTTCCGAGTGTAAAGATGGATATTCCCATCAAAATCACGGATATTGATGCAGATTCGAAGTACAATTTCAAGTACAGCGAAGATCAGCTTGTGGAAGATGTTAACCAAAAAATCCGTCTTGCCAATAAAGAGAAAAATCTCAACATGACGGAGATCAGCAAAAAACAGCTTCAGACCAAAGAATTTACCCGTCTTTTTAAAGCGCTTGAAGCCGGAGATCAGAAATTTGGTAAAAAACCTTCTGTGGAATTGCTTAAAGTTGATCTCAGACAGAATGTGAAAAGTTTAAATTCCGGAATTTTCCGCGTACAGGAAGGAAACGGCGAAGCGGAAGTGAACGAAATGAAAGAAATTTTCACCAGTGCTTTGCTGAACAGATTTAGCCTCGTGAATTCTAAAATCAACAATATTTACATCGATCCCAATACCAACTCTGCGGAAGATAAAGACAAGCTTTTCGTCAATCTTCATGTGGAAATGGAAGACGAAGGAATCAGAATCGTCTCTTTTAAAGACAAAGACGGCAAAGAAGTCGAACAGATAATTTTTGAGTAATGCAGGAACTCGTTCATCATACGATACAGAAAATTCAGGAACTGCTGGAACATTTTAATAAAGTTCAGGAGCTTTATCTGTCGAAGTCTTTCGATTTTGATGCGCAGTTTGAGGAATTTCTCTATGAATTTTTAGATTACCTGAAAACCAAAGGAAATACTACGTACGAATCCGAAGTTTTAAAGGTTATGAACATGATTTCCACGGTAAAAAGAGGATTTAATCCTGTTCAGATGGAGAAAATAACTTCGGGAAAACGTGAGCTGACTTGGGGATTTTCATTCAGTGCAATGGAAAGTGTCCACAAATTTTTAATGGAAATGTACACCAAAGAGCATAAAAAACTGGATGAAGCAGAAGAAATTTTATCAGGATTAATTGTTTCTCTCTATCAAAACGGAATACTGAACGACGAAATCGTGAAAAGTCTCGCCAATGTACCAAAAATTGAAGACTTCTGGAATTCTTTAATCAAACAAAACACTCAGATTGCCGGAATCAATAAAAAACTGAGATTACAGATAATCTCGGAAGACATTTACCTACTTCTTGAAAAAGTTCTTTTAAAATTAAACTAATCTGTAATAATTTAAAATCTCTGTGTTCTTAGTTAAGTGAAATCGAAGATTCGACGTAGTCAAACACCTTTGTGAGCCTTAAAAGCAATTAGTTGTAAAAAAAACTTAGTGCCCTTTGTATTAAAATTAAAAGGCGAATAATAGATTTAAAAACAAAACCCATGGAAAAAGAAAGATACATTGTTGTTCTCGAAGATCAGCATAAAAATTCCCTCAAAAAAGTGGAAAACGAACTGGATGTAAACATTACTTCATCAGAATTTCTTTCCGCAGAAAACCGAGCCTATGATGTTATTGATGAAGATAACGGAGTTCTCTACAAAAATCTGGGTGTTCTTGTGGTTGAAAATATGGATGAAGCACAGTTGAAAAGCGCTGTGAAAAACGATTCTAACCCGATCGTTTATTTTGAAAAAGAAAGAGATTTTTTTTCGGCGGATGAACTCTCCATCATCAGTGAACTGAAAAAACAGTCCGCAGAGATTGCAGACAAAATCACCGAGCTGGAAAAATACATTATAAATAAACCGTTACCGCAGAAACCTTTAGTAGAAATGGAATGGGGACTCAAAGCTTTGGGTCTCGGAAATTCACTGTACACAGGGAAAGGTATTGATATCTGTATTCTGGATACAGGTCTCGAACTTTCTCATCCCGATTTTTTCGGAAAAAATATTGAAGGGAAATCCTTTATTGCCGGAGAAGACTGGAGCCGCGATCCAAACGGTCACGGAACCCACTGTGCAGGAGTTGCAACAGGAAATATAAGACTGGATAACGGAAAACGGTACGGAATCGCAAAAGACGCCAATTTAAAAATTGCAAAAGTGCTTTCCGATGCAGGAAAAGGAACCACAAGCAGCGTTATTGATGCTATAGACTGGGCAATTACAAAGAAATTCAGAATTCTGTCCCTTTCACTCGCTTCTCCCGTTCTGCTGAATGAAGCACCTTCTCCGCTTTTTGAAACCATAGGAGCAAGAGCTTTGGAAAACAACTGCATCATTATTGCAGCCGCAGGAAACGACAGCAACAGACCGGCTGTTCCCAAACCTGTTTCCATGCCTGCAAACTCCATGTCGGTAATGGCAGTCGGAGCGATTGACGGACAGATGAAAGTGGCTAAATTTTCCAACGCAGGCTTAAATCCTTCAACCGGAGGAAACGTCAATATCTGCGCTCCCGGAGTCGATATCATCAGTTCTTATCCCAGAAATTCTAAGAATAAAACCGGCAATTATTACGCAATGAGCGGAACAAGCATGGCAACACCGCATGTTTCAGGGCTTATTGCTTTATATATGGAACAGTTTCCCGAAAAATCAGCAAAAGAAATCTGGGAACTCGTTGAAACGAAGGCAAAACCCATTGAAGGTTTGAAATACAGAGACATCGGAAACGGACTTATACAGATATAATGATGAAAACATACTTAGCAGTTCTCAAAAAAGATACAGATATCAGACAGCTTGAAAAAGAACTGAAAAAAAACAATGTAAGATTGTCTGCCCACTATAAAACCATCGGAGTTGTAAAACTCGAAAGCGAAAAGCCGGTTTCCGATAAAGATTTTGAGCAGTATTTTCTTTCTGTGGAAGAAGACAAAGAAATTTAACAAGATAAATGAAGACATCAGACTTTTCTGTTCAGGGAAGTCTTATTTTTGTTTACTTTGTTAAATTAAAAATAGTAATATGAACTTCAAAATTCCAACCCTTGTTTCTGCGCTTGCCGTGATGTTCTTTTCACAGTCTGCATTGGCTCAGGAAGCCCCGAAATACAGCTACGTAGAAGCTTTCAAACCATTTTTCTATACACAGACAGGTACGCCTACAAGATCCGCAAGCGGACAGCCGGGACACGCGTACTGGCAAAATTCGGCAAGTTACAATCTCGATGTAAGCCTTAATGAAGCCAAAAACGAACTTACAGGAACTGCAGAAATCACTTATACAAACAACAGTCCGGATAAATTAGGGTTTTTATGGCTGCAGCTCGACCAGAATTTATTTGCAAAAGATTCAAGAGGAAATGCAGTCGTACCAACTTCAGGAAGCCGAAACGGAGCGCACGGTGAGGAATTTGACGGTGGATATAAAATAAAATCCGTAAAACTGGATGGTAAAGATGTGAAATATACCATTACTGATACCAGAATGCAGGTCGATCTTCCAGCAGAACTGAAAGCGATGGGAGGAGTCGCAAAAATTAAGATTGAATATTCTTTCCTTTCTCCAAAATACGGTTCCGACAGAATGGGAATTCAGGATACGAAAAACGGAAAAATCTTTACGATAGCACAATGGTATCCGAGGATGTGTGTGTATGATGATGTCATGGGATGGAATACGCTGCCTTATCTCGGTGCTTCGGAATTTTATCTGGAATACGGAGATATTACGGCAAACATAACCGTTCCTGCCAATCATTATGTGGTGGCTTCAGGAGAATTACTGAATTCAAAAGAAGTGTATTCAAAAGAAGAAATCAGCCGATGGGATCAGGCAAAAAATAGTGATAAAACAGTGATGATCCGTTCTGAATCTGAATTAGGAAAAAATAATTCTTCAGGAACAAAAACATGGAAATTTAAAATCAATCAGGCAAGAGATTTTGCATGGGCTTCGTCTCCGGCATTTATTCTGGATGCAGCAAAAATCAACCTTCCGAGCGGGAAAAAATCTTTGGCAATCTCCGCTTATCCTGTAGAAAGTGTAGGGAAAGAGGCATGGAGCAGATCTACGGAATACACAAAAGCGGCGATTGAGCATTACTCTGCAAAATGGTACGAATATACCTATCCGGCTGCAACCAATGTAGCAGGAAATGAAGGCGGAATGGAATATCCGGGAATTGTTTTCTGCCATATGGACTCCAAAGGCGGCGATCTTTGGGGTGTTACCGATCATGAATTCGGGCACAACTGGTTCCCGATGATTGTGGGTTCCAACGAAAGATTGTTTGCTTGGATGGATGAAGGATTCAATACATTCATCAACGAACTTTCTACGGAAGCTTTCAACAAAGGTGAGTATTACGAAAAGAAAAATATTGCGCAGATGAGCGGATATATTATGAATGACGGTTTTGAACCCATCATGGTAGGTCCGGATAATATGAAAGAAAACAGCATCGGAGCTTTGGCGTATTTCAAACCGGGAATGGGACTGCAAATCTTAAGAGAATCTATTTTAGGACCTGAAAAATTCGACAAGGCATTCAGAACCTATGTTGAAAGATGGGCTTTCAAACATCCTACCCCTTGGGATTTTTTCCACACGATGGAAAATGTGTCGGGTGAAGAGCTGAACTGGTTCTGGAGAGGCTGGTTCATCAACAAATGGAAAATCGATCAGGGTATTAAAAATGTAAAATACGTTAACGGAGACTTTAAAAACGGAGCCCAGATCACGGTTGAAAATATCGGACAGTTACCAATGCCGACCAACGTTCAGGTTAAATTTAAAGACGGAACACAGCAGATGGTAAAACTGCCGATCGAGGTCTGGAAAAGAAATACAGAATGGACATTCAGAATCAATTCCACAAAAGAAATCGATCAGGTGAAACTGGATCCGAATTCAGAGATTCCGGATGTGGATTCTAAAAATAACACATGGAGTTCCGCTGATGCAAAACCGACGGAAAAAGTAAATCTTAAAGAATTTACGGGAACTTTCGGAAGTAAGGATCTTCCGATGAAAATTGTATTTACAGAGAAAAACAACCAGCTTTTTGCTCAGGCAACAGGACAGCAGGAATTTCCTCTGGAATATACCGGGAACAATACGTTCAGTCTGGAAATGATGCAGATTTCTTTAGTCTTCAGTCAGGATAAAAAATCATTTTCCTTTAAGCAGAGCGGAAGAGAATTTAAATTTAATAAAGAATAATTTTAATCTTTTAAACCATTAAGTTCTAAATTAAGAAGTTAAGCTTTATTAAGGAAAATCAAGATTTTCAATCTTAAAGAATGTAAACTTAATTTGACCTTAACTCCTTAAATAAAATCTTAATGGTTCTATTTAAATAATATATGATTGTCCGTAATTTGCCATAATTGGAAAATCTTTGGGTTCTTCGCTGAGTGAATAGTTTATGCTGAGCTTGTCGAAGCACCTTTGCGAACTTAAAAACACTTAGTATATAAAGAATCTTTGCGAGTCTTTGCGTTAAAAAAAACAGTTTGATTAATAACGGATAATCAATAAATAATAAATCAAAACTTCGGAAAATACTCCGGAGTTTTTTTGTTTTTAAATTGAATTTAATATTAAAATGTCTAATTCTAAAGTCGGTTTTAAAGATAAACCTTACTTTTGTTACTTTGTTAATTAAAATAGATGATTATGAATTACAGATTTTCAATCGTATTCCTGATGGTTTTTGCATTGGGATTTTCGCAGAATCTTAAGGTGATGAGTTTTAATATCAGACTGAATGTAGATTCGGATAAAGAAAATTCGTGGACGAACAGGAAACAGGATGTTGCAGATCTCCTTACGTATTATCATCCCGATTATTTCGGCGTTCAGGAAGCATTGCCGGAGCAGATGAAAGATATAAAAAACGGATTGAAAAGCTATGATTATGTAGGAGTGGGAAGAGACGACGGAAAAGAGAAAGGCGAATTTTCGGCTATTTTTTATGATACAGACAGATTGCAGGTTTTAAAATCGGATACCTTCTGGCTTTCGGAAACTCCTGAAAAACCATCAAAAGGGTGGGATGCCGCGTTGAACAGAATCTGTACGTATGCTGTTTTCAGGGATAAAAAATCTAAAAAAGAATTCATGGCACTGAATCTTCATTTCGACCACATCGGAAATATAGCAAGAGTGAAATCTTCGGAATTAATTTTAAAGAAAATCAAAGAAATCAATCCTAAAAATTTACCGGTAACTGTGAGCGGAGATTTTAATTTAACGGAAGATTCAGAACCGATAAAAATTATGTCGCAGAATATGCAGGACAGTTTCTATCATTCAGAAACAAAACATTACGGTCCGAAAGGGACTTTTACAGGCTTCAATGTAAATGAAATTCCGCAGGACAGGATTGATTATATTTTCGTCAAAGGATTTAAGATCAAATCTCACAGACACATCAACGACAGAAGAGAAAATCTGCTGTATCCATCGGATCACTTTCCGGTTTTGGTGGATTTAATGTTTTAAAATGGCTTTAGTCAAATATTTAAGATAATAAATGATTTCTGCTTAATTGTAAGCTGTCAAAAAATAATACAAACGGTAATAATTATATTGCCGTTTTTTGTTACTTTTATGTTAAATAAAATACTTATTATAAAAAGATTTTAATGAAAAAGCTTGTTTTGGGTGTATTGTTTTTAGTTTCATGGCAATTTTCCGCGCAGGAATTGTATATGCCGAGAAATATTAAAAAAGCATACGAAAACGGAACCCGTGATCTGTCGGGCGCTCCGGGTAAAAATTACTGGCAGAATAAAGGGATTTATAATGTTGAGGTAAAGGTAGATGCCAATTCTAAGGTGGTTTCGGGAAAGGAAACCATCGTCTATACCAACAACAGCCCAAATGATCTGAATGATCTTGCTATAAGATTTGTTAATAATCTCCATAAACCACAGGCTCCGAGATCGGGCGTTGTTTCCAAAGATTTTCTTTCTTCGGGGTTGCATATTAAATCATTTGCTGTAAATGGTGAAAAATATAACGTAAACAGCGACGATTGGGGAACGGTTGAAAAAATAAAGCTGAATTCAGCCTTAAAATCCAAAGCAAAAGCTGAAATCCGCATCGAATGGGAATATCCTTTATCTGTACAAAGCGGAAGAGAAGGACAGATAGATCCTGAAACATTTTATGTCGCCTATTCTTTCCCGAGAGTTTCTGTTTATGATGATTACAATGGATGGGATATGCTTCCGCACTCCGACAGACAGGAGTTTTACAATGATTTCAACGATTACAGTTTTGCCATTACTGCGCCTAAAAATTACGTAGTCTGGGCAACCGGAGATTTCCTGAATCCCGATGCCGTTCTTCAGTCTGAGTATTTAAAAAGATATAAGTCTTCGTTAAAAAGCGACAAAGTCATTCATATTGCGACTGAGCAAGAAATGAAGTCCGGAAAAGTAACGAAGCAGAATAAATGGAATACGTGGAAATTTAAAGCCAGTCATATCACCGATTTCTGTTTTGCTTTAAGCAATCATTATGTTTGGGATGCAGCAAGTGTACAGCTTAAAACGAAAAGAGCAAGTGTTCAGGCAGGTTACAAAGCAGATGCAAAAGATTTTGAGCATTATGTGGAATGGATGCAGTATAATCTCGACTGGTTTTCTAAAAACTGGCCCGGAGTGGAATATCCTTATAATGCTATGACAGCAATTCAGGGATTCGCAGACATGGAATATCCGATGATGATTAACGATACCAGTATTCCGGATGATTTTCAGGATGCGAGATTAACGGCGGATCACGAAATTGCACATACTTATTTTCCTTTTTACATGGGCATCAATGAAACGCGTTATGCTTTTATGGATGAAGGCTGGGCAACAACTTTGGAATATTTAATCGGAATTGATGAAAACGGTGAAGCAAAAGCCAAAGAATTTTATAAAAATTTCAGGGTAAAAAGATGGATCAATGATCCTTCTGCGGAACAGGATCAGCCGATTATTACGATGAGTACTCAGGTAAGCGGAGCAGGGTACGGAAACAATTCTTATGTAAAAGCATCCCTGTCTTATCTGGCTTTAAAAGATTATCTGGGAGATGATCTGTTTAAAAAAGCATTACATCATTATATGAACAACTGGAACGGAAAGCATCCGATTCCGTGGGATTATTTTAATTCTATGAATACAGGTTCGGGAAAAAATCTGAACTGGTTCTTTAATAACTGGTTTTACACGAATAATTATATCGACCTGAAAGTGTCTTCAGCATCTCAGATGAATGATCTTCTGACGGTAAATGTGGATAATGCGGGCGGTTTTGCCATCCCTTTTGATGCAGAGATCGGATATGAAGACGGAAGTGCAGAAAAGCTTCATTTTTCGCCATCGGTCTGGGAAAAGGATCAGAAAAAAACAATGCTTACGGTTCCGATTACCAAAAAAGTTAAATCGGTAAATCTTGACGGAGGTATCTTTATGGATTACACACCAAAAGACAATACTAAAACATTATAAATAAATTCCGGCTGTTTCTCTGAAACAGCCGGAATCATTGGTATTAAAATTAGCAATAAAGTTTAGTTAATTCTTAATCCTGATCTTGCTCCGGAAGAAGCTACCACAGACTGCATTCTTGTTTTCTGCCCTGCAGAGAACATAAACATGGCTGCATCATCCACATAATCCATGTAATTCATAAACATTACAGATCTCTGTACGCCGCTGCAGGTATTGTAAAGAGGATAGCTTGGTTTTCCAGCATTAGAAGTAGTTTGAGTCGGAGTATCCGCTACAAGATCGTTTCCACAGTTAGCATCTCCCCAGATGTGTCTCAGGTTCAGATAATGTCCTACTTCGTGTGTAGCTGTTCTTCCCAGATTGAATGGAGAAGATGCGCCGGTTTTGCCAAAATATGGAGACGCAATTACCACTCCGTCGTTCCATAATCCGGAAGATTCAGGGAAAGTTGCGTAGCCAAGAATCTGCCCCATATTTCCTACCGTCCAGATGTTTAGATAATTAGAAGGACTTGTTGCATCAATCCCTCCGGTAGATGCTTTCTTCATCGCATCATTGGTACTCCAGCTTGTTTTGGTAGTAGATTTTCTCACCACATTCGCCAGTCTGAATCTTACTTTTACATCACCCGCTTTTACCCCCTGAAATTCGGAAGGAATTTTTGAAACATCACTGTTAGTTCCTGCATAATCCGCATTAAGAACTGCAATTTGTTCTGCAATACGGGCATCAGAAACATTTTCAGCAGTTGTTCTGTACAAGACATTTACCACTACAGGAATTTCAACGGTACCATCGGATAATACTTTTCCCAGTTTCATATCGTTTTCAAATCTTTCGGTTCTGGCTTCGATTTCAGAATATTTCTGTCTCAGTTCCGAACTGTTTTTCAACGCTGCTTGTCGGATTTCTTCAGAAGCACAGCCTCTTTGAAGTGCGGTTCCGGAAATAGCAGGTGTGTTTTCAGATCCTTCGGTTTGGTTAGAAACATTGTCGCTGTTACAGGCAGAAAGGAAACTCAGCATAAGAGCTCCGAATAATAGCTTTTTCATAAAAAATATAATATTTTGTTCGGCAATGAAATTATATTATTTGAAGTATATATGCAAGTATTTCACCCTTTAGTTGAGTTATTTTATTATTCGATAAATAATATTTTTTAAAATATGCTGTATTGTTTGTATTTAAATGATGTTTTTGTTGGTTTTTTAACAAATTAGAAAGCTTATTTACAGTATAAAAAATCCTTTCCACTGGAGAAAGGATTCAGATTTAAGTTAAAAAATATGAGTGAATGTTTATTCTGAATTTAAGATTCTGCGAACCCGTTTTTAATAGCAAAAACAGCAAGACCAACTCTCGTTTTAAGATCTAATTTATCACAAAGCTGATCTCTGTAGCTTTCTACCGTTCTCGGGCTGCAGCACATTTTATCCGCGATTTCTTTATAGCTGAGTTCTGTAACGGTGTATTTTAAAAACTCTTTTTCGCGGTCGGAAATTTTCACGTTATTGGCAGCATCTTCATTATTCATATTGGAAAAAATGATCTTGGAAGCCCATTCCGGATAAAAAAAACCGTCGTTATTGAGTTTGGTTAAGGCATTTTCAAGATCTTTAGGATGTGTGTTTTTTAATAAATATCCTTTTGCTCCGTTTTTGATCATTTTAATGACACTTTTATCGTCACCCTGCATGCTTAGAGCCATTACTTTAATGTTCGGATGATGTTCCTTGAGCCAGAGTACCGTTTCGAAACCATCCATAATCGGCATACTGATGTCCAGAAGAATGATATCCGGAATTTTGCTGTTGTTTTCGAATTTCTGGATGAGGTCTTTTCCGTTTTCGGCAACGTAGATTACTTCAAACTCCGGAAAATTATCAATAATTCCTTCTAAAGCTTTTGCGATAAGTACATGATCGTCTACAATCACTATCGTTTTTTTCATGGCTGTCTTTTTAAAATAATGTTGAGCGTAGTTCCCAAATTTTTCTGACTTTCAAGGCAAAAATCTGCCCCGATAATTTCGGCTCTGTTTTTCATATTGGTGAGCCCGATTCCGTTGGATTTGATGCTCGATTTATCGAAACCGATGCCATCATCTTTAATATTCAGTTCCCAAAGCGACTCCTGAGAAGTGTTCAGATTGATGAAAATATTTTTACAGCCCGAATGTTTGATGCTGTTCTGAATAAATTCCTGAGTAATTCTCAGCAATACATTTTTATGCACAAAGCTGAGATCCAGCTGATTAAAATTATGCTGAAAATCAACATGGCATTTTTTAAACGCATTGGTGTTGTCTACTTCTTCCTGAATTAAAGTTACGATTTCCTTTTGATTAATATTGTCGTCCGTTAATGTTTTTGAAAGGCTCCTGAGATCGTGAAGCGACTGATTAATGATCTGCGAAACCTGCTCGATTCTTTCGCTTACTTCCGGAACTTTATTTTCATACAAAAGCTGCTGCGTATAAAGGCTTACCAACGTTAATTTCTGACCGATATTGTCATGAAGTTCGCGC
>Ga0209911_100196_pt1 | contig 11002 bp, 11 predicted proteins | sample FECB21metaG_FD_188301 | JGI IMG/M metagenome (GOLD analysis project Ga0209911, IMG submission 188301) | Cyanobacterial communities from the Joint Genome Institute, California, USA - FECB-21 (SPAdes) (version 2) | ecosystem: Environmental > Aquatic > Thermal springs > Hot (42-90C) > Microbial mats...
TCCCAGCACATTATATTGTATGCTCCACCTGTTAAAGCATCCGATTCCACAAAGATATCGTCTCTTCCGAAATTCAGGAAAAACATATACACTAAGAATCTTATAGAATACATTTTGGAACTTATGAGATCCGGAGAGAAAAGTGCAGATTCTATTATGAGGGAATACGGAATACCCAAGACAACATTATATAAATGGAAAGCCAAGCATGATGAGAACAATTCCTGATTATAAGAAAATTTATCATGACATTATTTTAAAAATATGTCCTGAAAGGGAACCGGAGTTTAAGTATTTTTTAGATAAAGAGACTCTGTTATCCTGGGATATAGTGAAACTGGATAATTTAATTTTTAATAAGAAAGATCAGGACTCTGTGATATTTAATCAGAGACACCGATCGTATGATGATGAGACGATTCTGTACATCATAAAATATCAGAAAGAGCATAAGATGAATAATTCTCATACTTCAAAGTATTTTAGAATCAGCAGAAATACTTTAACGAAATGGAAAAAAATATATAAAATTTAATTATATCAGAAAAAAATAGGTGCCGTTTAGAATATTTAAATCATTCATTTCTAAGTTAAATTTTTTATTAGGTACAATCATCCGTCTCACAAACATTTGTGAAACGGATTTTTTATGAACAAAACGATAATTTGTATTGATAAATCTGGGAGTAATATCAATTCTGAGTTCACAAGTATACGTATGCAATTCCGGTCTGATTTTGTCATTCACAGGAAATTATGCCGTGTTTGGTATTCGAATTCTTTAGGGAAACTTCTCTATATTGGTTTTTACAAATTCATAAAGACGTTCTTCAAGGAGCGGTTTCAGGAGGATAAATTTCTCTTCTGTTGCAATAAATTCTTTATTGTTGCGCAGCTCATTGGTGGCTTTTGTGTAATTATTATGATCTTTAGACGTTTCGTATTTCTCGTAAAAATAATGGGTAATGGATCTGGCTTTTTCCAGATAATCTGCAAGTTGAGGAAGATTCAGCTTTGTCCTCATTTGTTCCCTTACCATGTCGAGATGATAAAATAAAGCACTCTCATAATTTTCCCAGTTTTCAAAATAGAGCCATTCCATTACAGTCATAAAGCTGTATAATTCATGAGGAATGTCTTTTATTTCATCGTGATCGTTCAGGGAACTTCTTTTCCAATCATATTTTTTTACAATTGCTGAAAAGATTTTATCCAAAACTTCCTCTTTATCATTATCTTTTTTTAGAATAAGCTCCGTTGCGGTAAAATATTTATTTTCAATTATTTTAATGGTCTGCTTAATATCAAAATTATTTTCCTGAAGATGATGAAGAGCAATTTCAGATGGTATTCCGGTCTTATTTACAATGATGGAAATGCGTTCTTCTGTAAAATATTTTTCAGCTTTATCTGTATTTCCTTCGGCTTTTTCTAACAAAGTCAAGCCCTGTCTTTCTCCGATGGGGATTCGCTGCTGTAATATTTCAAGCTTGTCTTTATACATTTCATTCATACGGAAAGGATTTTAGGATCAATCAGCCAACCAGAGTGCTGTCGGTAATTTCCCAGTTGTTTATCTCTAAGATTACCTGTGTAGAACCAAACCTAAGTCTTCCAATCACTATTTTCCAGGATACAGGATCACTGAAACTCTCCGGAAGATCAATTTCATGAATGTTTACAGGCATTTTATAATTTACCAGACCTTTAATATCTTCTGCATGAAAATCTTCAAGATCAGCTCTTGCAAAATCCTTGTATTTTTCTAAATGAACATTGAACAATTCCAGCAGAAAATCAATATGTTCCTCTTTTAATTTTGTGAGTTTAATTTTGTTTTCATTTCCGCCGTGTGTTCTTAATTCTTTATTGATGGGGGCTAAAAGTTTTTTTAATTCGTCTCTTTTCGTACTGCTCATGTATTTTTGTTTTAAGGGTTAATTTAGAATCTGTAATTTAAGATTAAAATTTTTATCAGTTTTAAAAGAATAAACGATTTTGATTTTTAAAGTGCTTTAGTATTTAAAATGAGATAAATAAGAGTTCTAATATTTTTGTAAGTTTGCGAAAACAATGGAGACTACAAATGAATTTTGAAGATTTTATCATATCCCCAAGAAATTTCAGGACAGAAAACTGGCAGATCGGGGCAGGAATCACGAAGGAAATAAAAGAAGACAGTATCGTACTTCTTTTTGTTTCAGATTACAGAGGCGCAAATGGGGATGCAGAAGTTCAGGATTTTACAGGGATCAGGAATGAATTCTATAAACTCTCACAGCTCGATTTTGAAATTCCGATAGTAGATCTTGGAGACCTTGTTTCCGGAAAATCTGTTCAGGATTCTCATTATATTCTGCAGGAAGTATTGTCGGCGTGTCATTACAAAAGAGCCATTCCGGTCATTGTAGGCGGTTCGAATGATTTCGCTTTTTCGCTTTTTTCGGCGCTTAATTTCCATACCAAAAGCATCAATTATACCCAGATCAGCAATATTATTTCCCTGAAACAGGGTGAAATGATTAACGAACATACCTTTTTAAGCAAGATTTTCGGAGCCAAAACTTTTTCTATTAAAAATTACCATCATTTAGGCTATCAGAAACATCTGAATGAAGCAGATTCGGTAAGATTAATCAAAGAAGTTGAATTTGATATCATCCGCCTTGCCGAAATGATGAATTCTACCGAAAAAACAGAACCTTTCTTCAGAAAAGCGGATCTGGTCACGGTAAACTGTGATGCTATCGAAAGTTTCAGCGAGCCATTCTCCATGAATCCGCAGGTAAACGGACTGAACCGGAGAGAAGTCTGCGCATATATGAAGGAAATCGGCCTAAGTGAAAATTTAAAGTCTGTCGGAATTTTCAATTATAATATTTACTCCGAAAACCAGCTGAATCAACAGCTTCTCGCACAAATGATCTGGTATCTGATCGAAGGAATCAATATTCAGAGATCACACCCGAAAGAAAGACATTATGAAGTGTTTTATGTTTTGGTAGACGACAGACAATATGCCTTCAAACGGGATACTTTCAGTAATCTCTGGTATTTCGGAGACGATGAAAATATAGAAAACTGCGTTCCCTGTTCCCGAAAAGATTTTGATGATGCCAAAAAAGGCTGGCTGAATGCACGACTGACGAAAATATAATGTATGAAAAATGTTCCCTCAAAAATTTCTGTTATTGTTCCCGTCTATAATGTCGAAAATTATCTCGCAAAATGCCTGGATTCATTAGTCCGTCAAACCTATCAGAATATTGAAATTCTTGTCGTAAATGACGGAAGCAAAGATCATTCTGAACACATTATTCAGGAGTATGCACAGAAATATCCCGAAAAAGTTAAGCCTTTTATAAAAGAAAACGGCGGTTTAAGTGATGCGCGGAATTTCGGCATCGATCATGCAACAGGAGATTATCTCGGATTTGTAGACAGTGATGATTATGTTGCGCCTTCCATGTTTGAAGAAATGGTGCATCTTGCTGAAAAGCATCAGTCGAAGATGGTAATCTGCAATATTCAGAAAGTAGATGAAAACGGAAAAGTAACGCAAAAACTTACACAGATTCCCAATATGCCGGAAAAAATTGATCTCAGAAATAATTTTTCCGTTTTTTCCGATCTCAGCTACTTTGCATGCAACAAATTGTTTAAAAAAGAACTTTTTAGGTACAAAAGATTTAAAAAAGGGGCGCATTTTGAGGATATTCAGTTAATACCCCAGCTCTTGCTGGAATGTGACACCATTTCGCAAACACAGAATTTCCATTATCAGTACCTTGAACGTACCGATTCTATTACCAAAACCCATACGGAAAAAGGACTGGATATTCTGAAAGCGGTAATAGATGTAGAAGAGGTTTTTGAAAAGTCCGGATATTCCGGCAGAAAGAAAGAACTTAAAAATTTTCAGATTTTTGAAGGAGTGTATTCTTTTCTGGCTTATCTTGCTTTTGTAAAAGACGAAAGAACTTTTTATGACATGTCGGCAAAATTAGAGATATTTATCAAAGATAGAGAACTGAAATTGAAAGATATATTGAATTATAGTCGTTTTGATAAGAATTATCTGCTATCTTTGCCACTGAAAAAAAAGATATACTATCTGTTGTTTTTTGCAGGGCAGAAAAAACTGATAAGAAAATTAGTGTAAACACAAATGTAAGTACTGTGTTACTTAGCTCATAAGCCAGACACAAGGTTTTTAGTCGTTAAGCCTTCAAAGTACTTGAATAGAAAAAAAATGAAGAATTTTGAATTGTTCTTAAACCAGTCAGGGATTCCTATTTTTTATGTAAAAGTAGGCTTTGGTTTTTTATTTTCTTTTTTAATCACCTATTTTTCCGTTCCCACGATCATTAAAATTTCCCGCAGGAAAAATTTAATGGACGAACCTGGGATAAGAAGTTCCCATCTCCGAAAAATCCCTAATCTTGGCGGGATCGCGATTTTCTATTCTATCGGAATCTGTGCTTCTATTTTCGCATACGAACTGTTTGATCTCTATAAATTTCTATTCGCTTCCCTCGTTATTTTGCTTTACATTGGAGTAATGGATGATATCGTTGTAATGAGAGCCTACAAAAAACTGGTAGCACAGATTGTGGTATCTGCATTTATAGTTATTGGCTCAGATATAAGAATCAGAAGCCTTTTCGGAATTTTCGGAATCTATGAAATGGAGTATGTTATAAGTGTTATTTTCAGTATTTTGACTTTTATAATCCTTATCAATGCATTCAATCTCATAGATGGAATTGATGGGCTTGCCGGAGGGTATTCTGTTATCTGCAGTGCGCTTTTCGGGATCAGTTATTACAGATTGGGAGAGTATAATTATCCTCTGGTTGTTTTATCTACAATTATAATAGGAGCTGTTCTGGCGTTTTTGTATTATAATTTATCCAACTACAGAACCAATAAAATATTTATGGGAGATACAGGCTCCATGCTTCTGGGATTCCTTCTTGCTTTTACTTCCATTTGTTTTATAGACATTTTTATAGACAAAAAACTTCCCGGAATTCCAAGATATCACCTCCAGTCTGCACCTGTGGTAGCGGTAGCAATATTAATTTTGCCCATTGTAGACACTCTTAATGTTATTATGGTAAGATTAATTAACAAAAAATCTCCCTTTGATGCAGACAAGAATCATATCCACCATAAACTGTTAAAACTTAACCTTACACACAGAAGATCAAGCTTTTATATTGTTGTATATTATCTCTTTATTGTAACGGTAGCCTATTATCTCCGACATATAAATGTAAATCTTTTATTATTGATTGTACTTTTTATGGGTTTTTTGGGAGCTTATATTCCGGATTTTATTTATCTTTTGAAGAAGAATAATAAAAAGACTATCAATTAAATCTTTACTTTTGCAAACAACTTGAAAAATATGATGAAGAATTGTAAGCATTTATTACTTTTAGCCCTGCCACTTTTAATCACCACATCTTGTATTACTACAAAAGATGTAAGATATATGCAGCCCAGCGAAAGCCTTGTAATTAATGAGGAAGGTTTAATCCCCTATAATATTCCTGTCTACAGAATTACAAAGAACGATATTTTGAACCTGAACATTGTGACTACGCCTAAAGGTGACGCCGCACAGTTCTATTCTTCCCTGAATACTTCAGGATCTGGAGCCGCAACCAATTCCATTGCTAATGGAGGAGGTGCTTCTTCGGGAGGTACAGGTGGTGGAAATAGTACTTTTTACTTTAACGGATTGAAGGTTGATAACAACGGAGATATTAATGTTTTCGGAATAGGGTTTATCAAAGCGGAAGGAAGGACCATTGCGGAAGTGAGCAGTGAAATTCAGGATAAGGTTAACGAAAACTTTCAGGAAGGCAAATCTGAAGTACGCTTAAATACCAACGGAATTACATTTTACGTCTTGGGAGATGTTGAAACAACAGGCGTTACCGGTGAGAAAGTTGTTCACAAAAATACACTTACTATTACAGAAGCAATTGCAATGAGTGGTGGATTAAACAGAACTGTTGACCGAAAAAATATTGTCATTCACCGGAAATTACCTGAAGGAATTAAAAAAGCAATTATTGATCTCACCCGTGAAGATGTAATGAATTCTCCATATTTTTACGTTCAGAACGGAGACGAAATTTACCTGAATACAAGAGCAAAAAGTCTGAACGGATTAGGAAAAGATCCTATCCAGACTTTAACAACAGGAGTTTCTGTGATTACAACAGCCTTATCTATCTACCTACTTTTAAAAAACCTTTAATACTATGATTCCGGGAAAAGAAACAAAGGTAGAGAAAGCAGATTCTCACAAAGAAAAGCACGGCAGTTTTGCCTTATTTGATGTTGAGCACTTTTTACGCAGAATACTGAGAAATTGGTATTGGTTTGTTTTAATGCTTTTTATCGGGTATGGAATTTCGTGGATGTACAGTAAATACTACGCTCAGAACATTTATGCATCGACCTTGTCTTTAAGTATTTCCAATAATACTTCAAGTTATTTCACGCCCAGCCAGTCTATTAATTTTATATGGGGACAGGGAGGAAATCAGGATGGGGTATATCTGAAAAAAATGCTTTTATCCAGAACCCACAATGAGTTTCTGATAAAGGAGCTGGATCTTTTTGTAAATTACTCCACAAAAGGACTTATTAAATCAACTTATCTGGATAAAGATGATTCTCCCGTTTTTTTACAGGTAGACAGAAAGCATGGGCAACAGGTAAATTATCCTATTACATTAATTCCCAAAGGAGGAGATTCTTACGAAGTCGTATTACCTGAAGAAGGACAGTCTCAGAATTTGTATAGTTTTGAATCTGAAAGTTATACAACCATTGATCCTTATGGAAGACCTGCGAATAAAATTATTCGGGTAGGAGAGTGGTATACTTCTCCTAATTTGAGATTCAGGCTGTTAAAAAATCCTGTGAATCCAAAAATTAAATTAACCAATATAATTGTAAATTTAAATACGGTTAATCAGACGGTTAATGATATTGTTTCCACAATCGGAGTGGAGTTTGATAAGGAGATTAATACCATCATGATTATCACCAAGAAAGGCTACAACCTTAACAGTACGGTGAATTTCCTTAATATGTCCGTAAAACAGCTTCAGAAGAAAAGACAGGCTGATAAAGTTTTGGTGGATCAGAATACCAATGTATATTTAAAGCAAAATCTCGATAATATCAGAAAAAAGTTAGATTCCAGTGCCAATGTTCTTAATTACATGAAGACAACTGAAAAGCTTTATGATATTAAAGACAGAGATGAAAAATCATTAATAGAAATTAAAGATCTTGAAGCCAAAAAAGCTGATATTGAAAGCAAAATAAGCTCCCTGAATCAGATTAAAAACAGTCTGGAAACCCAGAATTTCGAAAAAATGATCAGCACTAATGCTGCAGGTTTCCAGGACGGACTCTTTAGTGCTTCTGTAGCAGAACTGAAGGCTTTATATCTTAAGAGAAGAGAAATGGCTTTAATTTACAAGCCAAATTCTGAGCCGATGAAAGAGATCAACAGATTGATTGATGAGGCCAGAATCAGTTCAAATGGTGCTTTACGAAATTATTATACTGCTTATTACACAGAAATTAATAAAATTAACCAAAAGGTCGGAAATGCAAATTCCGAATTGGCAACATATCCTGAAAAGCAGAGAAAATACCTAGATGCAGAAAGAGGATATAATATGATTGAGGCTACCTACAACAGCTTGCTTACGAGACAGAACGATACAGAGCTGAGAATGGCGGGAAACCAGTCGGATATCAGTGTAATAGACCCTGCAAAAAATGTAAGCCAGCCACCAATTGGTCCGAATGTAAAAGCTACAAAAGCCGCAATTATAGGAGGGCTTCTTGCTTTGCCACTACTGTTTATTTTTATTGGAGAAATATTAGATAGTAAAATTCGGAATATTAAAGAATTGCTTAATGCAACTAAAATTCCGCTTCTTGGAGTTATCGGAAATAACAATCATGAAAATATGCTTACCGTTCTGGATCAGCCAAAGTCTTCTGTTTCGGAAGCGTTCAGAGGGGTTAGAGCAAATGTAAGATTCTTATCCGGAGAAAATGATGGCAGCAAAGTAATTCTGGTTACTTCTTCAATTGGGGGGGAAGGTAAAACCTATGTTTCGATTAATTTAGCTTCCGTTTTGGGATTAAGCGACAAAAAGACCATTCTTTTGGGGATGGATTTAAGAAAGCCTAAGATATTTGGTGATTTTAAAATTGATAATAAATATGGTATCTCAAATTACCTTACAGGTGAAGTGGGAATAGATCAGATTATCAATAAAACAAGAATTCCAAATTTGGATGTGGCAACTTCCGGTCCTATTCCTCCGAATCCGTCTGAGTTGCTGATGAGTGAAAAAAACATCAAATTTATCGAAGACCTTAAAAAAATATATGATTTCATCATCATCGATTCTCCCCCGGTAGGTCTGGTCGCGGATTCTTATGAGCTGATGAAATACTCGGATGCTAATATTTATGTAGTCCGCCATGAATACACAGAGAAGTATATGCTGAAAATGATTACAGAGAAATACCATACCGGAGAAATCGGACATTTAGGTCTTGTTTATAATGATTATAATACAAAACAGGGCTATGGCTATGGTTACGGCTACGGTTATGGCTACGGATATGGTTACGGTTATGGCTATTTTGATGAAGATAAAAATTACAGAGAACCAATGCTGATAAGAATTAGAAATAAAGTTCAGTCAATATTCAATAAAAAATAATACATTTAAGCCCTCATCTAATGGGGGTTTATTATATCGTGATAATTTTGATTCTATTAAAAAAAGAATAATTTTGCTACTTTATCGTTTACTTTATAACAAATTATGTTTTTTTGTTTATTTTTAACTAAACATTAAGATTATCATTAATATAAAAAAGTTTTATATTTGCAAAAATTAAATTTTAAAATAACCATAAATCCATATTCTTTTATGAATAGAAAATTATTGTTTAGCTTCCTTGCCGCTCTAGGAACTGTGGTAAGTGTTAAAGCACAAAGAAACGAACTTGGAGTTCGTCTAGGTATGAGTAACCTAGTTGGGGATATAGGGAGAACGAATTATATTTTACAAAAGCCATTGGATTTAAGTAAAGTTTCAGATTGGGGTGTTCCTTTTTATGGTGGAATTTTATATAGATTTAATTTTAATCCTCACCAGACTGTAAGATTGGATCTTGGATATAATCAGATCCAGTTTAATGACAAGGTGGCGAAAGAAGAATATAGAAAAAACAGAAACTCATTCGGAAAAAACAATGTATATGAAGCAAGTTTGGTCTTCGAATACAATTTCTTTCCGGTAAACAACGAGCAGAAAAGTATGGTGAGCCCATATATTTTTGGTGGGGTAGGAGCATTAATGTTCGACGCTCCCAAAGCTACGATGATTAATGATTTCAGAAGAGATGCAGATGGGGTGGCTCAGGCTCCTATTAATGAACTGGATTTTACAACAACTCCGGTGTATTCTACAGGAACCAAAACTACAATGCATATTCCTTTTGGGGTAGGTTTAAAATATAAATTTAATTATAACTGGGCGCTTTTTGCAGAAGCTACATTCAGATATACGCTTACAGATCAGCTGGATTACAGCAAAATCCAAAGCAAAGATGTGGTTGCTACATATAACGGAGATATTCTCAGCCCCGTTACAGGCGGATCTCTTCTACAGACAGATGCTTATTATGTAGTATCTAAAGAAAGAGAAGCTGCGATTATAGGAGAAAGAAACGTAGGAGATTTTAAGTCTAAAGACTGGATGAATACCATTAGTTTAGGACTTACCTATTCGTTCGGAAGACCTCCATGTTATTGTGATTAATATGTCGTTGATAAAAGATAAAATAGATCCTGAGAATTTACCACAGCATGTGGCTATCATCATGGATGGTAACGGAAGATGGGCAAAATCTCGCGGCGAAGAAAGAACTTTCGGCCACAGAAATGCCATAAATGCTGTTAGGAATGCCATAAATGCGTGTAATGAAATACACATTCCGTATTTAACTCTTTATACCTTTTCTTCGGAAAACTGGAACCGTCCGGCAGAGGAAGTAAATACTTTAATGAATTTACTTGTAGAAACCTTATTGCTTGAAGCGGAAGAAATTTTCAGCAAAGGATTAAGAATGCACGTTATTGGAAATCTCGAAAAACTTCCCTCACTGGTAAAAGATCAGCTTTTACGCGTGGTGGAACTTACAAAAGAAAACACAAAAGGCAATTTGGTATTAGCAATCAGTTATGGTTCGCAGCATGAAATACTAAACGCCGTTAAAAGCATTAGCGAAGACGTAAAGGAAGGAAAGGTAGACATTGAAGATATTGATGAAAAATTATTCGAAAGTCACCTTTACACAAAAGATTTTCCGCCGGTGGATCTTTTAATAAGAACCAGCGGAGAAATCAGAATCAGTAATTTTCTCCTTTGGCAGATTGCTTATGCAGAGCTGCAGTTTTTAAACGTTCTGTGGCCGGACTTTACAAAAGATATTTTCTTTCAGTGTATTGTGGATTATCAAAACAAAGAAAGAAGATTCGGAATGACCGGAGAACAGATAAAAATTCAGTAAAATTTAAGAAAAGAAAGACTACGATAAAATGAAGTTTAGACTATTACCCATCATTATGTTTGTTGCTTCTGCACATTTTTATGGACAGGTAACTCCACAGGACAGCACACAGGTGAGCAATTCTGTACACGCAGAAAACCAAGCAGGGACGTACACCTTAAAAGACATCGTTGTAGATGGGGTTAAAAAATATACGCCGGCTCAGATCCTGAGATTTACAGGTTTGGTGAAAGGAGAATCGGTAGATATTCCGGGGCAAAAAATCAGCAATGCGGTAAAAAAACTTTGGGACACCCAATCTTTTTCTGAAGTAGAGGTTTATGTACAAAGTATTGAAGGCGAAACCGTTATTCTGAAGTTTTAT
>Ga0209911_100197_pt1 | contig 10996 bp, 8 predicted proteins | sample FECB21metaG_FD_188301 | JGI IMG/M metagenome (GOLD analysis project Ga0209911, IMG submission 188301) | Cyanobacterial communities from the Joint Genome Institute, California, USA - FECB-21 (SPAdes) (version 2) | ecosystem: Environmental > Aquatic > Thermal springs > Hot (42-90C) > Microbial mats ...
ACTCAAACCAATGGAAACAGCATTGAAACAGATGCATTAGGAATGACAGAAGACGGCAAAATGAGCATTTTGGGAGCGACTACGATGAATCAGTATGACTCTCTAAGCATCATAAATCAGGATAAAAAGCCTGTATATGCATTTATGAAACCTTTTGCGAAAAAAATCTTTTATTTTCAGGAACGGGGATTAAAGAAAGATGAGATTTTCGACAAATTCAAGGAAACCATGGTACATACACTTCCAAAAGCATTATTTGTCTATCTTCCTATTTTCGCCTTTTTTCTTTGGGTGTTTCACAATAAAAAGAAATGGTGGTATTTTGATCATGGTATTTTTACACTTCATTATTTTTCCTTTTTATTATTGGGCATCCTGATTATGATATTCATTTCACATCTCGCATCATTTCTGCCGGATAATAATTTCTTCAGTATTCTTGGATTTTTATTTTATTCAGCAGCAATTATCTATATGCTGGTGTATTTCTTTGCAGCGCATCACAGAGTTTATGAAAATGCCCGAAGCATAAGTGTTGTAAAAGGAATACTTTTATTTATTGTAAATTTATTCGGGCTTTTCTGTATGTTCCTTATATTGATGTATGTAAGTTTTATAACAATGCATTAATCGCGCAGTGTTTTGCTGGCTCTGAAACTTGCAATTAAATAATACGCTACAAAAACCGTTGAAAATTTCAGGACGGAAGGAATAGCCAGTTCCAGATTAAAAATTAAAGCGCCCACAAGAACCAAGATTCCCATGGCAACAAAAGACAATCCTAATTTTTGAGGCAGAGTAAAATCCGGGGTATCTAAATAATAAGCAATTCCCCATGCGAAGCCAAAAGCAAAAGCATAATAAATATCGAGTCCGATATTTTCTGAACTGTAAAAGAAATAATTGATTAAAAAACTCAGAACAGTTCCGAGTGCGAAATACAGCAATGCCTTTTTCATACCTTATTTAATATGATGCAAAATTATAGAAATTAATGATATCATTCTGTGAAAGATTTTCTGAGAAATCAGCGGCGTAACTTCTAAGCAGTTATCATTTCTAACAAATGGTAGTTTAAATGAAGTTCAAATAATTAATCAAATCAAATTAACTTAATAATTTACAATACATTAACATTAAACATAGGGTTTCTATTTTATTATTATATTTGGAAATTCAGAAATTTTCTAAATCTTTTATGGAAACCCAAAAATATACTCCAAAAAATAAAGTCAGAATCGTGACGGCTGCGTCGCTATTCGATGGTCATGATGCTGCGATTAATATTATGCGCCGTGTCATTCAGGGAACAGGATGCGAAGTTATCCACCTTGGTCACGACAAATCGGCAGAAGAAGTTGTAAATACTGCGATTCAGGAAGATGCAAATGCTATTGCCTTAACTTCTTATCAGGGCGGTCACAACGAATATTTCAAATACATCTATGATCTTTTAAGAGAAAAAAATTCGCCACAGATTAAAATTTTTGGCGGTGGCGGCGGTGTAATTCTGCCGGAAGAAATCGAAGATATTATGTCTTACGGAATCGACAGAATTTATTCTCCGGATGATGGCCGTGAACTTGGTTTGCAGGGAATGATTGATGATTTGGTTCAAAAATCAGATTTCGCAACAGGAAAAGATGTTGATGTAAAAGATCTGGATTCCATCAGTTTTGAAAATTCGACAAGCATTGCGAAAATCATTTCAGCAGTTGAAAATTTTTCAGAAGAAAAACCTGAGCTGGTAAAAGCAATTGACGAAAAATCAAAAGACTTACATATTCCGATTATCGGGATCACAGGAACCGGAGGAGCGGGAAAATCTTCTTTAACAGACGAATTGGTAAGACGTTTCCTGCGTTCAAACACCGATAAAAAAATTGCGATTATCTCCATCGACCCTTCGAAAAAGAAAACAGGAGGTGCACTTTTGGGGGACAGAATCCGCATGAACGCGATTAATGATCCGAGAGTTTATATGCGTTCGATGGCAACTAGAGAAAACAACGTTTCAGTTTCTCCATTCATTCATTCTGCATTAAATGTTTTGAAACTGGCACATCCTGATGTTATTATCCTTGAAACTTCAGGAATTGGGCAATCCGGATCGGAAGTGTCTGATTTTGCGGATGTTTCGATGTACGTAATGACTCCGGAATACGGAGCTTCCACACAGCTGGAAAAAATCGATATGTTGGATTATGCAGATTTGGTTGCTTTAAATAAATCTGACAAACGTGGCGCTCTTGACGCCCTTCAAGCCGTAAGAAAACAGTTCCAGAGAAACCATTTGCTGTGGGAACAGTCATTGGATGAAATGCCGGTTTATGCTACAAAAGCATCTCAGTTTAACGATCACGGAACGACGGAATTATACAACAGACTGGTTTCTAAAGTCAATGATAAATTTGCTGATTTAAATTTAAAAACATTTGTTGAACAGGAAGTTACCGACGAAGTAACGATTATTCCACCAAAGAGAGTCCGTTATCTTTCCGAAATCGTTGAAAACAACAGACAATACGATGCGAATGTTGAAAAACAGGCTGAGTTAGCAAGAAAAATGTATCATATTGAAGGCGTTAAAAATTTTCTTTCCAATGAAACTTTAGATGCTGAATATCAGAAAGCTGAAAAAGAACTTCAACAGGAAAACATCGACTTCCTTAAAACATGGGACGATACGAAAGAAGCTTTCAAAGCTGAATTTTATTCCTATTTCGTTCGTGGAAAAGAAATTAAAGTGGAAACCTCAACAGAATCTTTATCTCACCTAAGAATTCCGAAAATTTCTTTACCGAAATACAATGACTGGGGCGATCTCATCAAATGGAAAGGTCAGGAAAATCTTCCGGGAAGTTTCCCTTACACTGCGGGAATTTATCCTTTCAAAAGAACCGGAGAAGATCCAACGAGAATGTTTGCCGGAGAAGGAGGCCCTGAAAGAACCAACAGAAGATTCCATTATGTTTCTGCAGAAATGCCTGCAAAACGTTTATCTACCGCTTTCGACTCTGTAACATTGTACGGTCAAGACCCTGCTTTACCGCCGGATATTTATGGTAAAATCGGAAATGCGGGCGTTTCTATTGCCACTTTGGACGATGCTAAAAAACTATATTCAGGATTTGATTTGGTGAATGCATTAACTTCGGTTTCAATGACGATTAACGGTCCGGCTCCGATGTTATTGGCTTTCTTTATGAATGCAGCCATCGATCAGAATGTCGAGAAATACATTATTGAGCATAAGCTTGAAGCAAAGGTTGAGGAAGTTTTAAAAGCGAAATTCGACGACAAAGGTTTAGCAAGACCAAAATACAACGGAGAATTGCCGCCTTCCAATAATGGTTTAGGATTAAAATTATTGGGAATTACAGGAGACGAAGTCATTCCTGCCGATGTATATGCAGAAATTAAAGCGAAAACAATCGCAACCGTTCGTGGAACTGTTCAGGCAGATATTTTAAAGGAAGATCAGGCGCAGAATACCTGTATTTTCTCTACAGAATTTGCTTTGAGATTAATGGGTGACGTTCAGGAATATTTCATCAAAGAAAAAGTAAGAAACTTCTACTCCGTTTCCATTTCAGGGTATCACATTGCGGAAGCGGGAGCCAATCCGGTTTCTCAGCTGGCATTTACTTTGGCTAATGGTTTCACGTATGTTGAATATTATCTGTCAAGAGGAATGGATATCAATGATTTTGCACCAAATTTATCGTTCTTCTTCTCCAACGGAATCGATCCTGAATATTCAGTAATCGGACGTGTGGCAAGAAGAATCTGGGCAAAAGCAATGAAACTGAAATACGGAGCCGACGAAAGAAGCCAGATGCTGAAATACCACATCCAGACTTCGGGACGTTCGCTTCACGCGCAGGAAATTGACTTCAACGATATCAGAACCACTTTACAGGCGTTGTATGCAATTTACGACAACTGTAATTCATTGCACACCAATGCTTATGACGAGGCAATTACGACTCCAACTGAGCAATCAGTAAGAAGAGCGATGGCAATTCAGCTGATTATCAATAAAGAGTTAGGATTGGCGAAAAACGAAAATCCGCTACAAGGTTCATTTATCATTGAAGAATTAACGGATTTGGTAGAAGAAGCTGTTTACGCAGAATTCGACAGAATTACTGAGAGAGGCGGTGTTCTGGGTGCGATGGAAACGATGTACCAACGTTCAAAAATTCAGGAAGAATCAATGCATTACGAATGGCTGAAACACACCGGAGAATATCCGATTATCGGAGTGAACACGTTCTTAGGAAAAGACGGTTCTCCAACAGTTCGTCCGGGAGAAGTCATCCGTTCAACAGAGGAAGAAAAGCAATTCCAGATTGAAATGCTTCATAATTTCCAGAAATCCAATGAAGACAAATCGGAAGCCGCTCTGAAAACCCTGCAACACGCTGCAATCAATCAGCAAAACTTATTCGAAGTGATGATGGATGCTGTGAAATACTGCTCTCTTGGGCAAATTACCAATGCTTTGTTTGAAGTGGGTGGAAAGTACAGAAGAAATATGTAGCTTCAACTTCGCTCAGCTACCTTTTTTACGATTTATAAATCAAACCTCAGGGAATTTTCTTTGAGGTTTTTGTACTTTTATAGACTAATCATCCATTTAAACCGTTAGTAAAATAAAATAACAACCATCATGAAAATATTTTTAAGAAAAAATGTACTATTTGTATTCCTATGTTTATCTGCCATTTTATTCGCCCAGAAGCGAACGGAAGATTTTACGATTACCCCGCCTTTTCAAAAAGCAGAGAAAAGCTATTATAAAACCATTACAATTATTGATGCCAGAATTGATACAACAGCCGTTGGAATTGTGCAGCAGGGCGCATTGAATGCAAAAGCCAGAGTGGTTCCCACGTCTCCCCTTTCTGATCAGTTTCAAAATGTTCTAAACAGCATAAACGGAGAAAATGCAGAAAACGGAAGTCTGGTTTTATATCTTAAACAATTATATTTTGCTGAAGTCTCAAAAGCATTTACTGAATTTGGGTATTGTTATTTCCAGGGTTTCCTTTTTGCTAAAAATGATGACGGAACCTACTCTTTGCTCGAAAAAACAGATACCGTAACAGAGCATAAATCAGCCGATGTAACGAAAGAAATTTTAAGAAAAGGCAGTGAAATGCTGGGAGAATTAATTGCTAAAAATGCATCCAGAAAACCTAATACAACAGAGCATTACACATGGGAACAGCTTAAAAATTTTGATGATGCCTATAAACAATCAATCAGTCTCTTTAATTCTTCTGAATTGAAAGACGGACTGTACAAAGATTATACTTCTCTGAAAAACCAGCAGCCTCAACAGGAAATCAGCAGTGTTAAATTTTACGGAAACCAACCCAAAATCCACAGAATATTTGAAACAGCAGACGGAAAAGAAAAAGAAATAAAGAAAGATGATATGTATGCCATTGTTTACAAAGGAGAATTGTATGTTTATCTTCCTATCGAAAATCTTTTCACGAAGGCAGAAAAAAGAGACAACGATTATTATTTCGTCGGAAAATTAAGATCCGGAAGTCCTAATATCGGAAATTTGAGCATTGGAATGTTTTTCGGCGTTGTAGGAGTCTTAATGACATCAAATCCGGCTTATCCTTTTGAACAGAAAATAGATTATCTTAACGGAGCATTTATTCCCGTTAAAGAAATTCAGTCGAAAAAATATTAACAGTAAAGAAATCCTGGTAAATTATAATCTTAAATCTATATGAAATATTATCCTTCAAAATCTTGGAGGATTTTTTATATTTGATGCCAATTAAATAAAAACATTCCATGAAAAAAATTCTTTTGCTGTTCGTTTTTTGGCAATCCTTTATTTTTGCTCAGAAGAACAATGAATTATTGGTTTTAAGTGCAGTCGTTAAAGACAAGGTTATTCCCAATGCACAAATTATCTTCCAGAAAAACGGAGAAACTTCAGAAACGGTCAATACGGATGCTTCAGGAAAAGCCGTTATTCCTCCACAGTTTGTTGATGCCAACAATGAGATCACTTTAATCATCAAAAAAGAAGGCTATTCCACATTGGTTACAAAAGGTCCTTTTGGCGGTCTGACGTACGCTTTAAGTCCTGTTATGGAAAATCTGGACGGAATGAGAATTGTTTTAAGCTGGGGAAAATCTCCTTCTGATCTGGATTCGCATCTTTCCTATCCGAACAATCATATTTGCTATTATCACAAAGAAGGAACCAACGCCAATCTTGATGTAGACGATACAGACAGTTTTGGTCCTGAAACTATTACGATTGAAAAAAGAGCTCAAAACAAGAAATATATTTATGCGGTTCATGATTATTCCGATAAAAACAGAATGGATAATGATAACCTTTCCAATATAAGCAATGCAAAAGTTTATGTTTATATAGGAAATACCCTGATTAAAAGTTATGATGTGCCAAAATATAAAAAAGGGACAGTTTGGGTGGTTTTTATGATTGATGAATCCGGAAACATTATTGATATCAATAATTTTGAAAATTCTGCTTCATGGGAAGGCGTGAGAAGCTTATTAAGCAACTACCGGTCTTCTTCAACACCAAGTAATTCTATCACCGAAAGCTACAGACAGACAGCGTTCGACATCAATAAACAGGGCGAAAATTTTTATCATTCCGGCAGAATAGAACAGGCGGTTAATTATTATCAACAAGCGTTGGAATATAATCCTTTCGACGGGCAGATCTACAGTAATCTCGGACTTGCGTTCAGCAAAATCGGAAGAAACGCAGAAGCGATATGGGCAAATCGTGAAGCCATTAAATTTGCAACCGACAATACGATTAAAGCAAATTCTTATTATAATATTGCGAAAATTTACGAAAACAGCGGACAATTTTCTGAAGCCCTTTATTATTATGGTTTAGCGAAAGAGAATAAGGAAAATCCGGTCTACGATAAAGCTATTCTAAGAGTAAAATCAAAAATGAGATAATGAAAAAATTACTTTTATTGTTCATTCTGATTTCAGATTTTATCTTCTCACAAGGTCCATCCAGCATTGCGACAGCCAATCGTGATCTTTGGAATTTACCCATGAAAAGCAGTAAAGATTTTGATGTTGCTTCCAAAATGGAAATGCTGGTGTTTCTGGAAACATTCACTGAAATTAATGCTTCCAACGAAACGGAATTATTCAAAACTTTAGCCGTAAAAGACGGAACTTCCGAAGGGGTAAAAATCTGGAAAAAACAGACTCAGGATCGTCTGGTTCAAAATTTTAAAAGCTTAGATGCAAATGCGCTTTTGGAGGTAGTTTCTGTAAAGACAAATCCCACTTATCCGGAACTGGTTTTGGTAACAAAAAAGCTTTCAGAAAGATTACCTGAAAATCTAAAAAACTGGTATCAGAATTCTAAAAGTTTTTATAAAACATATATTTTAGAGTGCCTTCGGCTGGCTGCAAAATCCAATAAAAGGACAAGCGAAATCAACACATTAGATCCAACCGAGAAAAATGGTTTTGAATTAAATGACAAAAACTATCTTCTCACGTTCGATGATGGTCCGACTCCAAAAAACGGTCATACAGATCAGTTGATTCACGTTTTAAAAGAGCAAAACTTAACAGGAATTTTCTTTTTATCGGGAGATAAGTTACAACAGAGAATTGCCGCAAACGGCAAAAACAGTGTTTCATCTATGTACGGAGAAAATTGGATCGGCTCTCACAGTATGGTTCATAAATCGCATCAGTATCTTCCCGACTGGAAATTACAGATTGACGAAAGCAACGGTATGATTAAAGATGTTTTTGATTTTAATCATAAGACGTTTTATTTTCGTCCCCCTTATGGACAAAGAAGCAAAGAGATGATACAATATTTATTAAAAAACAAGCAGTCTGTTCTTTTGTGGAATATCGATTCGCAGGACTGGAGTGAAAAAATATCTTCACAACAGGTCTCCTCAAGAGTTATTACGCTGATGCTTTTATGGAGAAAGGGAATTATCTTATTTCACGATGTTCATCCTAAAGCTGAAATTGCAGTTCCTGCGATTAATGAATATTTTAAGGATTGTCCTGTTAAATGGCTTACACCTGAAGAAATAAAGTAACAACAAACCCCTCACAGAAATTCTATGAGGGGTTTATCATATTTCAAAAGAACTTTAGTTCTGGCTTAGCAAAACAATATTTAACGAAGCGTCAGAAATATTAGCTACTGCTCCGTCAGAATACATATAAAGTCTTAACTGATCGTTTTTGTTAAAATAGGCAATTCTTGTATAAAGCATTGTCCAGCGGTTTCCCGAGTTGGTATTCCAGATTCCCTCCGGAATATCTGAATTATCAGTATGCACCGCCTGAAACACATTTCTAATTGGGCTTCCATCTACAAGTCTGATACTCGATTTGATGAGATATGTTCCCGAACTTGGAACAGTATATGTGCTGGTTGCAGGACTCCAGATTCCACCGCCTACATTTTTAGTTACGGTTGAAAGAGGAACCGTGGTAAAACCACCGGAATTGATACTAGCCGCTGTTGCAGAACCATTTCCGCTTCCCAGTGAAGCAATAAAAACCGCTGTTCCTGTTTTAGCAACTACAGATTGCCATGCGGTACCATCAAAATAGTAATATCCAACCGTCGCGATCTGTGCTGTTGCAGATACCGTGGAACCTCCTGTAATATCTGTAACATAAAGTAAAGCTCCTACATGATTGGAGTTATACCCTGTCTTTGCATTCAGCTGAGCCAACGTTATTCTGGGCGCTCTCATTCCGTCTGCTTTGGTAACGGTAGAAGCCACACCATTTACATCCAGAGTCATTTGCGGTGTAAGCGAATTGATTCCCACATTCTGAGCATTCGCCCGACTCAGAAATACAATCGATAGAAATAAAAAAAACTTTTTCACGGCACAAAAATTAGCAGCTGCAAATATATAACATTATTAAACACCATAAATTCTTATAACTGACTAAAATAAAATTATATATGAATTTTTATTAATATTTAATTAAAATAAAACAATAATTAATGAAAAAAATAACAAATCCAATAAATATAAAAATGAAAAGTGAATTTTGAATCAATCTGATTATTTTTGAAAAATATTACCTCAACAATGAAACCGAAAGCCATCTTTAACTGGAGCAGCGGAAAAGACTCTGCCTTAGCTCTGTATAAAACTTTAAAAGAAGAAAAATTTGATGTTATTTCTTTGCTGACAAGCATTAATAAAGAATATCAGAGAATTTCCATGCACGGCGTTCATGTTTCATTACTGGAAAAACAGGCAGAAAGTTTAGGCTTTCCTTTAATTAAAATGGAACTTCCCAAAGAACCTTCTATGGAAGAATATCGCGAAATTATGGGCAGAACCATGACGGAAATACAATCTCAAGGCGTTACGCATTCTATTTTCGGAGATATTTTTCTGGAAGATTTAAAAAAATACCGAGAAGAGCAACTGCAATCGATCGGGATGGAAGCTGTTTTTCCATTGTGGAAAATCAATACCACTAACCTCATCCACGAATTTTTAGATCTGGGTTTCAAAACGATTGTTACCTGCGTGAACGAGACTTATCTCGACAAAAGTTTTGCAGGAAGGATGATTGATGAATCTTTCATTAAAGATTTACCGAAAAATGTAGATCCTTGCGGAGAAAACGGAGAATTTCACACTTTTACTTTTGACGGGCCTCTTTTTAAAAGTCCTGTTGAATTTGAAATCGGGGAAATTGTTAAAAAAACATATCCGAAACCAAAATCTGATGAAAACGAGACTGGAGAATACATTTTCTGGTTTTGTGATTTGATTTTAAAATAATTCCGGCGTTTTTCCGTTTTTGTTTAAACTAAACAATGAGACCTTATCTTAAAATTGAAAAGCCCTGTGAAGAATCTTTAAAGAATATGCACACGATTCCGGAAGGAAAATTCTGCGATTTGTGTTCGAAAAAAGTATACGATCTTACCAAGCTTACTCATTCTGAGATTTCAGATATCGCAGAGCAAAATCATGGCAAAAAGTTCTGCGGAATACTCATTAACAAAGAGCCTGAGCAAAAACGGGAAGAAACTTTTTCAATTCCTGAACACATTTCCTACAGAAAAAATACTTTTACAAAAGTTGCAGCAGGAATCGCTTTAACAGCAAGCGTAATAAATACGCTTCCCGCACAGACAAAAGATGTTGCAAAAACTCAGGTCATTCTTACCGGAAAAAATTTATCCTCAGAAAAAATTCAAAGAAAAAACACAGAAGGCGGCGAAAAATTAACAGCCTCCGGAAGAATTGTAACCAGCGAAGAAGGAAAGCCAATTAAAGCGTATGTAAATTTAATCACCATTAATAAAGTATATTCCACCGAAACTAACGAAGACGGTTTTTACTCACTGGAAATTCCTCAGGAGTTAGCTCAGGAAGAGAATTATCTTTTGGAATTCAGCCCTTTTTCTTATAATTTCAATCAAAAGCTGAAAGTTTTCAGCAGAAATGAAATCACACAAAAGTCCGTCATAAAACTTCCGGATAACGGAATTTATAAAGAATTAGGTGAAGTAAGTTTCGGACCTCCTTATGCAGAAGAAAATTCTGTTATTTTTCTGCACGGAAAGCGAATGGATTATAAACTTTTCAACAAAAGCTATTATTTATACAGCAGCAAATACTCCATTTATTACATTCCAAAACCTTTTACTAAATTTTTTACAGAAAGTGATCTGGTAAAAGATATTTTTATTGTTTTTGTAAAATAATTATTTCTGTAATTTTTCTTCACAAGGCATAAAAATTGCTTCCCAAAAGAAAAACAATAAATGATTAAAAAATTTCTCTTTTCTACTCTTTCTGCTTTTCTTTTTATCGGTCTAATTTCATGTGAAAAGGAAATAAAATTCATCCCCTCTGCAAAAACAACTGACCGACAGGCAATTGCAGACAGCACCATGATTGCTTTCGAAAAAAGTCTTCTGAAAAACCAGATCGAT
>Ga0209911_100198_pt1 | contig 10869 bp, 10 predicted proteins | sample FECB21metaG_FD_188301 | JGI IMG/M metagenome (GOLD analysis project Ga0209911, IMG submission 188301) | Cyanobacterial communities from the Joint Genome Institute, California, USA - FECB-21 (SPAdes) (version 2) | ecosystem: Environmental > Aquatic > Thermal springs > Hot (42-90C) > Microbial mats...
AACCATATCCAGAATATATTTTTCAATCTTTTCATCAAGATAGATCTGATTGATCAATTCTTTCGCCGCAACAATATGTTCAAGTGAAATCACAGGTTTTACAGTTGGCTGATGCGAAGTGGAAACCATTCTCATTACAGTTCTTTCGTCTTCAAGTTTTGGATAATCAATCGTGCATTTCAGCATGAAACGGTCGCTCTGTGCTTCCGGTAAAAGATAAGTACCTTCCTGATCGATCGGGTTTTGCGTTGCCAATACCAAAAACGGTTTTGGAAGCTTCATGGTTTCGTCTCCGATGGTTACCTGCTTTTCCTGCATCACTTCCAAAAGAGCCGACTGTACTTTTGCTGGTGCACGGTTGATCTCATCCGCCAAAACGAAATTCGCAAAAACAGGACCTTTTTTTATGGAAAAATCATTGTCTTTTACATTGTAGATCATTGTTCCCACAACATCCGCAGGAAGAAGATCCGGCGTAAACTGAATTCTGGAAAACTCTCCGTGAACCGCTTCAGCCAGAGTTTTTATCGCCAGAGTTTTTGCCAATCCCGGAACACCTTCCAAAAGAACGTGACCATTGCCTAAAAGACCGATCAGAAGACGGTCTATCATATATTCCTGTCCAATAATAACCTTGTTGATTTCCTGTCTCAAAAGAGAAAAAAAGTAGTTTGCTTCTTTTACCTGCTCCGTCAATTGACGAATATCTTCAGCTTGATTGATCTCTGACATATCTTGATTTAAAATAATGGGTAAATTTCCAATAAATACTTGCATTAATCAACACAAAAAATGCCATTTTTGAGTTAAAGTTTGTTAAATATTCCGGCATTGATGCAGGATCCTGAATAGATGAAGGCTTAAAACTCAATACAATCAATCTTATTTTTCTTAAAAATATATAAATTTTGCTTTAATCCACCGTTCAAAAATTGTCATTTCCAGTTTATTAAACTATTTTTGGAGATTAAAATTTTTGCAAAATGAATTATCATTTTCAAGCACACAGACAAGTAAGAAAAAACCTTCTGGATATTCTGCAAAACACTTCTCACGAAGATCTTTTACTGATTCCGGACGGTTTCAATAATAATCTTTACTGGAACATTGCTCATACGGTTGCTACACAGCAGTTGCTGCATTATTACCTAAGCGGAAATCCTTTCAGAATTGATAAATACTGGATCGAAACTTATAAAAAAGGAACGCTTCCGAATCTGGATGTGCAGAAATCTGAAGTGGAAGATCTGGAGTTTTTACTAACCGAAACTTCAAAAATCCTGATGAAAGATTACGACAGCGATTTCTTTTCAGATTACACGCCTTACACCACAAGTTTTGGGCTGGATCTGAAAAGCATTCAGGATGCCATTATTTTTAACAATATGCACGAAGGCCTGCATTATGGCTATGCTTTGGCGCAGAAGAGAGCTATTTTAGGGGAAAAATATTAAAGTTTCAAGGTTTTTAGTTTAAAGTTTAAGGTTCATGGCAACTGTAAATAGATTCGAAGATTTAGAAATTTGGAAATTATCGCGCGAATTGTGTAAAGAAATTTACGGAATTATTGAATCTACTAATCTTAAAAATAATTTTAAACTCTGCAATCAGATTGATAGTTCTTCGGGTTCAGTAATGGATAATATTGCCGAAGGTTTTGAAAGAAACGGGAACAGAGAATTTATTCAGTTTCTTTCAATAGCAAAAGCTTCTTGTGGCGAAACAAGATCACAGTTATACCGGGTTTTTGACAGAAATTTTATCTCTGAGGAAAAATTTGAAACATTAAGAGAACAGACTGAAGTATTAAGCCGAAAAATTGGCTCATTTATTAAATATTTAAATATAACAGATTTAAAAGGAACAAAGTATAAAACATAAAATTCTGGTTTTGAGTTTAAGGTTTATTGTTTTTAGCCTTTCACCGAACTCAAAACTTTAAACATAGAACTTTGAACCTTTAACATAAAATTTATTCAATGAAAGACGATTTTATTTTCGGGCTGCGTCCCGTAATTGAAGCTATAGAAGCGGGAAAAACAATTGACAAGGTTTTTGTGCAAAATGCACTGCAGGGACCTATTTATGCTGAACTTAAAGCCATTCTGGCGAAAAATAAAATCCGTCCCAATTACGTTCCGGTAGAAAAGCTGAATCGTTTTACGAGAAAAAATCATCAGGGAGTGGTTGCTTTTATTTCGGATGTTCCTTTTCATAAAGTGGAAGATGTGGTTCCTCAATTGTTTGAGGACGGAAAAACTCCTTTTTTATTGATTCTGGACAGATTAACAGACGTCAGAAACTTTGGCGCCATCTGCAGAACCGCAGAATGTGTAGGAGTAGATGCGGTGATTATTCCCGAAAAAGGAGCAGCGCCGATTAATTCCGATGCGATAAAAACTTCAGCAGGAGCTCTTTATAATGTGAAAATCTGTAAAGCTCCGAATCTGGCTCATGTGGTAGATTTTCTTCAGCAAAGCGGCATTTCTGTTTTTGCGGCAAGCGAAAAGGCTGAAAAATTAATTTATGATATTGATTTTACAGAACCTTGTGCAATCGTTATGGGAAATGAAGAAACAGGAATTTCCAAAGAGGTTCTTCACCATTCTGATGAAAAAATAAAACTTCCGATCGAGGGGAAAACACAGTCTTTAAATGTTTCTGTTGCGTGTGGAGCAATTTTATATGAAGCGGTGAGACAGAAATTTATGAAAGCCAATTAATTCGATTAATATTTAAAAATTTACAATGAAAAACATAGCAGCTTTAGCGCTTATCTCAACCATAGCCATTGTTTCGTGCAACAAAAAAGAAACGGCAAAAATTACAAAAGTAGATCCTAAAACCGGAAAAACAATTACAGTAGAAGTTCCGGCAGATTCTGTAGCGAAAGTGGAGGAAAATCCGGCGATTAAAGATTCAGCGGGAGTGTATACGCAGACTTTTAAACTGGAAAAAGGAAAAACTTATCCTTTAACAACGTATCAGAGAGACACGAAAACAATGACTGATCCTCAAGGAAAAACTCTGAACGGAACGAGCGAATCTACGGACGAAATGTCTTTTACGGTGAATGATATTAAAGGAAATGTCTACGATATTACCTTAAATTTAATCGCTAAAAGAAGCTCTCAGACAGCACAGGGAAAAACAATCGTAGTAGATACCAAACTGCCGATCCCGAAAGAGGATGATCTGAAGATGATCTGGAATATCAACAGAGCATTGACAGGAAATAAACTGAACATGAAGATGGACACCAAAGGAAATGTAATTTCAATTACAGGTTTTGATGCCGTTTACAGTAAAGTTGCCAATTCTGTAGGATCGCTGATTAAAGATAAAAACCAGAAAGAAAGCGTAGTTGCAAGTCTTAAGGAATCTTTCAACGAAAAAGTTCTCAGAGATCAGTTCAACAAAAACTTAACGATTATTCCTAAAAAAGGGGCGAAAATCGGAGAAAAATGGACGAACAGCGAAAATGCTGATGCACAGGGAAATATTAAAGTGACCTCTCACTACATTCTGAAAAGCGTAGGAAACGGTGTGGCAGAAATTTCGGTAACTGGAGGAATTCCAAAGAAAGTTAATAAACAGAATCAGGGAGAAGTTACCCACAGCTTAAGCACGGAACTTACGCAGAACGGAACGATTACGTTTGACCAGAATACAGGATGGATCAAAAACCAGAATATTTCTGTAAAAACGACACAGATTGAAAGTATTTCAAACGGAAAAGAAACCCAGTCTATGACGAGCGTTTCCAATTCTTCCGTAATGGTAAATCCTTCTGCTAAATAAAGCAGAACTTTTTAAAGTTGAAATGTCGGAGCGTAATAACGGCTTTGAACATTAAACCTTAAATATTTTTATTATGATGAAACATATTTTTGAGTTTGTACTCGCAACCATTATTATCTATTTTGTGTGGAATATTCTGAAGAGAATCTTTTTCAAAAAATTTCACAGCTATCTGTTTAACCAGAACAGAAATGAAAACAGAGGGGAGCAGAACATTAAAAACTCAGACAATACTAAGAAAAAAATCAACTGGGACGCAGAAACCGTTGATTATGAAGAGGTAAAAGAAAACAACAGCAAAAGGTAACAATTCCGAAAAATATTTAGATAATAACCATCAACATGGCGAAAAATAAAAACCTGATTTATATTGCAATTTCATTAGTTGTATTTATCGTTTTAGCATTTTTATACTCCACTCCTGTTTTCACGGGAAAGCAGCTTTTCCAGCATGATATTGTGCAGTATCGGGGCGGAGCAAAAGAGCTTCTTGATTACAGAGCCGATACCGGAAAAGAAACCTACTGGAGCGATTCCATGTTTGGAGGAATGCCGACCTATCAGATGGGAAGTCAGTTTAACGGAGACATTATCAAAAAAATAGATTCCAAACTGAATTTTCTGCCAAGACCGGTTAATTATCTTTTTCTTCTTTCCGCAGGATTTTTCCTTTTGGGAATGGTTGTGGTAAGAAACTGGAAATATGCTCTTTTGGGAGCTACTTTTTTCGGACTTTCCACCTATTTTTATATTGCTATTGCAGCGGGACACAACGGAAAAATCAATACCATTGAATATTTTGCGCCGCTTCTAGCCGGAATTTTACTCGTCTACATCCGAAAACAGTACGTTTGGGGATTCATCGTCACTACCCTATTTATGGGACTTCAGATCGCTGCGAATCATCCGCAGATGACGTATTATCTGTTCCTCGCGTTAGGATTTTTATTCCTTTCTGAGCTGATAAGAGGCATTCTGAAAAAAACGCCGATGAAACACTTTCTGATTTCATCGGGGATCGTTGCCGCTTCATGTTTAATAGGAGTCGGAATGAATTCTCAGAGAATCATGGCGAATTCAGAGTACATCAAAGAAACTGTTCGTGGAAAACAGATCCTTACAAACGGCAGCAATACAGGCGGAGATTCCGGAATGGATAAAGAAAGTATGCTGATGTGGAGCTACGGAAAGCTGGAAACTTTAAACCTTTTCATCCCGAGATTAATGGGAGGCGGAAGTCAGGAACCGGAAGGAAAGGAAATGATGGCTAAAATTCAGGAATTGGTTCAGGAAAACGTAAGTTCACAAGCTGAATATGACAGAATTTCCAAAGGTTTCGGAAATCTAACCTATTGGGGAGATCAGCCGGGAACTTCGGGACCTGCTTATCAGGGAGCTATTGTTTGTTTTCTTGCGCTTTTAGGATTCTTCATCGCATGGAAAAAATACCGCTACTGGATTTTAGGGGCTTCTATTCTTACCGTATTTTTAGCTTGGGGAAGTAATTTCATGGCACTTTCCGACTTTTTCATCGATTTCGTGCCGTTTTATAATAAATTCAGAGCACCTTCTTCTATTTTGGTGGTTGTAGAATTATTATTTCCTTTAATTGCGATCATCGGATTATACAGATTCTTCACAGATAAAACACTCACACAGGAATACAAACAAAAAACACTTCTTTACGTAGGCGGCGGAACTTTAGGTTTTGTATTGATTTTACTGGTTTTCGGAAAATCTCTGTTAGGATTTCATACCGATAATGAAAAAACCTACCTTCCTCCTTTCTTACTGGATTATCTTACAGACGAAAGATTTAAATTATTCAGAATCGATGCCATCAAAGCATTTATTTATGTTGCGATTGCAGTTGCTGCTTTATTCCTTGTTTTAAAGCAAAAGCTGAATCAGAACATTGCTTTGGTAATTATTGGAGTAGTAAGTTTATTCGATCTTTGGACAGTTAACAAACGTTACCTGAACGATGATAATTATGTTGATAAAATCTTTGCCGAAAATCCTTTCCAGACGGAAAGCTCCGATCTGATGGCTGAAAAAGTTCAGGGAAATCCGAATCTGGAACCTATTTTAGCGAATGTAAATGTGAACAAAGCATTAGAAACCATCGCCGAAAAAGACAAAACGCATTACAGAATTTTCAACAATATTTTAGGAACATTCAGCGAGACAAATACTTCTTATTTCAAATCTTCCATCGGAGGTTATCACGCGGTAAAACTGAGAAGATACGATGATGTAATCAACGAATATTTCCAGATTATGGATTCCGTAAAAGTTCCGAATATCCTGAATCTTCTTAACGCAAAATATTTGGTTTTAGGAGGTCCGGAACAACCTCAGGCAATGCCGAATCCAAAAGCCAACGGAAACGCATGGTTTGTAAGCGATCTTAAATTCGTAGAATCTCCCAATCAGGAAATCAAAGCAATCGGAACCATCAATAGCAAAAGAACCGCTGTTATTTCCGCAGATGATAAGAAATATTTTGATGGAAAACCTGTTCAGGCAGACTCAACAGCGTTTATCAATCTAACAAAATATCAACCCAACGAACTGGAATTTAAATCGCAGTCCAAGACTCCGCAATTGGCAGTTTTTTCAGAAATTTATTATCCTCACGGCTGGAAATTCTTCATCGATGAAAAAGAGGTTCCTTACATCAAAGCCGATTATCTTCTTCGTGCCGTTCACGTTCCTGCGGGAAATCACAATGTGAGAATGGTCTTCGAACCGGAAGTTATCGAAAAAGGAAAATGGATCTCGCTTATCTGTTTTGGTTTATTTGTTCTTTTGAGTGGCACCGGAATTTATTTTCTTTACCGCAAAAGAGACAAAAGACAAATGGAAAAGATTTAGAAATTCAAAAGTTTGAAAAAGCGTTGTGCTTATGATTACTCAAAAATACATTACAGATCTTACCTATAGAATTAATGGAGCCTGTATAGAAGTTCACAAGATTTTAGGCGCAGGTTTGGCAGAAATTGTATATCATAAAGCTTTAGAAAAAGAGTTTAAATTAAGGAATATCGAATACAAATCTGAGTTTCAAATTCCTGTAATTTATAAAGATGAGTATTTAAATTGTGATTTCAAATGTGACTTCCTGATTGAAGATTTAATTGTTTTGGAAATAAAAGCGGTATCTTCTCTTTTGGAAATTCACAAATCTCAAATTCTAAATTATATGAATCTACTAAAAGTACCAAAAGGTGTTTTAGTAAATTTTAATGTAAAAAATATTTATCACTTTGGCCAAGAGACATTTATTAATAAATATTTTGATCAATACAATTAAAATAGTGAAGTACATTTTGTCACCTTTTGAATAGCTAAAAAAACATCATCATCTTTTGCCCCTTTTGCGGTTAAAATAATTATTAATGGAACCAAAAAAAATACTCATCATCACCTATTACTGGCCTCCTGCAGGAGGTCCCGGTGTGCAGAGATGGCTGAAATTTGCAAAATATTTACCAGAATTCGGATGGAAACCTGTGATTTATACACCGAAAAACCCGAGTTATCCTTTGCTGGATGAAAGTTTGATGAAAGATGTTCCGAAAGATTTAGACATTGTAAAAACAAAAATCTGGGAACCTTATCAACTGGCTGAAAAACTGAACAAAAGCAATAAAAAATTTAAAGCGGGGCAGTTTGATGTCGGCAAAAATCAAAGCTGGAAATCTAAGCTTTCGATTTGGGTAAGAGGCAATTTTTTCATTCCCGATGCGAGAGTTTTCTGGGTAAAACCTTCCGTAAAATTTTTGGAACAATATTTAAAAGAGAATCAGATTGAGGTTGTGGTAACTTCGGGACCACCCCATTCTTTACATTTAATTGGTTTACATTTAAAAAAGAAACTTCCCAACCTGAAATGGATTGCCGATTTCCGTGATCCGTGGACAGAAATCTCTTATTACAAACACCTAAAACTGACCAAAAGTTCCGATCAAAAGCACCGTCAACTGGAAAGCGAAGTGTTCAGAAATGCAGATATTACTTTGGCAACAAGCTACACCGATGCTGAAAATTTCCGTAAAAACGGAGCGAATGCAATTTGTATTACGAATGGTTTTGACGAGTCAGACTCAAACACTCAAACACTTAAATCCTCCAACATTCAAGCAAAATTCACATTAAGTTACATCGGAGTTTTAGAACAGTTGAGAAACCCTGAAAATCTCTGGAAAGCTCTGAATGATCTGGTTACAGAAAATGAAGAATTTGCTGAAAAGTTTACTTTGAAATTTGCAGGAAGAATTGATGATAAAATTCTGAATTCAATAGAACATTCAAACCTGAAAAATCATATTCTGAATTTAGGATATCTTTCTCACGACAAAGCGATTGAAGAAATGCAGACTTCGGAAATACTGCTCATCACCAACTTTCCGAACGATTCTTCCAAAGGGATCATCCCCGGAAAAATATTTGAATATCTGGCAACAGGAAAACAAATCATTTCTTTTGGTCCTAAAGATGCGGATGTTTCGAAAATTTTAAATGAAACACAAGCCGGAAAACATTTCAGTTATGATGATTCCGGGAAAATTAAAGAATTTATTTTAGAGAAATTTACACTTTGGAAAGACGGAAATCTTTCGGAAAACACGCAGAATATTGAGCAGTTTTCAAGAAAAAATTTAACTAAAAAATTAGCGGAAATTTTATAATCACGAAGATTTTACATATTAACGCTACTGTATAGACATCATATTATGTTAGTATTAGAGATGTCACCCTGAGCTTGTCGAAGGGTCTCTGCCGGAATAAGTTATTAACAATTCAGTTACTTATAAAACAACCATTTATGAGATTCTTCCTTCGTCAGAATGACATAGGATCGTTGAACTTCTTTATGAATGAAAATTACATTCAACAATTATACATTGTTTAAATATTACACTGAGCATTCGCAACATTACAATTTTTTAAATTTATTCTAAATCGTCCATTGATCGTTAACAACACCAATCAGATAATATTTTCCCTGAAATTCTTCAAAAATCAGACGAAGGCATTCCCAGTCCATTTCGGAGTTGGCTTCTGAGCCTTTGATGAAATTTTCCGTAAAATCTGCATTTGGATAAATTTCCTTTACATTATTCAGAGAATTGCCTTTTCCCTGAAACTCATTTAAAGAAACCTGCGCTGTCGCAAAATCTTTGGAGTACACCCAGTCTGATAAATAATCATGGATAGTCGCTCTGTACAGATCTCCGGAACCGTCCATTGTTCCCCAAGTAAAAAGTGTTCTGGTAGGTTGATATCTGATAAAATCTGCTTTTGAAAACTTCTTGTCTTCTTTTGGATTCACGAAAGCGTACATCGAAAAACGGACTCCTTTTTCAGGGTGAATAAATTCCGCAAACTTCTTAAAGTTTTTATCCTTTAAAGCCTGTATAATGTCCTCATTGACCTTTTTTAAAGCCTGATCTTTGGTAATTTTCGTTTTACTGATAACTGAATCATCTGAAACCGTCTTGCCTTTTGCATTCACCTCATCATTAACAAATTTTTCAGGATTTTTCTCACATGCAACTGCCGAAAAAATAAGCAGGGAAAAGATAATTTTCTTCATTTTTCTTAATGTCTGATCATAAGTCACCAAAATAAATGCCATGTTTTGAATTGAAGAAATTTCATATTTATCGAATAGATGGTCATTATTACAGCAATAGTTTTTTGCTTTTATCGAAAAAGCCTTTGTTACTGGGTTTTCCTTACATTTGTTGTATGGAAATTTTAGATATTCTTATCATCGGAGGCGGACCAATCGGACTGAACTGTGCATTGGAAGCGCAGAAAAATAATCTTTCTTATCTGATTGTCGAAAAAGGAACCATCGTTAATTCTCTGTACAATTATCCTTTGTATATGCGGTTTTTCTCGACTGCCGAAAAACTGGAAATCGATGGAATTCCCTTTATTTCAACAGCATCAAAACCCGGAAGACAGGAAGCGCTGGAATATTATCAGGGAATTGCGAGACAGCGGAATATCAACATCAATTTATATGAAAAGGTAGAAAAAGTTTCCAAAGAGAATGACATTTTCACCATTAAAACATCGAAAGGAAAATATTCCGCGAAAAACGTCATTATTTCAACGGGATTCTATGATATTCCGAATCTGATGAATATTCCCGGAGAAGATTTACCCAAAGTAAAACATTATTATACAGAACCTTATCCTTACGCAAAACAGAAAATCGTTGTGGTCGGTTCGAGCAATTCGGCGGTCGATGCTGCTTTGGAAACTTACAGAAAAGGCGCGGAAGTCACCATGATTATCCGACATTCCGAGATTTCAAAAAGTGTAAAATACTGGGTGAAACCGGATATTGAAAACAGAATTGCGGAAGGAAGTATTGCTGCTCATTTCAATGCCGAATTGATGGAAATTAAACAAGACTCCGTTGTCTTTAAAGATGAAAAAGGTGAATTGCAGGAAATTGAAAATGATTTTGTTCTTGCAATGACCGGCTATCTTCCCGATTTTGATTTTTTAAAAAATTCCGGAATTGAATTGCAGGGCGATTGTCTGAATCCGCTTTATCATCCTGAAACAATGGAAACCAATGTTCCGAATCTGTATTTGGCGGGTGTGGTTTGCGGAGGAAAAGATACGCATCTCTGGTTTATTGAAAATTCCAGAATTCATGCGGAAATGATTGTGAAAAACATTCTTTCGAAATAATTAATTACATCTCGCAGATTTAGCTGAGATTTTCACGTTTAAAAATCTGCGTAATTTGCATAATTTGCGTGAGCCAGATTAAAAATCAACCTTCATCCCCAACACAAAATTTCTTTTGGCAGCTGGATTGTAATAACGGTTTCCGAATGCGTTGATATCAAAACCTAAAACATATTCTGTATTATAAAGATTCTGAATCTGAAGATATAAACTGACTCTCGTTTTTTCAAAATCAACAGGAAATCTGAACTGAATATTCCCAACCAAACTTGGTTCCGACCATACTGAATTGGCATCATTCAAAGGGGTTTTTGAGGTGTAAAAATGGGAATAATCTAATGAAAGTTT
>Ga0209911_100199_pt1 | contig 10739 bp, 13 predicted proteins | sample FECB21metaG_FD_188301 | JGI IMG/M metagenome (GOLD analysis project Ga0209911, IMG submission 188301) | Cyanobacterial communities from the Joint Genome Institute, California, USA - FECB-21 (SPAdes) (version 2) | ecosystem: Environmental > Aquatic > Thermal springs > Hot (42-90C) > Microbial mats...
AAGGTAAAATGCTCCCTGTAATGGAGCATTTTTACACTCTTCAGGGAGAAGGAGCGCATACCGGAAAAGCAGCCTATTTCATCAGATTAGGTGGTTGCGATGTCGGTTGCCATTGGTGTGATGTAAAAGAAAGCTGGGATCCGAATCTCCATCCTTTAATGAATGCGGCAGACATTGCAGAAACCGCAGCTAAACATTGTAAAACAATCGTTTTAACAGGAGGAGAACCTCTGATGTGGAATCTTGATATTTTAACCGGAAAGTTAAAAGAATTAGGCTGTTCCATTCATATCGAAACTTCGGGAGCTTATCCGATGAGCGGACAAATCGACTGGATTACCCTTTCTCCAAAGAAAACCGGACTTCCGAAGGAAGAAATTTATACCAAAGCACATGAGCTGAAAGTCATTGTTTTCAACAATAATGATTTTCAATTCGCTCAGGAACAGGCTGCAAAGGTATCGGAAAACTGCACATTGTATCTTCAGAGCGAATGGAGCAAAAGGGATGAAATGTATCCTAAAATTACAGACTTTATTTTGGAAAATCCGGAGTGGAGAGCATCAGTTCAGACCCATAAGTATCTGAATATCCCATAAAAAATATGTAACTTAGCCTTTCGTATCCGTAATCGCCTATAGATGCAGAGAATTCGATACTCCAGATACCTGAAATCGATCATCGTTTTGCTTGACCTTATGGTTATTGCATCTATTTTTATATTCTTTTTTCTGAGCAGAAATGAAAGTCTAAAATACAATCAGGAAACATGGTACCAGAATTTATTTTCTCTGGCATTGTTATTTCTGTTCTGGATGCTTCTCAGCGGCAGAACAAAGATTTATAATATCCCGAGAAATCTTACCTATACTTTATTTTTAGAAAGGCTTTTAATCCATTTTTTACTTTTTATTCTGGGAGTTTTTCTTATCGGAAAGGTAAGTTACAATGTATTTTTCAATTCGGATATTTACTGGCTTTCGTTTTATCTGTTTTTCTTTATTTTCCTTGCGAAATCTTTGATTTATTTTGGAATTAAATACTTCAGAAGTCTCGGAATCAATCACAGAAATGTTATGTTCCTGAGTGAAAACAGCTCTACGGAAGTTTTAAAGAACATTTTAAAGGATAGACGAGATTACGGTTATAAAATTTTCGACTATCAAAATGCAGAAATAAATGCTGAAGAACTGATTGATTTCTGGAAGACAAACGGAATTCATACTTTATTTATTCCGACTGAAAACAGATATGATGAAAAGCAGGAAAGGGAAATTTTTAAATTGGCTGAAGCCAACAAAGTGCATATTTCTCTGATTCCGAGTATTATTCAGAATAATTTTTTTCTGTATGATATTGGCTATATTCAGACACAGCCGATTCTCAATCAGGCAAAATATCCTCTCGATTACTACTCCAATTTTTTACTGAAAAGAACCTTTGATGTTATTTTTTCGGTAATAATTTTGGTGGGAGTCTGTTCGTGGCTTTTTCCGATTATCGCCATTTTAATACGGTCTTCATCGAAAGGTCCCGTCTTTTTTATTCAGGAAAGATATGGTTTTCATGAAGAAGTTTTTAAATGTATTAAATTCAGAACCATGGTTGTGAATGATGAATCTTCCACGAAAACCACTTCAGAGAATGATTCAAGGATTACAACGATCGGGAAATTTTTAAGAAAAACCAGTCTGGATGAAATGCCGCAGTTTATAAATGTTCTGAAAGGTGAAATGTCGATTGTAGGACCGCGGCCGCATATGTTGGCTGTAGACGATTATTACAAACCTAAAATCGGAAGATACAGTTTAAGAAGCCTTGTAAGTCCCGGAATTACCGGTCTTGCTCAGGTAAACGGGCTTCGCGGAGATGCCGGAGATGTGGAAGTGGAAATGAACAAAAGGGTTTTAGCAGATGCCTTCTATGTAAGAAACTGGAGTTTTGTGCTGGATCTTGTGATTATTTTAAAAACAGTTTTGCTGGTTCTTACCGGAGATAAAAATGCAAAATAATGTTTTTGGTCTACATTGTGATATACTAAAATTTAATGTTGAAAGTGAGGCTTCGTTCAGGTCTCAACTTCAATCTAATTCAATAAAAAAAGTCTAATTTAGCAGAATGTTAAAAAAGTTTTTTACAGCTGTAGGAGAATACATCCTTCTTCTTGGTAAATCTATTCAGAAGCCTCAGAAAATGAGGGTTTTCTGGAAGCTGTTCATGAGAGAAATAAACGATTTGGGAGTCAACTCTTTTGGGTTGGTGATCTTCACTTCAATATTTGTGGGAGCAGTTGTTGCGATCCAGATGTTCAATAACTTCGATGCTTCATCTTTCCCGATTCCTCCTTCTTTCGTAGGATATGCCACGAAAGCGGTTTTGGTTCTGGAATTTTCCCCGACTATTATCAGTCTGATATTAGCCGGAAAAGTAGGCTCTTACATTGCTTCCAGTATCGGAACAATGAGGGTTTCTGAACAGATTGATGCCTTGGATATTATGGGTGTAAATTCTCCCAACTTTCTGATTTTCCCTAAAATTATTGCCTGTGTAATTTTTAATCCTTTATTAATTGCCATTAGTATTGTTTTTGGTATTGCAGGAGGATATATTGCAGGAATTTTAACGGGAAACTGGACGACAAACGATTATGTTGTGGGTATCCAAATGTATATGCCTAATCTGTTTATTTATTATGCATTTACCAAAACTATTGTTTTTGCCTTTATCATTGCAACAGTTCCTTCTTATTTCGGATATAATGTGAAAGGAGGATCGCTGGAAGTTGGTAGAGCAAGTACACAGGCTGTAGTCTGGACAATGGTATTTATTATCCTTTCAGAATTGTTATTAACCCAATTAATTTTAAGCTGATGATTGAGGTAAAAGATCTTAAAAAGAGTTTTGATGAAGTTGAAGTACTTAAAGGAATTTCAACCACTTTTGATAAAGGAAAAGTAAACTTAATCATCGGACAGAGTGGCTCCGGTAAAACGGTTTTCCTTAAAAGTTTATTGAATGTTTATCAGCCAACATCGGGAGAAATTCTTTTCGACGGAAAAGATATTAACGTAATGACGCGTGAGGAAAAACAACATCTTCGTTCTGAAATCGGAACCGTATTTCAGGGAAGTGCTTTGTTTGATTCTTTAACGGTTGAAGAAAATATTATGTTTCCGCTGGATATGTTTACAAATTTAACATTCAGAGAAAAGAAAAAAAGGGTGTTTGATGTTATCGGAAGAGTACATCTTGATAAAGCCAACAGAAAATTCCCATCGGAAATTTCCGGGGGAATGCAGAAGCGTGTGGCGATTGCAAGAGCCATTGTAAATAATCCGAAATATCTTTTCTGTGACGAGCCCAATTCAGGTCTTGATCCTTATACGTCTAATGTAATTGATGATCTTCTGCTCGAAATTACCAAAGAGTATAACACGACAACGATTATCAATACCCACGATATGAATTCTGTAATGACAATTGGCGAGAAAATTGTTTACCTGAGACTTGGGATCAAAGAATGGGAAGGAAATAAGGATGTTCTGATTACAGCAGGCAATAAAAATCTCATTGATTTCGTTTATTCATCAGAGTTATTTAAAGAACTGAGAGAATATCTGCTTGAGAATAATAAAACGATTGATAACACAATTACAAAAATAGAAGATAATGAAAAAGGCATTTAGTATAGCGTTAATAGGTTTTTCTATGTTGGCTTCCGCGCAGATTTCACTTGCGGGAAAAGCAAATTTAATTTTTCCTACAGGTTCTCCTTCGTGGAAAAATATTAAAGGAACCGTAAATCAGGCAATTGAAGGAGAGGGCAAAAATAATGTAGGTTTCAATATTGGTCTTTCTTTAAAGGCAAATCTTCCTGCCTCGTTCTTTCTAATGCCGGAATTGTATTATACTACTTTTAAAAGTGATTTTACAGATCCTGCATCAAATACCACTTTCGATATTAAAAATAACCGTCTGGATTTACCTGTATTAATCGGGCATAAAGTTTTAGGTGATTTTCTGGGAGTGTATGCAGGTCCGGTAGCGAGCTATAATTTGAGTAAAGAAAATACCTATAACGATTTTCAGGAAAACGCAAAAGACAATTTTACAGTAGGTTACCAGTTCGGAGCTCAGCTGGAAATTAAAAAATTTCTTGTGAATGCAAGATATGAAGGTGCTTTCAGTAAAGATTCCAGAAATTTTATCAACAAAGTTTCCGGACAGGAAATCCGATATGATAACAGACCGAATTTATTTATGGTAGGTGTCGGATATAAATTTTAACTGACGAAAATAACAACTTAATAAAAAAATCCTCAGATCATTAGATTTGAGGATTTTGATTTTCACGACTGCGAAGTTCTGCTTCACGTCTTGCAATTTCTGCCGCCTGTTTTTCCAGATCTTCTTTATCTTTTTGCAATTGTTTAAATTCTTTTCTTTTCTGCTCAGCTTTTATCGCACTTCCTTTACTTACATAGCCTACCATTCCTCCGATAATTAAACCAATTCCGATTCCCCCCAGAATTCCCATGATATGAGACATCTGAAGATCATTTATTGTAAAATTATTAGATGTTAAATAAAACAGCAGTATAGACAAAGCTAAGAGCACAAGTCCGATGATGGTTAAATTTTTCATAGTGTTGTGTTTAAGTGGTTTAAATTAAAAAGCCCTATCAAATTTATTAAAATTCAACAAGGCTTTACTCAAGATTAAAATTTTGTATAATTTACATTTTACCTCCTGCAGCCTTGTAATATTCCAAAGCTTTAGGCAGGTTTTTATTAATATCTGAAATTCTTGTCTCAGGATTCGGGTGAGTAGAAAGGAATTCCGGTTGTCTGGCTCCGGTAGATGCAGCTTCCATCCTGTTCCAGAACGGGATTGCTTCTCTAGGATCGTAACCAGCCATTGCCATCAGATATAATCCCATCTGATCTGCCTCAGACTCCTGATTTCTTCCGTATTTTAATAAGGCTACCTGAGAACCGATAGGGTAAACCTGCTGAAAAACACTTGCCCACTGGGAATTTGAGATAGATCCTCCCAAAATCTGTCCGCCGTACTGTGCAATCATAGCCTGAGAAATTCTCTCATTTCCGTGTCCTGCCAAAGCGTGAGAAACTTCATGTCCCATTACGACAGCCAGTCCGTTTTCATTCTTTGTAACCGGTAAAATCCCTGTATAAACGGCAACTTTTCCGCCCGGCATACACCATGCGTTCAGTTCGTTACTCTGAAGAAGATTAAATTCCCATTTGTAGTTCGCAAGATCTGCAGAACGCCCAATTTGCTGATAATATCTTTCGGCAGCAGACTTTATTCTGGAACCTACACTTACCACTCTTTTTGCATCTGCAGTTCCGGAAATCACTTTGGATTTCCCTAGTGTTGTTTTGTATTCCTGAGCAGACATGGTCATAATTTCCGAGTTATTTGCCAACTGCAGAGAAGATCTCCCCGTAATAGGGTTTGTAGTACAGGCAGCGACCGACAGAGCTATGGCTCCGATTCCAAAAATGTGTTTTATTTTCATAGTGCGAGTGTATAAGTTCAAGCTTTACAATTTTTGTTCCAAAATAATTTTAAAGAATATATTTGCATATAATTTGCTATCTAAATTTAACAATTATTTTAGTAACATGAAAAAGTATATTTCAATCATATGTATTTTTGGATTTCTGATGATCTTTCAGAACTGTTCTTCCCAAACCGCTACCGATTCTCAGAGTGTAACAGCTCTTATTAATTCTGATGATTTTTCTTTCCGTGCAGAAAGAGCAACACCCACCAATTATGACGTTATCAACATTATGAGCTCTATGCCGAATGCTACGGCAACCAGAATTCTGGATCTTTCGGGAAGTAATTATTCTATTGATCTGAGAAAGGATAAACTTGAAGTAACACTTCCTTATTTCGGAAGAGTTTTTAACCCTACCTATGGAAACACCACTCAAAACAGTTACAGATTTACTTCAAAAGATTTTACAGTGACTAAATCTCAAGGAAAGAGAGGAAAATCGCTCATCAAAATTAAAGTAAATGACCAGAGTTCGGTAGATGAAATTAATATTGAGGTTTTCAAAAACGGAAAGGCATTTACATCCATCAGAAGCAACGACAGACAGCCGATTTCTTACGACGGATACATTACAAAAAATGAGGTGCAGAAAGAAAAGCTTTAATTTTACTGCTCAGATAAAAATTTTTCAACAAATAATTTTGCTTCGGTACTGGGATTAGAAATCATGGCTGAAGCATTTTTTTTGTGCTGAATGTAGGCTTCTTCGATAGAATTATTTTTTTTCATCATTGTTAAAATATATTCCTGAACCCAATACTCAAAACGCTTTTCTGCCTGTTGAATTCTTACTTCAGCAAATCTTTCGGTTTTCTTTTTGAGGGTTATAAAATCATTAATTTTATTAAAAACATCGTTCAGACCTTCGTTATGTAAAGCAGAACCCAGCAAAACAGGAACTTTCCAGTCTTTTTCTTTTGGCGGAATAAAATCTAAGGCTCTTTTTAATTCCAGTCTGGTATTTTTGGCCTTCTGAAGATTCTCCTGATCGACTTTATTGATGAAAATAACATCTACCATTTCCATAATTCCGCGCTTGATGCCCTGAAGTTCATCTCCGCCGCCAATTATTTTTAAGAATAAAAAGACATCCGTAATATCGGCAACCAAAACTTCAGACTGCCCTACTCCAACGGTTTCGATGAGAATGTAATCGTAACCTGCCGCTTCGCAGATCATCATGGTTTCAAAAGTTGTATTCGCTACTCCGCCCAAAAATCCGGAGCTCGGGGAAGGTCGTATAAATGCATTCTCTTCTTTGGTAAGTTCTTCCATTCGGGTTTTATCGCCCAAAATACTTCCTTTATTGATGGCTGAACTCGGATCTATAGCCAAAACCGCTACTTTTTTACCATTGGCAATGGCAAGTCTCCCAAAATTTTCAATGAATGTAGATTTTCCGGCTCCCGGAACACCTGTTACTCCTACTCTAACCGAATTTCCCGTGAAAGGCATGATTTGTTTGAGGAGTTCTTCTGCCTGTGTTCTGTGTTCGGCTTTTTTACTTTCGACTAATGTTATGGCTTTTGCGATCAGGCGTTTATTACCTGATCTTATTCCTTCTATTAGCTCTTCTGTAGAAAATTTCATTGTTTCAAAAATAAGGATTAAAGAGTGAATGGTCAATAGTGAATTCATTTCATTTGTCAATTTTTTTAATGCTGAAAATTGACTTTTTTCTTACAAAACCTGCAGTTGGAATTTGAAGGAAAATTCTATGAATTGATGACTGTACACCTAGCCCCGATTGACGCGACATCCTTTTTTTGTAAGGGAAAGAGTAATGGCAAAAAAAGATATAGCAGAAAGCGGGATTAAGCTTCTAAAACTGTAATGATAAAATTGTTTTTAATCACCATTCAAATGTAGTGAGAATTTTCGCTCATTTTAAAAATTCACAATTTACAAGTGAAACGGATTTCACGATTTACACTACTATTATTTGTATTTCTTCTAAATTATGTGCAATTTCATCAATGGAAACGGGAATTTCCTACATTTGTTTGAATAAACAGTTAAAAAACATGAAAAAACTTATCGCTGTAGCATCATTTGCTGCCGTTTTACTGGCTTCCTGTACTCCAAAAGCTTCCACAGCAGCCACTCCCGTAGCTTCCACTTCTACAGCAGAACAAATTGCACAAGGAAAAACAATTTTCGAAAACTCTTGCGGAAGATGTCACAAATTACCAAATCCTGCTTCTCATACTTCGGTTCAGTGGGTAGGAATTATGAATTCGATGGCGCCGAAAGCGAAGCTTACAGATGAACAGCATCAGTGGGTTTACGATTATATCGTATCTGCTAAAAAGTAAATCACAACAAAATATTTTTATGAAGAAACTGATTTTAGGTATTGTTTTAAGCGTTGCGGGAATGTTAATTTCCTGCGGACCAAAAAGTACAGCGGTAACAGGACCGAAATATACTTCATCCGAACAATTGGCACAGGGGAAAACAATTTTTGAAAACTCCTGCAACAGATGTCATAAATTGCCGGATCCTGCAAAACACGACGATCAGGGTTGGATAAAAACATTAAGCAGAATGGCTCCGAAAGCGAAATTATCGGAAGACCAGCATCAAATGGTTTATGATTATCTGATTTCAGCAAACAAAAAATAGGCTTCACATGAAGTCTATTTTTGTTTTTGATTCTTCTTTATATTTTTAACACAAAAAGCGCGAAGTTTTTTGATTTCTAATCTGTTTATTTTTCGTTCGCAAAAGCGTTTCACTCAGCGAATGAAAGCACTGAGAGAAAAAATTGATAAGCAAAGCGGATTGACGATTTATTGTTCACTTATTTAATCACAATTCCTAAACCTGGTTTTGTAGATAAAATAATTTTTCCGTTTTTAACTAAACTACCTGTCGCATAGTCATTTGAGATTAAATTCGCGCCGTCCAGATCGGCATAATCAACAAGTCCGGTAAGATTGCAGGCAGCAGAAATTCCGACGGTAGATTCTGTCATACAGCCGATCATGATTTTGTAGTCTAATTTTCTGGCTTTTCTGATCATTTCCAAAGCAGGGGTTAATCCGCCACATTTCATTAATTTGATGTTGATGCTTTTATAATAGGGAGTTAATTTGTCTAACGATTCTAAATTCTGACAATCTTCATCTGCCATCCAATTGGCAAAGCCTTCTTTTTCTAAAATTTTATAATTATTGATTGGTCTTGGCTGTTCGAGATAGGAAAATTTTTGATTTTCAGAATGATTTTGAAGCCAAATACTGTCTTCATCGGTAAAACTTGCATTGGAATCTAAAGCAATATTTCGGTTTAACTGTAATAATTTTTCAACTTTGTTTTTATCTAAGCCTTTGCATTTCACTTTGAATTTATTCCATGAGCTTTTTTCGATTATTTCAATCTGATGATCGATTTCTCCAACAGAAATGGTAATGGAACTTTCAACTAATTTATCTGACGGAAAATGATTTAATTCAATAAAACTTTTGTTTTCCAGCTTACCGAAAAGATCCCAATACGCACAATCCAATGCAGAAAGTAAAAACGGAGGCAGATTTAAATTCGATAAAAATGTAAAAAAATCTTTCGGATGAATTATCTCCTGACTTTCAATGAGAATCTGAATTTCTTTTAATTTTAAAACAAAACTTTGAAGATCAATCCTGTAATAATCGATGGCTACACATTCTCCGTAACCTTTACATTTCTGATGAGATAATTCTATGAGCAAGGCTTCTCTTTTATCATAGTTCCCGTAAGCAATTGAAAATGTTTCTTTTAAATATAACGGTCTGCGTTCAAATCTTAATTCCATTATTAAAAATACGAAAAAGGAGACTTATTTCGTCTCCTTCTCTTTTTTAGTTTTCTTTTTTTTCGGCATTTTTGATTTGACGAATTTCTTGCGGTCTTTCACCACATTCAAACTGTATTCTGTAAAACAGTATTTTGCAGATTCATCCAGAAATTTCAAAGCATTGGCAAAACTTCCTCTTTTTTCGGAAAGTAAAGCTCTGTAAAACCATAAGGTTGCTTTGTCAATTCCCTTGATTTTCAAAGAATAATGGATCAGTTTTTCTGCTTCCTGATAATCTTCGTTGTCCAGAAGACATTTAATATAATATTGCGGTGTATTAAGATTCGTCACGTCACACTGCATAGCTTCTTCAAAGTACAGTTTTGCCTTTTCATAATCGGATAACATTTCGCTGTAGATTCTCCCCATCAGGCATAGGCTGTCTGCATCTTCAGGATCATAAGACAACGCATAGTTTAATGCTTCCAGACACTCCGGCAAACTGTACGGATAGTTGTCTAAAGCCTCAAAATAGTATTTATTTTTAGTTAAGGTCATTTTTGTAGTTTTTTAATTCATTTTTGAGCTGACTTCTCTGTTTTTTGAATGATTTGTCTTCATAATTCTTTTTGAAATCGGTTCCGGAAAATGTACGGATCGGATTTCCGCGCTGAACATTCAGATGATTGTTCCATGTTTCCTGCATTCTCTTTTGAAGCTGAATGATGTTATGTTCCAGGACTTTTGCTTTAAGTCTTTCAATCGAAAGTTTTTTATTTTCCAACTGTGAACGCGAATCCTGAACGAAAACACTTTGTCCTGTCGGAATATGCGTTGCCCGAACTGCGGTATTCACTTTGTTTACGTTTTGTCCGCCGCTTCCCTGACTTCTGGTTGTCTGAAACTGAATATCTTTTTCGTTAAAGTTGATTTTCTCCAATCCTTCCAGTTCAAAAACACCAATAAACCAATTGCTTCTTTTATGAAGTTTCCGGAATGTACTTTTCCCGATCCAGCAAATGCTTCCTAACCAGCTATCTAAAAATTCATTAAGATTTCTTGATCGTAAAAGCAGGGTCACCGATTTCAAAGTGAGGTTTTCATCGCCATTTTCACGGTGAATGATTTCGTAATCTATATTGTTATCTTTTGCCTCTTCGAGAAAGGCCTTCAGAACTTTTGCAACTACCCATTGGCATTCTAAAGGTCCTCTTCCTGAGGTTATTTGTATGAGTTTTTCCATTTTTGTAAAATTTTTAAAATTGCCTCTCTGTTTTTGGCTTCTTTAATAAATGTTGGTAATCTTTCTACCATCCGCATTCTGTACGGCAGTCTCGTTCTTAAATCTGATGAAACATAATTTTCCATTT
>Ga0209911_100200_pt1 | contig 10707 bp, 8 predicted proteins | sample FECB21metaG_FD_188301 | JGI IMG/M metagenome (GOLD analysis project Ga0209911, IMG submission 188301) | Cyanobacterial communities from the Joint Genome Institute, California, USA - FECB-21 (SPAdes) (version 2) | ecosystem: Environmental > Aquatic > Thermal springs > Hot (42-90C) > Microbial mats ...
ACTTTGTTAAATGCCGGAGATCATATTGTGAGCTGTCAGTCGGTTTTCGGATCAACGCATACTTTGTTCACAAAATATTTCCCGAAATGGAATATCGAAACAACCTATTTTAAAGCAGAAGACGCCGAGAATGTAGAAAAATATATTCAGCCAAACACAAAAATTCTGTATCTGGAAACACCTACCAATCCTGCGATTGAAGTGTTGAATTTAGAATTTTTCGGACAGATTGCAAAAAAGCATAACTTAATTTTTATTGTGGATAACTGCTTTGCGACTCCTTATCTGCAACAGCCGATAAAATACGGAGCAGACATCGTGGTGCATTCTGCAACCAAGTTAATTGACGGACAAGGTCGTGTTTTAGGCGGAGTAGCGGTCGGAAGAGAAGATCTGATCCGTGAAATCTATCTTTTCGCCAGAAATACAGGTCCTGCCATGTCACCTTTCAACGCTTGGGTTTTGTCAAAAAGTTTGGAAACTTTAGCCATTCGTGTAGAAAAACATTGCGAGAACGCTTTAAAAGTAGCCGAGTTTCTTGAAAGTCATCCAAATGTAGAATTGGTAAAATATCCGTTCTTAAAATCTCATCCAAGCTATGAAATTGCAAAAAAACAGATGAAGCTAGGCGGAAACATCGTTGCCTTCGAAATAAAAGGTGGAATTGAAGGTGGAAGAAACTTTTTAGATAAAATAAAAATGTGTTCCCTTTCCGCTAATTTGGGAGACACCAGAACCATAGTAACGCATCCTGCTTCTACAACGCACTCTAAACTATCCGATGAGGAAAGAAATGAAGTCGGAATTACCGCAGGTTTGGTTCGTTGTTCGGTAGGTCTGGAAAATGTGGAAGATATCATTGCAGATTTGAAACGGGCGTTGGATTAACAACGAACCCGAAGGGTTCAACAATAATAACCGTAGGTGCAACCTATGGAAAAAATATAACAAATGAAAAATTCAGAACAACTATACAAAGCATTATCCGAAAGAATTTTAATTCTCGACGGGGCAATGGGAACCATGCTTCAGCGGTATAAATTCGAAGAAGAAGATTACCGTGGCGAACGTTTCAAAAACTGGGAACATCCGGTAAAAGGAAACAATGATTTGTTGTCTTTAACGCAACCCCACGCAATAGAAGAAGTTCACAAAAAATACCTTGAAGCGGGAGCAGACATCATCGAGACCAATACATTTTCAGGAACAACCATTGCCATGGCAGATTATCACATGGAAGATTTGGTTTACGAACTGAATTACGAATCTGCAAAAATTGCAAGAAAAGCCTGCGACGAGTACACTGCGAAAAATCCGGATAAACCAAGATTTGTGGCAGGTTCTATCGGTCCAACCAACAGAACCGCAAGTTTAAGCCCCGATGTAAACGATCCCGGCTACAGAGCCATTACTTTTGATGAACTGAGAATCGCTTACAAACAGCAATGCGAAGCGTTATTAGACGGAGGGTCAGATATTCTTTTGGTAGAAACCATTTTCGATACATTGAATGCAAAAGCGGCACTTTTCGCTATTGATGAACTTCAGGACGAAAGAAATATCAAAATTCCGATCATGGTTTCAGGAACCATTACCGATGCTTCAGGAAGAACATTGAGCGGACAGACCGCAGAAGCGTTTTTGATCTCAGTATCCCATTTAAACCTTTTAAGTGTAGGTTTTAACTGCGCTTTGGGAGCAAACCAATTGACGCCTTATCTGGAAACACTCGCTCATAATTCAGAATTTGCTGTTTCAGCTTATCCGAATGCAGGTCTACCCAATGCTTTCGGAAAATACGATGAAACACCGGAAGACATGGCAAGTCAGATTAAAGAATATGTAGAAAAAGGATTAATCAACATCATTGGAGGCTGCTGCGGAACAACGCCGGAACATATCAAGGCAATTGCAGATCTGGTTTCGCAATATCCGCCAAGAAAATTGAAAGAATTGGTCTGAAATAATAGAATTTTTTAATTAAATCAGAAAAAAAAAGGAACAGTTTTTAATATTATCTTTAATTATCACACAAAATTAAATATAATGGAAAAACCTATTTACTTTAAAGATCCGCAGGATGCCAGATTATTTAATGAACTCAGAAAAAAAGTGAACCAAAGAGTAGAAGCCATTCCCGAAAACAGGGATATTTATATTCAGATCAAAGCAGTTATTCTGCCTTTGGTCTATTTTGGTTTATATGTCTTTGCACTTTTAAATGCAGACCAGCCTTCTGTTTACATTTTGAGTTTTATTTTAATGGGGCTTTCTCTTGTTTTAATTTATCTGAATTTAATTCACGAAGCTGCTCACAATAATATTTTTAAAAGTAAAAGACTGAACAGTCTGGTTTTACAGATTTTCGATTTTGTGGGAGCCAATTCCTACATCTGGAAGAAAAGACACATCTCAAGCCATCACGCATATCCGAATGTAGACGGTTGGGATACGGATATTGAGCAAAGCGGACTTTTATTAATTGTTCCGTGGATCAAAGCAAAAGGAATTCAGAAATATCAGCATTTCTTTTTCTTTCTGGTCTATCCTTTATATCTGTTCAATTGGATGTTTATCCGCGATTTCAGAGATTTTTTCGATAATGAAAGAGTGATTCTGAAAACGCAGGGAGCGATTCCGGTAAAAGAAAAAATTAAAATGGTGGCGTATAAACTGTTTTACTTTTTCTATCAGATTGCCGTTCCCGTTCTGTTTTTTAAAGTCTCTTTCGGCTTGGCTTTGGGGGCATGGTTTTTACAGGTAATTGCAGCGAGTATTTTTGCGCTTTTTGTCCTGTTGCCTTTGCATCCGCTTCCCGATAATGCCTTTCCGAAACTGGATGAGAAGAACGGACTTCCTTTCAGTTGGCTTCATCATCAGTTTGAAGTCACCAACGATTTAAAAGAAAATAACTGGTTTGTGCGGAATATTTTGGGGAATTTCAACTTTCACGTTGCCCACCATCTTTTTCCGAATTACAGTTATGCTTATTATAATGAAATTACAGAAGAAATCGAACAGTTTGCCAGAGAACATAATCTCGGCTATAAACGGTTTCCGATTTTTACCGCTTTGGGCAAACATGTCGATTTGCTGAAGCAAAATGCGAATAATGCATATTTTATTTTAGAAGAATAAATTGATGAAATATTTAAGATTATCGGGGCTTGAGCCTTTGATTATTACACCGGAAAGCAACTTTATTAACGTTGGGGAAAGAACCAATGTTGCCGGTTCAAAGAAATTTTTAAGATTAATAAAAGAAGAAAAATTCGGGGAAGCGCTCGATATTGCACGTCATCAGGTTGAAGGCGGTGCGCAGATTCTCGACGTTAATTTTGACGATGGACTGATCGACGGAAAGGCTTCCATGATTAAATTTTTAAACCTGATTGCCTCAGAACCGGACATCGCAAGAATTCCTCTCATGATCGACTCTTCAAAATGGGAAATTCTGGAAGCCGGATTGCAGGTTGCACAGGGAAAATGTGTGGTTAATTCCATCAGCTTAAAAGGAGGTGAAGAAGAATTCATCAAACAGGCAAAAGCCATCAAAAGATACGGTGCCGCAGTGATCGTAATGGCTTTTGATGAGGTGGGACAAGCCGATACCTACGAACGCAGAATCGAAATTTCAAAACGTTCCTATGATATTTTAGTGAATCGTTTAAATTTCCCTGCAGAAGATATTATTTTCGACTTAAATATTTTCCCTGTGGCAACGGGAATGGATGAACACCGCAGAAATGCTATTGATTTTATTGAAGCAACAAGATGGGTCCGCCAGAATCTTCCGTATGCATCTGTGAGCGGAGGAGTTTCCAATGTTTCGTTCTCGTTCCGTGGAAATGATACGGTAAGAGAAGCGATGCACTCGGTTTTCCTGTATCACGCTATTCAGGCAGGAATGAATATGGGAATCGTAAATCCTGCGATGCTGGAAGTTTATGATGAAATTAACAAAGAACTTCTGGAACTCGTTGAAGATGTGATTCTCGATAAAAGAGAAGATGCTACAGAAAGGCTTCTTGATTATTCTGAAAAACATAAATCCGTTAAGAAAGAAAAGGTTGAAGATTTAGAATGGAGAAATCATCCTTTACAGGAAAGAATTACCCATGCTTTGGTAAAAGGAATCGACCGTTTTATCGAGGAAGATGTGGAGGAAGCCAGATTACAGGCAGAAAAACCCCTTCATGTGATTGAAATTAATTTAATGACCGGAATGGGCGTTGTGGGAGATCTTTTCGGAAGCGGAAAAATGTTCTTACCGCAGGTTGTAAAATCGGCGAGAGTTATGAAAAAAGCGGTGGCGTATTTACAGCCATTCATCGAAGCGGAAAAAGACGGAACAAAACCTGCCAACGGAAAAATTTTGATGGCAACGGTAAAAGGAGATGTTCATGATATCGGAAAAAATATAGTAAGCGTTGTGTTAGGCTGTAACAACTACGAAATTGTAGATCTTGGCGTAATGGTTCCGGCTGAAAAAATTATTCAGACTGCGATTGAAGAAAAAGTCGATGTGATCGGACTTAGTGGGTTAATTACACCAAGTCTGGATGAAATGGTATACATCGCACAGGAACTGGAAAGACAGAATTTAAATTTCCCTTTACTGATTGGTGGTGCAACAACTTCAAAAGCACATACAGCCGTAAAAATTGATTTAAAATATAAAAATGCTGTAGTTCACGTAAATGACGCTTCCAGAGCGGTAAACGTGGTAAGTTCATTATTGGGCGACCGAAATAAAGAATATGTTGATGATCTGAAAAGCGAATATTCCGAATTTCGTGAAAAGTTCCTGAACAGACAAGTAGAAAAAGACTACGTTTCTATTGAAGAAGCCAGACAGAATAAATTTAAAATCGACTGGGAAAATGAAGGAATTTTTACACCTAATCAGTTAGGAATCACCGTTGTTGAAAATCAGGATCTGAGAGAATTATTGCCTTTCATCGACTGGTCACCGTTTTTCAGAAGTTGGGATCTTCATGGCAAATATCCGCAAATTTTAGAAGATGAGATTGTAGGGGTTCAGGCAAAAGAATTGTTCAAAGATGCTCAGGTGATCTTAAAAAGAATTTTGGATGAAAAGTTATTAACGGCAAAAGCTATTTTCGGAATTTTCAAAGCCAATTCCAACGAAACGGATGATATTTTAATTTTTGATGAAAACAACGATCAGAAAACGAAGTTCATCACCCTGAGACAGCAGGCTCAGCGTTCAAAAGGGAAAGATTATCTGGCGTTAAGCGATTTTATTGCCCCTGAAAGTTCAGAAAAAACCGATTACATGGGAGCTTTCTGTGTAACAACTGGTTTCGGAACGGATGAACTGGCGCAGGAATACGAAAAAGCGAATGACGACTACAACGCGATCATGGTGAAAGCTTTGGCAGACCGTTTTGCAGAAGCCTACGCAGAATTTTTACATAAAAAAGTGAGAACAGAATATTGGGGCTATGCCAATCAGGAAAATTTAACCAATGAAGAATTGATTGCTGAAAAGTATAAAGGAATTCGTCCCGCTCCGGGTTATCCTGCGTGTCCGGATCACTTGGAAAAACACGCAATCTGGGATTTACTAAAAGTGGAAGAAAATATCGGTGTTTACCTGACGGAAAGTTTAGCAATGTTCCCGACTGCTTCAGTTTCAGGATATTATTTCGGAAGTCCGCACGCCAAATATTTCGGATTGGGAAAAATTGCCGAAGATCAGCTTAAAGATTATTCGGTAAGAAAAGGAATTGCTTTGCAGGAAGCGAGAAAATGGTTGAATCCTAATTTAGCAGATTAATTTTTCTATCATATAATTAAAGACAAAAAATGATAATACATAAATTGATAAAAAAAGATGAAAAAAATATTATTTCTAATGATGCTTACTAATCTTGTTAGAGCTCAAATTATTTATTCAGCAGATATTTCAAATTACCAAGCCGGACAAAGTTTGTTAGGACAATATGGATGGAGTGAAGTACCGTATTTAAGTACATACAATAATCATATGCAGGTGGAAAACTTTTCAATGAGTTATTTGAATTATGGAAGTACAAATAAAGCATTACATTATGTTCCTAATCTAAATACGCCATCACAAATATTTGCAAATAACACAACTACCACAGAAGCAAACTACTATTTTGCCTTCTTATTGAACGTACAAAGTGCAATTATAACAGATCAAATTACATCATTGGATTTTGTTCAATTACATTCAGGAAATAATCTTGTATTTAGAATAATGACTTCCGGAACTGGAAACGGATATCAAATAAGATTTGGAAAAATGGATACAGAAGTGGCTCCTACGGTTCTTAATTTTAATCAAACCTATTTATTGGTTTTTAAATATTCACAAAATTCCGCAAGTTTATCAGATGATAATATTTCATTGTTTATTAATCCGGATGTAAGCTTAAATGAACCGCTTCCTCATTATACAAACTATTCAGGAAGTGATGTTAATTCTTCATTGGCAATAAACAAAATTTATTTAACACAAAATAATGCAACTTATAATGGATTTAAGGCTTATATATCTCAGCCTAAAATTTGTATGAACTGGAATGACCTGAAAAATTTACAGGCTTTAGCGGTTAATGATAACAAAAGGAGTGAAAATGAGTTTCGTATTATTGAAAATCCTATAAAAAATAATATCCTTAAAATTAAATCTCCGGATGGTATTTCAGATTATAATATTGATATTTATGATATTTCAGGAAAAAAAATAATGAATAACATAAAAATGAAATCTGAAATAGATATCTCTAATCTAAAAGAAGGTGAATACTTTCTTAAAATTTTAGAAAAACAAGAAAAAACTTTAAAATTTCTAAAAGTCAGATAATGAAAATCACAGACCATATAAAAAACGCAAACGGGAAAACGTTATTCTCCCTCGAAGTGGTTCCGCCCCAAAAAGGAATCGGGATTGAAGATCTTTATAAAAATATTGATCCTTTAATGGAATTTAAACCGCCGTTCATCGACGTTACGACTTCCAGAGAAGAATATATTTACATCGACAAAGGAAACGGATTAATGGAACGCAGAATTACCCGAATGCGTCCCGGAACGTTGGGGATTTGTGCCTCTATTCAACATAAATACAATGTAGATACTGTTCCGCATCTGCTTTGCGGAGGTTTTACCAAAGAAGAAACAGAATATCTTCTGGTAGACTGTATGTATCTCGGAATCGATAACGTAATGGCTCTCAGAGGCGATGCGATGAAAGGACATCAATATTTTGAACCGACTCAGGGTGGTCACGGAAGTGCAATGGAACTGGTTCATCAGATTAACGATCTGGGAAGAGGGAAATATCTCCATAATCAGGATGAAATTTGCGATGAGCATAACAAATTCTGCATCGGTGTTGCCGGTTATCCCGAAAAGCATATGGAAGCGCCATCCATGAATTATGATCTTAAATGGCTGAAACAAAAAGTGGATGCAGGAGCAGATTATATCGTGACCCAAATGTTTTTCGATAATAAAAAATTTATTGAATTTGTTCAGAAAGCCAGAGAAATGGGAATCACGGTTCCTATTATCCCGGGAATTAAACCAATTGCTACGAAAAAGCATTTAAAGGTTTTACCTCAGATTTTTAAAATTGATCTTCCGGAAGATTTAATAAATGAAGTCGAAAATGCCAAAAATAATGAAGCCGTAAAACAAATCGGAATCGAATGGGCAATCGCACAATGCAGAGAATTGCTGGAATTCGGAGTTCCGGTTCTGCATTTCTATTCGATGGGGAAAAGTGATAATATTAAAAAAGTAGCCGGAGCGCTATTCTAATAAAGTGAAAAATGAATATTTGAGAGTTCTGCAGAAATGCAGAACTTTTTTATAGGGTTTTCGGCGGCGAAGCCGCCGAAAACCCTATAAATCATAAAACAGGATGTCTCTCAAACTCCTTATTTCTGTCAAAAAGATAACGGTATGTCGCTAATTTTCGGGTAATCGTGGTGTCAAGATTTTCGGCAATCTTAATCATTTTAGGATTGAAATCTCCGATCCACTGCATTTCTATGATTTTAAAATCCGTATGTTTTCTCAAATGCTGTGTTCCTTCCCAGATCATGTAGCCTTCAACACCTTTCCTCTGCCATTCCGGAACAACGCCGAAAACGAGACCGACCATTTTTTCGTTCTTCTTAAACTGTTTGATCCAGAGAAACTTCAGCTTTTCCCAAATCCCGAATTTCCCGTTCAGATATTTAAACCACTGATTCGTATCCGGAAGATTCATCCACATCGCGATCGGTTTTTCGTTTTCGTAAACAAACCATGAAATATGTTCATTGATGATCGGTTTCATCATTTTGAACATTTTCAGAACTTTAGATTCCTGTAGACATTTTCCTTCGCCGTGTGCAGCCCACGCTTTGTTATAAATTTCTGTAAAATCTTTGGCGAATTTTTCCAGATTATTTTTCGTCATGGGTTTTGCAGAAAGATCGGGATTTTTACTGTGTTTGGCGTGCATAACCGTAAAAAGTCTCGAAACTTCGGCGAAAATAGGTCTTGAAAAACAAAGCTGCTCAAAATAAATTTTAAATCCGTAGTTTTCAAAAAGCTCTTTGTAATAAGGAAAATTATAATTCATTCCGTACAAAGGTTCGATAAAACCTTCAATTACCAATCCCCAAAATTTGTCACGCTCCCCGAAATTAATCGGTCCGTCCATTGCTTCAATTCCCCTTTCCTGAAGCCAGCTTTTGCAGTGATCAAAAATAAAATTTGCAGTTTCCTGATCGTTTACACAGTCGAAAAAACCAATTCCGCCGGTTGGCTGTTTTTGCTGATAGCTTTCGTTGATAAAAACGGCAACTTTGCCTACGGTTTTATTTTCTTTATTTTTAAACAAAAATCTTGCACATTCCCCGTTTTTAAAAAACCTGTTTTTTTGAGGGTTAAAAACATCTTCAATATCAATATTTCTGGGTCTTATGTAGTGTTTGTCTTTTTGATAAAGCCTTGCCGGAAATTCTAAAAATTCCTTCCTCTGGGATTCGTTTTGTACTTCTTCAGCAATAATCATGATGTAAAATGATAGTGGGAGCGAAAGATAATGTTTTTCGCCCAAATTAAATATGACGAACAGATTTTATCCGTATTTTTGTGCAAATTAAATAAAAATGGTTGATTTTACGGATAACGACGATGATATTTTCACAGGAAAAGAACATACGCCTATAAGGGAAGATGCTTTTGATAAATCACCGGAAGAAAAAATAGAAAAAATTACCGAACTGTTTGGGGAGATCATGGAAACGCTTGGTTTAGACATGACCGACGATTCTCTGAAAGACTCTCCGAAACGTGTTGCCAAAATGTATGTGAATGAAATTTTCGGAGGACTTCTTCCTGAAAACAAACCGGGAATTTCCACATTTTCAAATAAATACAAATACCGCCAAATGTTGGTGGAAAAAGATATCACCGTTTATTCATTTTGTGAACATCACTTCCTTCCTATTATCGGAAGAGCGCATGTTGCTTACATTTCGAACGGAGAAGTAATCGGTCTTTCAAAAATCAACAGGATTGTGGATTATTACGCAAAAAGACCGCAGGTTCAGGAAAGACTTACTATGCAGATTGTGAACGCTCTGAAAGAAGCTTTAGGAACAAAAGACGTTGCCTGTATCATTGATGCAAAACACCTTTGCGTTAACTGCAGAGGAATAAAAGATACCGCAAGTTCTACCATTACCGCAGAATTAAGCGGTATTTTCAGAACCAATCCTATCACAAGACAGGAGTTCCTGCACTATGTGGGAAGCCATGCGAAATTGGATTAAAGTAATTGAATGAATGAACTATCAGATTCTCAAAAATATTGTAGAGGAAGAACTTCATAGATTTGCAGAAATCTATGAAGAAGACTGGGCATATAAAATTTCACCTGAAAAATGGTCGAAAAAAGAAATTTTAGGGCATCTTTGTGATAGTGCATTATCAAATATCAGAAGATTTGTAGTCACTCAATATAAAGAAAATGAGAATATTGTCTATGATCAGGATTTTTGGGTAAAAGCCCAGAATTATCAAAATATTCCAACATCGGATATCATTAGTCTTTGGAAATTTCTGAACCTTCAGATGGTAAATGTGGTTGAGAATATAAAGGACGAAGATTTACAGAGAACCTGTAACATGACGAAGACAGAACCTCAGATTTTTACCTTGGAATTCATCATTAATGATTATATTAGTCATTTACAACATCATTTAAAAGCTATTTAATAATGATAAAATTTAAAAAAGTTTCAGATAAAATTTTTATTACAACAATTATTTGTTGTGAAAGACTTATCCTGAATTAAATTAAAAAAAATCATTTATTAATCATCAATTATCATTCATAAGAAATCATGCAACTAAAAATATACAACTCGCTTGCGGGAGAAAAAGAAATATTCAAGCCGATTTTAGAAGGAAATGTAGGAATGTACGTCTGCGGACCGACCGTTTACAGCAATGTACACTTGGGAAATGTAAGAACTTTCCTTTCTTTCGACTTCATTTACAGAAGCTTGATACATCTGGGTTATAAAGTTCGGTACGTAAGAAACATTACCGATGCAGGTCACCTTACCGACGACGGCGACGTGAATAACGACAGATTTGTTAAACAGACTCGTCTTGAAAAGTTAGAACCAATGGAAATCGTACAGAAAT
>Ga0209911_100201_pt1 | contig 10505 bp, 10 predicted proteins | sample FECB21metaG_FD_188301 | JGI IMG/M metagenome (GOLD analysis project Ga0209911, IMG submission 188301) | Cyanobacterial communities from the Joint Genome Institute, California, USA - FECB-21 (SPAdes) (version 2) | ecosystem: Environmental > Aquatic > Thermal springs > Hot (42-90C) > Microbial mats...
AGCCTTAATACGAGTTTGTCTTTAGATCCGTATAAAATTATCTTCCTTCCGGGGCAGGATGCGGGAATCCGAACAGAGCAGTTCGGGTACTTCAGTGTTCAGGGATTCAATGTTCAGATGTCTTATCCTCTGAGCAGCGAAATTTTTGGTGAGAAAACAGACTATGCCAAAAAGTATAAAACGAAAGGGGAGGTTAGAAATGAAAATTATTATTTTGATGATGATAATTATGCGCATTTCAATCAGGCATGGACATTAAACGTAAATGCAAATTATGCCTACACGAAAAGTTCGGCATCCAGAACCCCAACCAAGCTTGCTTCTGTAGGGCTCGACGGGAGTATTAAACTTACCCCGTACTGGAACATCAATGGGAGTACGCACTATGATATGGTAACGCAGAAACTGGCATATACCCGAATTGGTTTTGCAAGAGATCAGCGAAGTTTTACCATTAATTTCAACTGGGTTCCTTTCGGGCAGTATAAAGTATATGACTTCTTTATCGGCATCAAAGCCAATATCTTAAGCGATGCGCTGAAGTATAAAGACAGAAGTTTTACACAGCCTAATGCACCTTTCTAATATTTGATTCTAGAAATAGAATATAAATTTTATATTTGCATCCAAAATAAATTTTCATGAAAAAAGTAATCAACACTGTTAATGCTCCTGCTGCTATTGGGCCCTATTCACAAGCCAATATGGCAAACGGAATATTGTATATTTCCGGACAGATCCCTGTAGATCCTGCAACCGGAAAGCTGGTAGAAGGAATTGAAAAGGAAACGCATCAGGTGATGAAGAATCTGGACGCTATTCTTAAAGAAGCAGGAATGACTTTTAAAAATGTTGTAAAAGCTACCATTTTCCTTAAAAGTATGGATGATTTTGCTGTAATGAATGATATTTATGCTTCCTATCTGGATGCTGAAAGCTTCCCTGCGCGCGAAACGGTACAGGTTTCCTGCTTGCCGAAAAATGTGGATATTGAAATTTCTATGATTGCACATCAGGATTAATGAACTTTATAAGAAATACAATTGCGGTTATCGTAGGTCTTGGAATTGCAGGACTCATTATTACTCTTGGGATAAGAGCATTTCCGCAATGGGTAAATTTCGACGCTTTTGCTCCGTTTGAGCATTGGCAGAGATTTCTTCAGAGCAAGCAGAACGACGGTGCGTTTTTTGGCTTTCTGCTGTTTATTTCCGGATTGGGAACTACAGTGGGAGGTGTGGCAACTGCCATTATCGTAAAATATGCTAAGGTGGCTTATGCTATTCTTATCGGTTTCATTATGCTTTTTATAGCCATGCTGGATGTTATTGTTTTTCCTTATCATCCTACCTTCTATAAAATCTCAATTTTTCTTACTTTCTTCCCGTTTTCGTGGATCGGAGGTAAAATAGTAGAAGTCATTTATGAACGAAAGAAGAAAAGAAGAATCGCTGAAAAAATGAATAAATCATAATTATAAAAACGCTGCAGTCTGCAGCGTTTTTTGTTTTATATCAATTTCCCGAAAGTTTCTTACTAGGGTGCGGGAAGGTTTCCCGTTTTCCGGAAAGTTTGCGGCGGGGGTGCAACATCCTTTCCCGGTTTCCGGAAAAGCTGTTGCAGGGGTGCAGGAAGCTTTTAGGAAGGTTGGTCTGCCGATTTATTGTCCATATGTCTTTTTCAATTAAATAATATGTTTCTGAAGATTAAAAAAAAAACTCGGCTGTCTCATTTGAGACAGCCGAGTTTTTGATATGAAGTGAAGTTTAGCTCTGTAAATTAAGGCATTTTAAAGCCTCTCTGATACCCTCTTCCATAGTCGTCCATGTATTTGATCTGGGCAGTTCCGGTGAACTTATTCAGAATGTTTTCTACGTCTTTTTGTGAGTTTACAGGTTTTCCGTTGATCTCGGTGATGATATATCCGTCTACGATTCCTGCTTTAGCCATTTCACCGCCTTCAATTACATTTTTGGCGATTACTCCGCTGTTCAGCCCATAATACGCTTTTGTTTTATCATCAATACTCTGGAAATCGGCTCCGATTTTTTCTGTTACGCTAAGATCTGCTTTGGTTCTTGTAGAAGTGCCTCCTTTCTGATCTCTTAAGGTAACCGTTGTTGTGGAAGGTTTTCCGTTTCTCTGATAAGTTACCGTCACTTTATCTCCGGGACGTTTGCTTCCGATCGCAATGGAAAGATCAGCAAAATCTGTAATTGGCGTTGTATCAATCTGAGTAATGATATCACCTACTTTTAATCCTGCATCTTCTGCGCCGCTGCTTTCCCCGAATCCTGTTACCAGAACCCCTGAACCGGATTTATAATTGGTCTTTTTATCTTTATTGTATGCTGCAACAAGCTGATCGTCTGAAAGATCTAAAGAAGTTACCCCTAAGAATCCTCTCTGTACGATACCGAATTTTTTGATGTCTTCAACAATTTTTCTCGCTAAGTTTGCAGGAACTGCAAATCCGTACCCTTGATAATAACCTGTGGTAGACTGAATCGCAGAGTTGATACCAATTAAATCTCCGTTTGTATTGACCAAAGCTCCTCCTGAATTCCCCGGGTTAATTGCTGCATCGGTCTGGATAAAACTTTCAATCGGATTGGCTGCTTTTCCCTGTGAACTTAAAATTCCGATTCCTCTTCCTTTGGCAGAAACAATACCGGCTGTAACGGTAGAATTCAATCCAAGCGGGTTTCCTACGGCAAGTACCCATTGTCCTACTTCAATATTATCAGAGTTTGCAAAATTTAAATAAGGTAATCCTTTTTCTTCAATTTTAAGAAGGGAAATATCTGTATTCGGATCTGTTCCTACTAAAGTGGCGATGTAAGATTTTTTGTTGCTTAAAACAACTTCCAGCTTATTGGCTCCTGCTACAACGTGGTTGTTCGAAATGATATATCCGTCCGGCGAAATAATTACTCCCGATCCCATTCCTGAAGGCATATTATCGGGAACCTGCTGCTTTTGTCTCTGCTGTCCTCTTCCTCCGAAAGGATCTCCAAAGAAGAAATCGAACATATCCTGTTCAGAAGCTCTGCTTGTACTTCTGGACTGATAGTTTTTAATGGTTACCACTGCCGGAACTGTCGTTTTGGCAGCCTTTACAAAATCATCTCCTACTGCAGCAGAATTCATTCCCGCAAAGGAAACATTGGAAGATTTTGTAAAATATGATTGATCTGCACTGTTGGAATCATGATTAAAGTATTGTAATCCTCCAACGGTAGTAGCACCGGAAATAACTCCCACTACTGCAAATGGTAATAGTTTTTTTAAAGTACTCTTCATTGTATATCTTTCTTTGTTATTTATTGATGTTAACTTTTTCATTTTACTGTAAACAAATTTAATGCTAAATACGTATGCAATTGGTATGTAATGTTTCATTTTTAACTAAAATTTAACAGCAATTGCAATAATTTATGCATTATCCCATAAATTTTAAAATCTCAATTAACGATCCTTAAAAAAATCTTAATGACATTATGGCATATTGATGTTTGAAATGTCACAAGTTAAATCATGCTGACAATACGGAAGCCAAAAGAGTACCAATCTTAATGTATACCTGATAAATTTTATATTTTGGAATTATCTTAAAATAATTATCTTTGCAAAAATTTTCTCACTTAAAACGTTTATAGCATGCAACTGTACAACACCTTAAGCGCAGAAGAAAGAGCTCGACTAATTGATGAGGCCGGAAAAGAGCGCCTTACCCTATCTTTCTATGCGTATGCCAAAATTGAAGATCCCAAAAAATTTCGCGATGATTTATTTATAGCCTGGAATGCACTCGATGCGCTTGGTCGTATTTACGTAGCGCATGAAGGAATTAACGCTCAGATGAGCGTTCCTGCGGATAATTTTGAGGCATTTCGCGACACTCTCGAAGTATATGATTTCATGAAAGGGATTCGTCTGAATGTAGCAGTGGAGCAGGACAATCATTCATTTTTAAAATTAACCATCAAAGTCAGAAACAAAATCGTAGCCGATGGTCTGAACGATGAGACATTTGATGTTACCAATAAAGGCGTTCATTTAAGAGCAAAAGAATTTAACAGTTTGCTTGAAGATCCGAACACTATTGTCGTAGATTTCAGAAATCACTACGAAAGTGAAGTCGGGCATTTTGAAGGAGCAATTACTCCCGATGTGGAAAACTTCAGAGAAAGTCTGCCGATTATTAACGAGCAGCTACAGGATTTCAAAGAAGATAAAAATCTTTTGATGTACTGTACAGGAGGAATCCGTTGCGAAAAGGCGAGTGCTTATTTCAAACATCAGGGTTTCAAAAATGTATTTCAGCTGGAAGGCGGAATTATTGAGTACACCCGTCAGATAAAAGAAGAAGGCATAGAAAGTAAGTTTATTGGTAAAAACTTTGTATTCGATCATAGATTAGGCGAAAGAATTACCGACGACATTATTGCGCAGTGTCACCAATGCGGAAAACCGTGTGACAATCATACGAACTGTGCGAACGATGCGTGTCATTTATTGTTTATCCAGTGTGATGAATGTAAAGCGGCGATGGAAAACTGCTGTTCGACAGAATGTCAGGAAACCATTCATTTGCCATGGGAAGAGCAGGTTGCTAAAAGAAAGGGTCTTCAGGTAGGAAATAAAGTATTCAGAAAAGGAAAATCTGAAGCTTTGAAATTTAAAAAGTCAGGAAATTTGCCGGATGCACCATTGGCAAAAGCTGAAACAAAAGATATCCGCCAGAAAATAAAAGTTAAAAAGACATTAATCGGAAAAGCGGAGCATTATTATTCAAAATCTAAGATTGCTCAGTTTTTAATTGAAAACAATGAACTTGCAGTAGGAGATAAAGTGTTAATTTCAGGACCAACAACGGGAGATCAGGAAATAACCATCTCTCAGATCTTTGTGAACGGAGCTTTCAGCGATGTTGCAAAATCAGGAGATCAGATTACTTTCGAACTTCCTTTCAGAGTTCGTCTGTCTGATAAATTGTATAAAATCCTCGATTCTGATAACGCATAAAAACTATGTTAAAAGCAGAATTAAGAAAAAAATATATGCAAAAAAGAAAAGCCTTGTCGATTGATGAGGCTTTCTTGTTATCTGAAAAGGTTTTTAAAAATTTCGTTGAATATTTCAAACCTTCTCAAAATCAGAAAATCCATATTTTCATCCCGATTGAGAAATTTAATGAAATTAATACACAGATTTTTATCGATTACTTTTTAAGCCAAAAGATCAGAGTTTTTATACCTAAAATTATTGAAACAAAACTGATCTCTGTTGAAATTTTCACCAATACAGAATACGAATTAAATTCATGGGGAATTGCCGAGCCGGTTTCTGATGAAGATTCGGGAGTTCCGGACTTTGATTTTGTTATAACACCTTTGCTATACTGCGATTATAAAGGAAACAGGGTAGGATACGGAAAAGGTTTTTACGATAGTTTTTTTGAAACACTTTCGGAAAGGACAAAAAAAATCGGAGTTAATTACTTTAACCCCGAAGAAAATATCGATGATGTCTGGGAAAATGATATTCCGCTCGATTATTTGGTAACGCCGGATGACGTACTGTCTTTTTCAGGAGCATCCGAGTAAAATTTCACAAAGTAAAATTTAAATTCCTTGCTTTTCTGGGCAGGTTTTGATACCAAAGTGTATTGGGCATTCCGTTCAAAATTTCCCAACGATTTATTTTTATCCCCAAAATATTCCACATTGAATTTGGCGAAATTCAGCGTGTCTTTTTCCTTTATTTTCTGGAAAACATTCAGATTGCTGACACGTACTTTTTTTACATTCAGGCTTTCGAGTTCTTTAAAAAGATCCTTAAAGGTAGTAGAATCAGACTTCTGGAAATACTTTTCTATTTTAGAATAAATTGCCGTATCAATTTCCGTATTTCTCTGTCCCGAAAGATATAAAGTAGACAAATCCAGAACATCCTGTACTTTTTGGGAGGTAATGGAATTAATAGCCTGAGTGCTATCCATTTTTACTGTCTTGTTGTTGGTGTTTCTTAGTTTTTCCAGATCGCTCTGTCCTCCGTTTTCTTCCTTTTTAACGCACGAAGTCATGGTGAATCCTATTAATATGATAAAAAACAAAAAGTTATTTATTGTTTTCATTGGCTGAGATTTTAAATTTAATAGATACAATTTTTCCTTTGTTATCTGTTTTCATTTCGATAACATTAAGATTTTTAAGTGAAGTTGTAGGTGTAGTGACTAAAGTGATGTAATCTTCCTTGTCTAAAGTTTCAAGTCCGTAAATATCGCTGTCGTAAACCTGTGTAATTACGGCGTTATTGCTGATACGGTTTTCCAGTTGTCTTCTTTTTTGGGTGATAAGATCATTCTGCTCCTCAGAATTTCCGCCTTTTACATCCTTTGTTGAAAAATAATAAAGCGCCATCTTATAATCATCAGGTTTAAGCTCGATGGTTTCTTCTTCAGGGGCATTTTCCAAATTTCGGTTCACTTCGAGATATTCATAAAACGGAGAACTGATCTGCATTTTAAGATTTTTATCTTTTGTAGCATATCTGAAACATTCTCCGGGTTTTATTCTGTAAAGAATGGGAGATTCGTTTTCCTTGATTACCTTGATTTCTATTTCACGCTGAATGCTTAAATTTCTGTCGGCATCCGTAAAACAGTAGACATAAGTTTTTTGGAAGATCGCATCTTTAAATCCTAAAAGTCCGGTAAGAATTACTAAAATAGAAGTTACAATTGCCCAAACGTTCTTTTTGAAGAAATTTTTCTTCGGTTTTTCAGCTTCTGCTAAAGAAATTTTTTCAGTCTCTGTATTTTTAGTAATTAGTTGATTTTCAGGTATTGATTTTTGTAAATCTAAGTTTTCAGAGGCTTTAAATTCCTGTTTTTTAGGTAAATCTTCATCTTTAGGCAAATCCAGAGATGCGGAAACTGTTTTTTCCAGTTCTTTCAGCTCATCGTCTTTCAAATCTTCATCATCCTGCAGCAATTCACCTGCAAAAAGATGCTGTTTTTTGAATTCGTACCATGAGTCGTATCCCGCATAAATACTGAGTAAATTCAGCATATCGATTCGTGGCAGTTTAGTAACCGGAGAATTCTTGAAATAAGTATAAAAAGATTTTTCGCTGATGTTCCCTTTTGCCTTTTTTCTGAGATCTTCCTGAAAATAAATGATGTCGATACCCTTCCATTTCGAAATATCGTCATAGGAAGGAGTGTATTCTTTCAGATATTGAGCCTGGACATCCTTTTTCAGCTGCTCAAAATGTAATAGATCTAAGTCCGTCAATTTATTCTAAAATGATTAAATTATTGATTATCAGTAATGTTTTTTTGTAAAACTATTTTACAAAGGTATTACAATTATTTTTCCTAAACAAATTTTCTATCTGCTCTACCTTTGTCTTGTTCAAATAACAGAACAGAGAAAAGATTTTATAAAACAATATTAACAAAATTAAATTTAATTTATTATGAAAAAGTCATTATTCGTAGCTGCTATCGCTGCAATCTCTTTAGTTGCTTGTAAAAAAACTGAAGCTAACACTACTGAAGCTACTGCTGATTCTGCTACTACAGCTATCGATTCTACAGCTAAAGCTGCTGATTCTACAATCACTGCTACTGTTGATTCTGCTAAAGTTGCTGTTGATTCTGCTAAAGCTGGAGTTAAAGAAGTTGCTAAAGATGCTAAAGCTGAAGTTAAAGAAGTTGCTAAAGACGCTAAGACTGAAGTTAAGAAATAATCTAAGCTTAAAAATAAAAGAACCGTTTCACTCAGTGGAACGGTTTTTTTATGCTTATATTGTAATGATTGTCAAGAAATCTGATCACGATTAACAATCAACCAATCTCCAACAGCCAAATTATCCCTTCTTCTGTTTCAGTGTTTCGTAGCACGTGATTGCTACCGCATTGCTCAGGTTTAAAGAATCGATGCTTCCTGCCATCGGAATCAGTGTATTTTTTCCTTTTCCGATCCAGAAATCACTTAATCCCGAATGTTCTGTCCCGAATAAAACGGCAGATTTCTGTTTAAAATCTCTTTTGTAAAGATCTTCGGCAGTTTCATCCATAATCGTTGTGTAAATATTGAAATTATTTTTCTGAAGAAATTCAAACGTTTCCTGATTTTCTGCCTGAAAAACTTCCATTCCGAATAAACAGCCTACACTTGAGCGGATTACATTCGGATTATAAAAATCGGTTTTCCCGTCTGAAACAATCAAAGCATCAATTCCGAAAGCTTCACAACTCCGTAAAATAGCCCCTAGATTTCCAGGTTTTTCAACACCTTCTACAATGATGATGGTAGAATCTTCTTTCGGTTTGAATGAAGACAGATCCGCTTCTTTTGTTTTGTAAACCCCGATAATTCCTTCCGAAGTTCCGCGATAGGCGATTTTTTCGTATACTTTTTCGCTTACGAGATGAATTTTCCCTTTGGGAAGTTCTTTCTGAAAAATACTTTCACAGATAAAAAATTCCACCGGTTCAAAATGATATTTCTGAGCGCGGTCGTTTTCCTGCTGCCCTTCCACCACAAAAACATCCGATTTTTTACGGAATCTGTTATCAGTAAGAAGTTTGGTAATGTATTTTACTTTTTCGTTCTGAAAGCTTTCTATTAACATCCTGCAAAATTAGTTAAAATTTACAGTTAAATAAAAAACCTCAGAGCTGATCTGAGGTTGTAAATTTTATTCTTCTAAATTTTCCAATGTAGTCTGAGAGTTTTCCACCAGACTCTGCGGAAGATCTTTCTTATTTTTTATCCCCAAAGATTTCAGCTTTTGGGTTTGGATCACCAAATTATCATTTCCTGTTGAAAGCTGTTTATAAGCATCATTATAAACATTTTTCGCCTGATCCAGATTTTTCCCAACTTTTTCCAGATTTTCGATGAAACCTACGAATTTATCATAGAGTTTTGCTCCTCTTTCCGCAATTTCCATAGAATTTCGGTTTTGATATTCGCGCTTCCAAAGGTCGGCAATCAGTTTTAAAGAAGTAATAAGGTTGCTTGGATTCAGCAGCAGAATTCTTCTTTCGTAGGCAAAATTCCAAAGATTCTGGTCTGCCTGCATCGCTGCAATATAAGCCGGTTCGCTTGGAATAAACATCATCACAAAATCCAGAGATTTGCCGTAATCATCATATGCTTTTTGACTAAGCTGCGTAATGTGATTTTTAATGGAAGATAAATGCTGATTGAGTTTCATTAAATAAACATCCTGATCGGTTTCGTCTACCAGTTCTGTAAAAGCCGTGAGCGAAACTTTAGAATCTATGATAACATTTCTTTCATCGGGATATTTTATAACCGCATCAGGACGCATTTTTTTACCGGAAAATTCTGAGAACAATGCTTTGTTGTCTTCATCACGAAGTTCATGTTCAAGGAAATATTCCCTTCCTTTTACAAGCCCGGATTTTTCAAGAATGCTTTCGAGGATCATTTCTCCCCAGTTTCCCTGTGTTTTGCTTTCGCCTTTCAGAGCTCTCGTCAGTTTTTTTGCATCTTCAGAAATCTGCTGATTCAGTTCTGCTAATTCCTTTACTTTTTCGGCAAGAGAAAAACGCTCTTTGTTTTCCTTTTCGTAGGCTTCGTTCACACGGTTTTTCAATTCCGCGATTCTTTCCTGAAATGGTTCAAGGATGGTTTTAAGGTTGTTTTGATTTAAGGTGGTGAATTTTTCTGTCTTTTCTTCAAGAATTTTATTGGCTAAATTTTCAAACTGCAATTTAGATTCTTCCTGAATTTTTGCGATCTCCTCTTTCTGTGTCTGCAAAGATTTCTGTAGGCTTTCGTTAATTGCTGAAAGCTCTGAGTTTTTTGCAAACAAAGTCTGTTTTTCTGTTAAAAGATTTTCGATCTGAAGGTTCTGTTTAGCGCTAAATTCTTTCTGTTCGGAAAACTGAGTGTTTAAAGAAGCATGTTCCGCAGAAATTTTGGCAAATTCATTTTTCAGATCATTCAGAAGGTCGCTTTGCTGTGCATTGATTTCTTTTTCTCTGCTGATATTCTGTGTTAATTCCTGAATTTTCTGATTTGAATTTTCTAAATCGGAACTGTTTTTAATATGTAAATTATTGAGTTCATCGTAAGAATTCCTCGAAACAGTAGACGATTTCTGGGCGAAATATAAAATAACCGCACCAAGAATTCCCCCGGCTATAAATCCTATAATTAAATATGTCATCTCCATTTTTCAAAATTACAAAAAGGAAAATTGATTTCTTTTATGGAAAGCCGTAAGTTTTATATTAGAAATTATTTTTTTTAACCGCAAAACCTGCAAAAGATCATTATATATGTTGATTACGATATTCAAAACTTTCGGTATAATAAAAATTAAAAATCTTTTGTGACTTTGTGGTTAAAAATTAATCAACTAAAAGTTTTGGTTTTTCGGGAAAGATATTTGCAGGATCAATTTGTTTTCCGTTATTTCATCTTTTCAAATCAAAAATAAGTTTCATGAAATTCTTA
>Ga0209911_100202_pt1 | contig 10428 bp, 2 predicted proteins | sample FECB21metaG_FD_188301 | JGI IMG/M metagenome (GOLD analysis project Ga0209911, IMG submission 188301) | Cyanobacterial communities from the Joint Genome Institute, California, USA - FECB-21 (SPAdes) (version 2) | ecosystem: Environmental > Aquatic > Thermal springs > Hot (42-90C) > Microbial mats ...
CTTGGTCGCAGTCGCAGCCAATGAACGAGGAAACGGGCTCGACCGGGTCAATTCATCAGGTTCGGCACTGGAGAAACTCTGCCGTTAAAAAGCAGAGCAGGTTGCTTTGAGTCTTGACGCCAGGCCGGCTAATGGGTGTCCCCTATTGCTCAATCCTTATCGTATTTAAAGTCTGTATTCACCTGACCACCCTGACTATAAGACATAACAAAGGAAACCCAACATTCCCCACGCTGCCCAGCGTTTTCCCTAAGGCGCTTTACCAAGCCATACAATATCGCATCATTGATATCTGTTTTAGCATTAGTAACAGTAACTCCATTTCTTTTCACTGTTAACTCTGTATCAATGCAACCATCTCCCACCTCAACCTCAAAGCGGAAAGAATCATAACCATCAACTATACCGAAATCTATGGTCGAAAAAATCTCCTTAACCAGCGCAAAGTCTTCAGTAATCATTATTGATCCTTTGGGATTTTATTGGCTTCATTTTCAAAAATCCTAGTCCTGGTTTTTCCATCAATCGTATACGTCACAGATAACGTGTCCGGCCTTGGCGAATCCGGAACAGATCTATTGAACTTTATAGTAGTCGGACCAACAGTTTTTGCTGGGTCATTTAGCGCTCGTTTAATTTCTTTCTCATAGAAAACCTTATAGGCCGAATTATTGAAATTACTGTCCTGAGGAAACAAATTATACCCATCGCATGTACCACCCTGACTACACGCCTGAGCATGTCCGCCAACGTCAGTATCGCGTCCCTGCTTCCCTGCCTTTGTTTGTCTAGCGTCTCGCGGCACCTTCGTATTAACTGGGGTAAAGGTTAGTTCCTCTACCTGACCTGCACTATTGGTTTTGAAGGAATTACCATTATCAAGCTCATATCGTGTATTTGCCGCTCTGGCGCCAGGGTTATTGAGCACATCAAACTCAGGAGAACCTTTAACAGCATTGCCAGTATTAACTCTTACTACCGGGACTTCTGCTCCTGCCGAGCCGGTCGTTTTTGCACCTGAGGTAGCACTCGACTGCCCCAAACTATGGTCAGGCGCTCGCCCGGCATCAATGGTTTCCGGGTTGCCCTTCGGCCGCCCCGAGTTGACATTGATCCTGTCCACGCTTGACCAAATACCACTTACAGCTCTTCCAACAGCCGAACCTACACCATCCAACGCCAGATCAACCAGCCCCTCGGCTCCTAGAACATAGACATTGCGCTCGTTAATCAGTTTTCCTTCCCGATTGACGGCCCCCTTGGCGTACAGCTCCCGGAGGTATTCGTCAGAGGCTTTGAGCACCTCCTTGTCCTTGTCGACAAGACTCCCGGCAACAGTTAAGGAAATGTCTTGTTTCGCTGCCGCTATCTGCTCTCCCCAGAGCGCTGTAGCAATCATGCTGCCCGCGATACCCACACCGCTCTGCACAGGCGCCGTTAATGCTTGCGCAGCAACTCTCATAAGAGCCGCCTGCTCTAGAGGCAGCTGCGCAATATAAGTATAGAACGCCGCAACCTTAAATAATAAGATTTCCCCAGGTGCTGACACATCAGCTGAGCCGACTTTCTCAAACAATAACTGACCATCTTTCACGTAGGTGTAAATTTGCGTGCCGTTATTGTTGCCACTCAAGGTGGAAGTGCAGCCTCCCGAACTCCCGCAAGCCGTAACCCTTTCTCCGTACGCTTCAAAATGGCCTGCGATTGCATTGAGGGCTTGTAAATCCTTATCTTCGAGTTTCTCCAGCAGCTTCGGATCAAGCCCTCGGCGTACAAAATTCTTCGTAATTAACAGCGCCTTTTCATCATCAAGATGCTTAGTCAGCACTGCAGGTACAGCATCCATCCCTACTTGCTGTGCACGAATAGATGCTGCTATATGCCCGGCGACCTCTACAGTCTTATCGATAAAGGCTTTTGCCTTATCGAGATCCCTCTTGAGCCCCTCTCCCGAGACCGTCTCCGATAATGCTTTCTTCCATTGTTCGAGCGTCTCTGACGGATTGGCCACCGCCTCTACCGAGCTCTTGGTCACATAAAGATCAGTCCGCTCCTCCTTGTCCTTGGTGATCTCATAGGCCTTGCTAGTATCGCGATTCAGCCCAGCCGTGGAGTCCTTGCCAGTTTCGGCATCACTGCGAACAACGATTTCACCTGCGCCCACCGTGGCCCGAACGATCTGCTCACGCTCTTTCTCATATTTGTAGCCGCTAAGACTCCAGCCATTGACCCCAGCATCCCCCTTGCCCTGCTGGCTTTGATCCTGCTGGCCGTTGCCATAGCTGCCACCGGCGTTGAGGTAGTAGCTACGCTCCTTGTCCTCGCCCTGGATATCGCGGAAACCCAGGGTGTCGGTATCCAGCTTGAGATTGCCTGTCTGCGAGGCAAGCACCGCACCGTCGATCTGTGTGTGTTCTTCGGTACGAATATCCAGCCTGTCGCGGGCGGTAATGGAGGTCTGGTTGCCGACCCAGTTGGTTTTACCGGTCGTTTCACCATATCCCACCGAACCGCTGACACTGAAACCGTAGCCGACAGTGACGGTAGCGCTCAGGTCAAATTCCTTGCCACTGACTTTGCCAGTATCGGGCACCGAAGAGACCGTCAGGTTGCGCCCAACCTCACCAACTACGTTCTCTCCTTCCAGCTTGGCGCCCGCCACGGTGGTATCCCGGTCACTCTCGAAGTTCAGGTCACGGCCCGCATAGAGATAAGCCTCCTGCTGTCGCGCCCCCTCACGATCCAACGAGCCGCGACCGATATTGACGCTGGCATAAACACCGATGCCGCTGCTGCCGAAAGTCAGGCCGACCTCACCACCACCGCTTCGACGACGGTCCTCGTTGCCAACTTCATTGCTGGCCGCGCCAATACTCAGATCGTTACCGGCATACAGATCGATATCGCGGCCGGCCTGGACCTGCGTTCCGATCAGACTGAGATCACGCTCTGCGCTGAGGTTGACGTCGCGTTGAGCATTGAGTTGCGCGCCGCTGGAAGTACCTTGGCTACCTTGTTGTGTAGCCGTACCGCTGCTGCCACCGATGCCAACCTTGAACCCGCCAGTGGTACCGCCAACAATCCCACCTTTGCTTTGGCTCTGCTGGTTGTCGAAGCGCTGCTCGCCTCGGGCCACATCGAAGACAACATCCCGCCCCGCCACATTGATATCGCGCCCAGCACTAAACTGACCGCCACGAACGGTGACGTCATTTTGTGCCTGGAGGTTGACGTCGTTGCCCGCTGTCAGTGTCGAGGCACGGTTGCCCTGCACAATCTGGCTAACACGCTGGCTCTGACCGGTACTGCCGATATGAGCGTCGAAGGTCGGGCCTGAGAGGAACTGGGTGACGCCATCCGCCGCCTTCAGAATGCTGGATGCCTGGCTAACGCTGTTGTCGCCCTTGCCGGCACCACTCAGGGCATCCATGGTGTTGCCAAAGTTGTGGTTGACGGTGGTGGTGGTGCCCGTACGTTTCTGGCTCTGTTCACGGACGCTCAACGACTGCTCAGCGGCCGCGTCGATAAGGATATTGCGTCCGGCCTGCAGGTTCAGGTCGTAGCCGGCCGCCAGATCAGAGCCTTGCTGAACGATATCGCGCCCAGCCCGAACATCGATGTCCAACCCCGCATTGATCTGACTGCCCGCAGCTGTTTGCTGACTATTGATCCGCTTGTCTTTCAGCTTCTCTTCGCCAACGAAGGTTGAGAAACCATTACGGTCGAAATCTTGCTGCAGCCCCAGAGTCTTGGTGTTTTTCCATGACGTGACCTGCTCGCTGCTGTTACCTGCAACAACGTTGACATCACGCCCGGCATCGAGCAGCACGTTGCGGCCCGCACTGACACCACTACCCACTACATTGATATCGCGCTCAGCGATCAACGAAGCGTCGCGAACAGCACTGACCTGGCTGCCGACGTTGGTGGAGCGAATGATCTCCTGGCCGCTCTTCTTGGCGCTGGAAATGGCAATATCACCACCCCAGCTTGGTGTGCCCACGGCCAATCCTGCCGCATCACTGACTGACAGCCCGATCTTCTTCTTGTACGACTCACTACGGCTATATGCCTCATCGTTGGCCGACACCAGGTTGATGTCCCCAGTGTCCTTCACCAACCCGGCGCGCAACTCGACATCGTTGCCTGCCGTGGTTTCACTGGCACGCAGACGAATGTCATTACCCGCCGCGATCACCACGTCATTGCCGGCATCCAGCTCGCTGGCGACCTGAGTTGCGCTGGTCTTGAGCTGACTTTTGCCGCTCTTCGACATGCCAAGGAAACCGGACTTGGTCTTCTTGCTGTAGGAGCCATGCTCCTCAACCCCAGACAGGATCGCCACATCGCCAGTAGCGCCGACCAGCAGATCGTTGCCAGCGCTGAGTTGGCTGCCGATAACCGTGACATCACGACCACCGTCGATGCTCAGGCCACCGCCATCAGTCTTGCTGGTGTTGATCGTCAGGTCGTTGCCCGCCTCGATCACCGAGGCGATGTTGGTGCTGTTATAGCTCTCCTGCTGCTTGCTGCTGCTACGCCCGAACGAACCCTTCTTCTTCTTGAAGTAGTAGGAAGCGCTTTCGTCCATGGCCGAGAGAATCTGTACATCCTCTCCAGCATCAATATCTACATCATTGCCGGCCTGTACCTTGCTGGCGACCACTGTCAGGTTCTTGCCTGCCGCGAGGCTGATGTCGTTCCCAGCCTGAATTTCACTCGACTGCTGGGTGACTTGGTCACGGCTTTGCGTGACTTTCTTGCTACGCGATAGAAAATGGCTTTCATTGGCCGCAGAGCTTATCAGCAGGTCACTACCGGCTTGCATATCGAGACTACCGCCCGAGCTGATGCGGCTGGCAATAACACTGAGGTCTCTATCAGCGCTAATAGATAGATCGCCCCCCGCGCGGCTCTCACTACCATGCTGGGTGATGCGCTCATCTTGGTAGTGACTCCCTCGAGTTTGGCGCTGCACAGTCTTCACTGAGCTCAACTCAACATCGCGGCCAGCCACAAGAGCCATATCCCCTGCACTGGAAAGCACGCCACCGCGATTCAATACATCGCGACCTGCAATTATCTCCAGTTCATTTGCTGCTTCGAATCTAGCAGCGCTATCAACATAATCATGTTGCCACTGCTGCCCTCCCCAGCTTCCAGTATTTGTCGAAACAGTACGTTCATTCAGCACATCCCCCGACAATGCAATAGCACTGATATCGCGACCAGCGATGATGCCACCTTGAGCGTTACGAATGCTTTCAGCAGCCATGATTCTCAGGGTTTCAGCGGCCTCCAGGAGACCGCTGTTGGAAACGTTGCCGGCATCAAGATTCAGGTCTTGAGCCCGCAAAGTACCTTGGTTGGTTAGCTGTCCCCCTGTAATCAACGCAACGTCCTGACCTTGAATCAGAGCGCCAGTTGGTGCTAACCGGCCGCTGGCCTGAGCCAGATACAGAACGGGTACCAAGACCTTCTGCCCAGCGACTTCACGCTCTTCCAGCCACACGATATCGTGCGTCAAGGCAGCTACTTGCTCTGCAGATAAAGCCACACCTACAGAAAGATTAAGTGACTCCTTGCTGACGATGGCGTTATCCATCAGATATCGAAATTGTTCCTCATCGCTGTTTATCCCCGCTAAAAAGCGCTGCCCCGTGCGGGAAATTACAGCATCACGAACAAGTTTCTGCTCATAGAAACCATCGCCCAGACGCTTTTGCATCTGGTCAGTGCCGATGCCCAGCAAACCGAACATGTAATCAGAACTGAGGAACTTCCCGAGATCGGCGAAGCTAGGATTGGTTTCTATCAAATATGGGTGATGAATATTGGCATTCAGGCTAAACAGTCCGTTCTGCCCTGAAGGCAAGGAGAAGCTGGGCAGGCCTATGGGGTCAACCGCTCGCTGGGCCAGATCAGGTGGCAACTGAGAATTGAACGTTATAGGCTGATTGACATTATGACCCACGCCGGTCTCAACGAACTGTTGCTGACCATCGGCGAAGGTTACATTTTCACGAGTAACGCCATTTTCAAGACGACTACCTGCGTTAACCCGCACATTACCACCAGCCTGTATCACTGCATCAGCGGCAACACCAATATTGGTAGACTGCTCATTGGAACTAACCAGTGTGTAACCCAATATTCTCGACGGCACCCCATAACCTGCAGCAGGATTGAAATTTGGATTGGATCGATTAGTAACCTGCTGAGCGGGCGAGTAATAGTACACATAACCATCACGATCACTATCGTCAAAGTACTGATGCACGTATAGAGAATTGTATTTATTATAATTAAATACCTCCCCACCTTCGCGGACCAATCCATAGAACACATTGCTCCGCTCAGAATCATTCGGATTACGGAATGTACGCGTCCTGATCACGCGCTCCTGAGAGGCGCCCTGACTGATAAAGGTATCAACATTAATATCGATATTACCTGCCGCCGACAAAACACTTTGCTGGTTATCGAAGCTTACGCCGACGTAGTTGAAGTCCCCGCCTGCAGTGATAACAGAGGCAGCCGAATCGGACGTAACGACACGCTCCAGATTCTCAGTCACATAGTAATAAAGATCGTAATGACGTCCCTTACAATCCAGGCACTGGTAACGGATATCACCCGACACAAGACGTTCGGAAACCGAAAATGCATCTCTTCTATTTATGAGCGCAGCGGCATTCAAGCTCATGTCCTGAACGCTTTCTATTTCCGCTGAAATGTTTTCTAGCAACTGAGCTCTAGATGATTCCGATCCAGCAAGACTCAATTGCCCCATGCTGTAGATATTGGCAAAGCGGTTAGTCAAGCGATCAACACGTAAAAGAAGGTCATCACCACTGAAGATCAAACCATTTTCGTTACGAACACTCTCCGATACGAGCAAGAGCTCACCGCCTGCTCCGATAGTTCCACGGTTTTCCAAGGACTTGCTAGCTATCTCCAGCCAAGCACCAGCGGTCATTTTCCCGCGACTTACAAGCTCGCCCAGAACAGCTAACCGAGCACTACCTCCACTTTGCAAACGAGCCTGATCGCCCAGTTCGACGTTGTCCGCCTCCAGCTCGAGATGCCCCTTGCTGATCAGCGTACCGTTGCCACGGTAATTGCCACTGAGGATCAGGCTCAGATCACCCTCGGTCTCGATCCGGCCATCGTTGATCCAGCTATCTGCCTGGACCGCGAGGCCAGCGACGGAGAGCAGGCCACCGGTCGCGGTCTGGGTGAGACGCTGCACATCGAGTTCGATGGACGCGGCTTGCAGCAGGCTGCGGTTGACCCACTCTTCGGCACTCAGGCTCACCGCGCTGTTGGTGATGAACTCACCGCCCGCCTGGCCGAGCAGCTGCATGTCGAGGCCCAGCCCGCCGCTGCCGAGGTGACGCACGACACCACCCTGGTTGCTGAGCGACTCCGCGCCTACGGTCAGCACCGCGCTGCCCACTTCGAGGACGCCCTCATCGTTGTTCAGGCGAGTACCGATGGCGAAGCGACTTTCACCGCCACTGCCCAGGGCACGCAGGCGGCCATCGACATTGCTCAGGCTGTCGGCTTCGACATCGAGACGGCCGCCAGCTTCCACCAGGCCGCCGTCGTTGTTCAGGGCGTTGGTGACACGCGCCTCGATTGCACCGCCGGCCGCCAGGGTACCGGCGCGGTTATCCACCGCCTCGGCCTCGATGGCCAAGGCCTGACCAGCCAGCGTGCTGCCGGCGCGGTTGTCCAGTTTTGCAGTGTCGAGGATCAGGTTGCCCTGGGCCACGATCTCGCCTTCGCGGTTGTCGAGCTGCTCAGCCTTGAGCGTGGCGCTGCCAGCAGTGGCGATCTTGCCGCCCGCGTTGTCCAGCGTTTGCAGGTCGGTCGCCATGCTGCCATGGCTGGTCATCTCTCCGGCATTACGCACCTTGCCGCCATCAAGCTGCAGATGGCCGGCACTGCTGACACTGCCATTGGCGCGCACACCCGCCTCGATGATGCCGGCGTTGTTCAGTTGCTCAGCCTGCACGGCCAAGCGCTGGCCGGCGGCCAGGCTTTCCCGCACTTCGACCTGCTGTGCCTCGATACTGGCGTTACGACCCGCGTAGGTGTCCGCGTTGAGGTCGATGGTGCTGGCCTTGAGCGCGACATCACCACTGGCGGCCACGCGGTTCAGGCTCAGCTTGCCGTTGGCATCGATCTGGATATCCCCGGCACTGGCGGCCATGTCGCCGGCCAGCTTCACGCCCACGCCCTGCTCGGTGCCGACCAGGCGAATGGCGCCGGCGTACATGCCGCCGAGGGCCGAGCTGTCGATGGCCAGCATGGGTTTGTCCGAACCGTCGTCGGCCTTGGCGGTTGCGGCCAGGGTGGTGGCGTCCACTTCGTTGCGGCCGGTGATGATGTTGAGTTTCTTCGCGTGCAGTTCGGCGTTGATCTGCGCGCTGCGGGTGATCAGGTCGAACTGGTCGACGTTGCCGGCGTTAAGCCCTTGGCCCTCGATGCTGATCTGCCCGCCGTCGACGTCGAAACGCTGCAGGCGGCCATTCTCGATGATCGGGGTGCCGGTGCTGAGGGTGACGCGCGGGGTGTTGATGAAGCCGCAACCATCGCAGGTGATGCCGTGCGGGTTGGCGACGATGACCGCTGCCGAGCGCCCGGCCACTTCCGTGTAGCCCTTGAGCTGGCTGGCGTTGCCGCCGGTGACTTCGTTGAGAATCAGCCCGGCGGCGCCATTCTTCAGGTTGGGGTTGCCGACCACGTAGCCGCCCAGCTGGGTCTGCACCAGGTTCTGCGCATTGTTGTTGAGGATCAGCCCCTGCTGGCCGACGTTGTAGTCGGTGAACTTGTTGTGCGACAGGCCGCTGCCATTGGGCGTGGCGATGTTGACCATCGGCACGCCGTTCTGCGCCTGGGTCACGGCGGTGTTGCCGCCTGCGGCCTGGTCAACCGTCAGTTGCGCCGCGGTGGCGACGATGGGGTTGAGAAACAGCACGCCGGCAACGATGAGGGCGATGTTCTGGAACAGGGGACTGCGTACGTCCATGTCGAGACTCCAACCAGCCAATAGGCCGGGTAATCAGAAGAACAGGTCGAATCGGAAATAGACCGGGCGCTCATCGCGCTCGATGACGTCGGGGCGCTCCAGGGCATGGGCGAAGCTCACCGAGGCCGCCAGGTGCTGGCCGCGCAGGGCGAACTCGAGGGCGTTGCCCGTCATGCGGCCGCGTTGCTCGGGGTTATGCTGGCCGCCGTGGATCACGCCAACGTCATAGGCGAAGGCCAGGCTGTACTCGTGCACGAAGGGGCGCAGCGCCTCCCAGGTCACCGGGCGGCGCCAGCGCAACTGGTTGCGCCAGTAGCCGCCGGTGTCGCCGGACAGCGATTGGTCCTTGAAACCACGCACCGAGCTCAGCCCACCGATGCTGATGCGCTGCGGGCTGAACAGCACGTCTTCGCTCTTCTGGCCGTAGGCCAGGCTGTCGAAGCTGAAGGACTCGCCCCACAGCGAGAACGGCTGCAGGTAGCTCAGGGCCAGGGTGTATTTGTTGTAGCGCGCCACCGGCTGGCTGCCTTGCGGGTCGCCGGCCCGCTGGGCGTCGAAGGCGCCGATACCGCGTTGCCAACCGAGATCGGCGTTGACGAAGGCACTGCCGATACGGCGGCCATGGTTGAAGCCCAGCTGCGCTTCGGACAGGCGTGTGCTGGAGGTGTCGAGACGGTTGCCGAGGAGGAAGTTGTTGCTGCGCTGGTGGCTGACGCCGAGGTTGAAGGCGGTCTTGCTGACGCTGTCGCGGTGTAGCACACGCTCGCCGCGCAGGGCGTGGGTCTTGCTGTCGCCATCCTGCTCGAAGAGAAAACCACCACCATCGCTCTGCGTGCGGTAGTAGCTCTGGCTGTAGCTGTAGCTGAGGTTCCACCAGCCGTAGGGCACCTGGTAGATCAGGCTCTGGCTGTGGGAGTGACGGTAACTGTCGCTCACCGCATCGCGATTGGCGCGCAGGCTGAGCTGGTCGGCCAGGCCGAGCGGGCTGTCCCAATCGAAGCTCAGACCCCATTGCTGCTCGCCGGTACTCTTCTGGCCGTCGTTGTGGCGGTTGAGTCCGGCACGCCAGGGTTTGTCGCGCTGGCCTTGCAGCCGTACACGGCTACCGCCTACCTCTTCACCCGGCACCAGCTCCAGTTGGGCCTGGCGCGATGGCAGGCGGTTGAGCTGGTCGACCAGTTGTTCAAGCTCGCGCAGGTCCAGCACTTCACCGGGCTGGCCGGGGAAACCCATGGTCAGTTCGCGGTCGCTGGCCAACTCGGAGCTGTCCAGCCCTTCCAGGCGGCCTTCGACCACGATGACGCGCAGCTCGCCTGAGGACAGATCCTGCTGCGGCAGGTAGGCGCGCGAGGTGACGTAGCCCCGGTCGATATAGAACTGGGTGATGGCCT
>Ga0209911_100203_pt1 | contig 10305 bp, 7 predicted proteins | sample FECB21metaG_FD_188301 | JGI IMG/M metagenome (GOLD analysis project Ga0209911, IMG submission 188301) | Cyanobacterial communities from the Joint Genome Institute, California, USA - FECB-21 (SPAdes) (version 2) | ecosystem: Environmental > Aquatic > Thermal springs > Hot (42-90C) > Microbial mats ...
TCGGCAAGGGCTTTTTCATATTTATCTCTTGCTCCTTCAAGATATGAAATGGGCGTATCCAAAATACTGAGACTCATTCTGCATCCAATATCCATCCCGACTCCGTAAGGAATTACGGCATTTTCTACCGCAAGAACGCCTCCGATCGGAAGTCCGTATCCGCTGTGCGCATCAGGCATCAATGCTCCCTGTGTTGAAATAGGCAGTTTCAATGCTGTGTACAGCTGATTTTTTGCTTCATCTGAAATATTGTTTCCGAAAATATTGAATGTCACCCGATGTGTATTGAGCATCCTCTTTTCAGTTTTTTTGGATGAAAGCAAAGCTTCAGCAATCTGTCCGAAGGTTAAATCTTTTTCAAAATTTTCCGGATTCACCAGAATATCTTTTAAAATAGATTTGACGTGATGGATGTTTTTAGTGGCAAAGTTCCTTTTCATCACTTCCAGCGCAATGTTGACACTCTGGTTGTTTGGATAGCCTAATTTTAATATATCTTTTCCTTTAAGTTTTAAATTTCCCATTGTTTTTGTTTTAATTGTCTTCCCAAATGACAAGGCATTTCTTATCCTGCCAGAATTTTTCTAAGGTCATATTGGGATTTCCTGTTACTTTAATGGTAAGAGGACTAAGCCTTACACTGAGTTTATGAGATCTGCTTCCATACGTTCCTATGTCTACCATCTCATTACCCAAGAGTGTAAGATTTTTATTTTTTAAATATTTATAAATAGCAGGAACCTGTAAATCTGTTCCTCCCGTCATTTCTGCATGCGGATTCCGTATAGCTTTGGCTGTATGAATAAGCTCTGATAAATCTTGTGGATGATTTTCGAAATGTTCTTCATAGCTTTTGTAATAGATGATTTCCAAAGCATCTTCCTGTGCTACAAATTCATTGTTTATAAAATATCCGATCTGCCAGTTTTCGCCATATTTACGGTTCCAATCCTGCTGTCTTTTCTGCTGCTGTTTTATATTTCCTGCTTTTCCTATTTTTCTTTCTGCAACTTTCCAGGTCATCGTTTAATGTTTTTTTTGATGATTTTTCCGAAAAACTAAAATTCTCCGTCAGTAAACATTTCTGCGATCTCTTCTGCCGATATCCTGCAATGAAAATATTTTCTCACGTTAGTTTTCCTTTTGTATTTATCCCTCCATTTATCGGGTTTCCCATAAATATTTTTTTGAATAATCCCTACAACCTTGTGTTGGTTTAAATAAGAATCTAACGCATTATATTCTCTTTCTAAATCCAAATCTAAAGGTTTATAGTGCGTAATCATATTCGGTCTTACTCTCAATACAAATCTCCACGGCTCGATGAATTCATAATATTCTTTAATCAGTTTTTTGTTATGAGCGTAATATTCTCTTTTTACAAAATACTGCCTTTCGCGTTCCGTTAAACCAAATTTCGGATTGTTCCATTCCCAAGGAAGAACTTTTGCGGTTTTCTGTTCTTTTTCCACGTAAATTCTTCGTCCGGATTTTCTTTTCTTTTTTAGAAATTTTCGGGTGTCGGAGTACATTTCCGTATTGATTTTCTTTAAAAGATTTTCGAAGAAATCGCCGTCTTTAGAACGTTTTACATCATCTCTCACGACAAAAAATCTTACAAATCCTTTCTGATAAGGTTTTTCCAGCGGAATGAGCGGAATATTCCTTCTTAATTTCCAGACTTCTCTATGACGTTTATATTTTTTCCTGATCTGTTTTTCTACATCTTTTTTTATAATTCTTTTTCTGCTCCTAAGAGTTTTTATCTGGGAATACAGAAGGTTATCTTTTTCCATTAATTTAGAGTTAGAAATGAGGTTCAGAAATCTTATTTTCCAAACTTCATATTACATCTTGCCAAGCAAAATATTGACTGGCTTTAATCTAAACCTCATAGGTTTTAAAAACCTATGAGGTTTCTTCAATGGCATCTCTTTCTAGCCCAGATTGCAGCGGCATCCTTTTTTGTGGCGACCGGAGCGAAGCGCAGGTCGTAACAAAAAAGATACAGCGGAAAGCTGGAAATAGCTTCAGATAAAAATCATCTGCTAATTCGAAAGAAATCCTAAATACTAAAAAGATTTTTCGGGAAAACTGTTTTTGAGTTTGAAATATTGCGCAATAAAAAACCCGAAATCTCTACGACTTCGGGTTTTGATATTTCATTGTACTGTTATTCTAAGAGTGTACCAAACCACGAAGCCTCGCCTTTGCAAAAGGCAATCCTACTGTTGAAAGCTGATTGGATATGAACATTGCTTCGTTGTTTTTAAATGGTTAAACTTTATTTTACGTTGCAAATATATACATTTTTCTGAATATCAAAATTATTTTTTAGTTTTTTTATTAAATCTATAATTCTTTTTAATCGAAACTCCTTTTTTCATCCATCTCTTTTTATGAATTAAAAGATAAACTGACATAAAAATTAAATTTATTTTACTAAAATAAATAAAAAGGTACAATATTTGTCTATGTGTTTTTACATCTTAACAAATAATATTATGAGAAATTTCTTTAAACCTCTACTATTTTCGGGAGTTGCTATGCTTAGTATTATCTCCTGCGATGACAATGATGACAACATGATGACTGAGAAAACAACTTATGAACTGGTTTCTTCAGACAGTAACTTAAGCAGTTTAAAAGCTGCCATTGACAAAGCAGGTCTTTCTGCTACTCTAAACCAAAGCGGAACTTTTACACTATTCGCCCCAACAAATGCCGCTTTTGCAACTTTTTTACAAGCAAACGGATATGCAAGTCTTAATGACGTTCCTACGGCGGCATTAAAAACTTTGCTGATGAACCACGTTTTGAATTCTGAAGTAAAAGCAGCAGCAATTTCTACCGGCTATGTTTCTACTCTTGCTATGGGATCTGCTTCTTCCACAAGACCGATCAGTATGTTTATCAATACGAATGGCGGCGTAAAAATTAATGGGGTATCGAATGTTGTTGCCACAGACATTGATGCCAACAACGGAGTGATCCACAAAGTAGATGCGGTTATCGGTTTGCCAACTATTGTTACTCATGCAACGGCAAATCCTCAGTTTACGTCTTTGGTTTCTGCTCTTACAAGAAGTGATATGCCGAATTTTGTTGGAATTTTAAGCGGAACTGCCAATTCTCCGTTTACGGTTTTTGCGCCTACCAACAGTGCTTTCTCTTCTCTTCTTACTGAAATTGGAGCGGCTAATTTAGCAGCCATTCCAAAAACGACTTTGGAAAATACCTTGAAATATCACGTCGTTACCGGAGCCAATGTAGGATCTAATAATCTTACAAACAATATGATGGTTCCAACTTTCCAGGGTGGAAGTTTTAAGATTACCACAACAGGCGGTGCTAAGATTACAGATAACAACAACAGAGTTTCTAATATTATTGTAACCGACGTACAATGCAGCAACGGAATTATCCATGCAATTGATAAAGTTTTGCTACCCTAATTGTTTTTTTTTCATATAATATTTAGCAAAATAGGCTGCCTCATTTCTGAAGCAGCCTATCTTATTTTTTAATTTTTATATTTAATCTTTAGATCCCAGATCATCCATCGGATCGTCCATTCCTTTGATGATATTGGAATGGTAAACTCTTTCTGATCCTAAGAAGTAAATATTGTGCCTTGCTTTTGCTATAATTCCGTTATACTCTTCTTCCGTCATTCCTTCAGGAATATCTGTTTTTTCTTCCGCAGGTTTTCTGTATACCTGCAAAGCTCCGTTTTTATTCAGCACTGAATTGGCAGAAACCGCCTGTTCCAGATTATCGGCATAAACGATAACATTATTTTTTCCGATACTGTGTTTTCTGTACGCATCAAGCATATTATTGTCATGCGCAAAAGTATATTCAAAAAATCCTTTGGTCTGCTCATCTTCCTGATAATTGTCGGTTGACAGTCCGCTTTCAAGGTTTGATCTGGAAATAATGATATTTGCTTCATCAAAGCCGTTTTCTTTTAAATCTTTTTTAATTTCTTCTGTATCTACCGTTACAGGAAATACGGAAACTACTGTATAAGCCATAATATTTTGTTTTTTGATTATGGAGTACAGTACAAAAGCTGTGCAACTTATCGGATGAAAAGGTTAATTTAATTTAAAAATTTATCCAGAATATCTACTGCGCACTTTGGAAGGTTGGTTCCCGGACCAAAAATGAAATCGGCTCCGTTTGCATACAGAAATTCATAATCCTGCTGAGGAATTACCCCTCCTACAACAATGGTAATATCGTCTGCCCCGAGTTTTTTAAGCTCTTCAACCACCTGCGGAACCAAAGTTTTATGACCTGCCGCCAAAGAAGAAACTCCTAAAATATGAATGTCATTTTCTACCGCCTGTTTTGCCACTTCTTCCGGAGTCTGGAATAATGGTGCTACATCCACATCGAATCCCATATCTGCAAATGCTGTTGCTACGACTTTTGCTCCTCTGTCGTGTCCGTCCTGTCCCATTTTAGCGACCATTAATCGCGGACGGCGCCCTTCTTCCTCCTCAAATTTCTGGGTAAGGTGTAAGGCTTTTTCAAAATATTCGTTTTTCCCTGCATTCATGGCGTAAACTCCTGAAATTGTTCTGATATTGGCTTTGTATCTCCCGAAACTTTCTTCCATCGCATCGCTCATTTCTCCCAGCGTTACTCTTCTTCTTGCCGCTTCAATACATAACGCCAAAAGATTTCCTTTTCCGGATTTGGCACTTTCACGGATCTCATTTAAAATCTCATTCACCGCCTCAGAATTTCTTTCTGCTTTTATTTTATTTAATCTTTCGATTTGCTTTCTGCGGACTTCCGTGTTGTCGATATCCAGGATTTCAATGGCATCCTGCTTCAGTTCTGATCTGAAAGAATTAACCCCGATGATAAATTCTTCACCACTGTCAATTTTTGCCTGTTTTCTTGCTGCCGCTTCTTCAATCCTCATCTTCGGAATTCCGGCTTCAATAGCTTTTGTCATTCCACCCTCTTGTTCCACCTCATCAATGTATTTCATGGCTTCTTCAATCATCTGCTGCGTAAGGCTTTCCACTAAATTACTTCCGCCCATCGGATCTACTACATCGCAGATTCCGCTTTCCTGCTGAAGAATAATCTGTGTATTTCTTGCAATTTTTGCTGAATAATCTGTAGGAAGTGCTATGGCTTCGTCCAAAGCATTGGTATGAAGAGACTGCGTTCCGCCCAGTGCAGAAGACAATGCTTCAATTGCTGTTCTCGTAATATTATTAAATGGTTCCTGTTCCGTTAAAGACCAGCCTGAAGTCTGTGAGTGGGTTCTTAAAGCTAAAGATTTTGGATTCTGAGGATTAAACTGCTTTAATAATTCTGCCCAGATATATCTTGCTGCCCTCATTTTTGCAATTTCCATAAAATGATTCATCCCGATTGCCCAGAAAAAAGAGAGTCTCGGTGCAAAATCATCGACATTCATTCCCGCTTTTATTCCTGTTCTTACATATTCCAATCCATCGGCAAGCGTGTAAGCCATTTCCAGCACCGGAGTTGCTCCTGCTTCCTGCATATGATAACCGGAAATTGAAATGGAATTGAATTTCGGAATATTTTGAGAAGTATATTCAAAAATATCTGCTATGATCTTCATGGAAGGTGCCGGCGGATAAATGTAGGTATTTCTCACCATGAATTCCTTTAGAATATCATTCTGAATAGTTCCTGAAAGCAAATCCTGAGAAACGCCCTGCTCTTCTGCCGCCACAATATAGAATGAAAGAATTGGCAGAACCGCTCCGTTCATCGTCATGGAAACCGAAATCTGATCCAAAGGGATTTCATTGAATAAAATTTTCATATCCTCCACAGAATCAATCGCTACGCCCGCTTTTCCAACATCGCCCACAACTCTCGCGTGATCGGAATCATATCCTCTGTGTGTTGCCAGATCGAAGGCTACCGAAAGCCCTTTTTGTCCCGCCGCCAGATTTCTTCTGTAAAAAGCATTGGATTCTTCTGCCGTGGAAAAACCTGCGTACTGACGGATCGTCCATGGTTTCTGAACATACATTGTAGAATACGGACCTCTTAAATAAGGTGCAATTCCCGGAGAAGTCTGCGTTAATTCCTGATTTTTAACGTCTTCTGCCGTATAAGAAGATTTTAACTGCAAGCCGTCTTTCTCAAAAGGATAGATCTCTGTTTTCTTTTCGGTAATAGTGAATTGAGGAGTTTTATTCTGAACTGCCCTTCTCATAATTTCAGATTTAATAGATGGCTAAAATTACACATTTTTGAGGGAATATTTTTTAAATAAAAAAAGCGAAACTGCAAAACTGCAAAATCGCTTTTTATGTACTCATTAATCGTCATTTTCCAATATCAATTAAAGAAATAAGTCAAAACTACAAACCACTGCTATAACCTTCTTCTGAAATTTAATGAAGAGGAAAAACATTTCCCTCCTGTAATGGCGGTTTTCATATCTGCACGTTATATTCTTGCGTCAGTAAGTAATATTTTCGCACCCGTATTTAATATTCTTGCACCAGTAGTTAGATTCTTGCGTCAATAAGTTAGATTCTTGCACCCGTATTTAATATTCTTGCACCAGTAAGTTAGATTCTTGCATCAATAAGTTAGATTCTTGCACCCGTATTTAATATTCTTGCATCAGTAAGTTATATTCTCGCACCCGTATTTAATATTCTCGCACTCGTATTTAATATTCTTGCACCAGTAAGTTAGATTCTTGCACCAATATTTTATATTCTCGCGTCTGTAAGTTATATTCTTGCACCAGCAGGTTTATTTCTTTTGTCTTGAATGAAGATCTGTACAATACTACTGAATCAACGTAGTAATGAATAATACATTAATTCAGTAGCTGTTCTCATGCCTTATTTAGAATATTAAGCAGAAAATTTTTATTTCTGTAGTTTTTTAATCCCCATTTCATACAGCGCAAAAGAAATCAGATCTGCATTTTCTCCGATCACCTGTTCTGTAGATCTTCCAGCTCCATGTCCTGCATTTTTCTCAATTCTTAGTAAAATTGGGTTGTTACAAGCCTGCTTTTCCTGTAATTCTGCACCAAACTTAAAAGAATGCGCCGGAACTACCCTGTCATCATGATCACTGGTAATAATCATGGTTGATGGATAACACGTTCCTGCTTTTACATTATGAACCGGAGAATAAGATTTTAAATAGTCAAACATTTCTTTGTTGTCTTCCGCAGTTCCGTAATCATAAGACCAGCCTGCTCCTGCAGTGAATTTATTATACCTCAACATATCCAGAACGCCCACTCCCGGAAAGGCAACCCTGGCTAAATCCGGACGCATCGTCATTGTTGCTCCTACCAGCAAACCGCCGTTTGATCTTCCTGAAAGTGCCATAAACTGTTTGGAAGTATAGCCTTTGCTCTGTAAATATTCTCCTGCAGCGATGAAATCTTCAAAAACATTTTTTTTCTGCATTTTTGTTCCTGCATCGTGCCATTTTTTACCGTATTCTCCACCACCGCGAATGTTCGGAACGGCATAGATTCCGCCATTTTCCATCCAGATCGCATTTACCACAGAAAAGGCAGGCTGTAAACTGATGTTAAATCCTCCGTAAGAATAAAGAATCGTAGGATTTTTACCATTCAGCTTTGTTCCTTTCTTATAATTAATCATCATCGGAATTTTAGTTCCGTCTTTTGAAGTGTAGAAAACCTGTTCAGAAACATAATTTTCGGGATTGAATTTCACTTTTGGCTTCTGATACACTTCCGATTTCCCTGAATCTGCGTTAAATTTATATGTTGTTCCGGGAGTGATGTAATTCGTAAAAGAGAAGTACAATTCTTTCTCAGTTTCCTTCCCTCCGAATCCAGAAACGTTTCCTTTTCCGGGAAGAGAAATTTCACGGATCAGTTTTCCGGTTCTGTCATATTGTTTTACCTGATCAATCGCATCAATCATGTAGGTTGCAAAGAAATATCCTCCTCCTGTTGTAATGCCTAAAACATTTTCGGTCTGGGGAATAACATCTTTCCATGTTTCGGGAGCCGGATTTTTGATGGAAGTTTTTACCAGACGCATATTCGGAGCATCTTTATCCGTAAAAATATACAGATCATCACCCTGCGTATCAACAATGCTCACATTGATATCAAAACCTTTATTAATCTGAACAAAATCGCCGCCTTTTTTAAGATCTTTAATGTAAAGTTCATTTCCGTTGGTTGCGTTGGCTGCGGAAATAATCAAATATCTCTGATCTTCGGAAACTCCCGCCCCTAAATATCTTCTCGGTGTTTTGTCTCCTCCAAAAATTAACTGATCTTCAGATTGTTTGGTTCCCAGTTTATGAAAATACACTTTGTGTTTATCCGTCATTCCGGAAAGTACCGTTCCTTCTTTTGGCTTGTCATAGCTTGAATAATAGAAACCTTCATCACCCTGCCATGAAATTCCGCTGAATTTTACATCAACCAAAGTTTCATCAATCTGCTTTTTTGTAATTGCATCAATAATGATGATTTTGTTCCAGTCGCTTCCTCCTTCTGAAATGGAATAGGCAGCCAGATTTCCTTTTTTGTTGAAAGAAAGCTGTGAAAGTGAAGTGGTTCCTTTTTCAGAAAATTTATTGGGATCCAGAAAAACTTCCGTTGCCTTTGTTTTATTGTTTGTTCTGTACAATACAGACTGCGCCTGCAATCCGTCATTTTTATAATAATAGTTATACTCTCCTTCTTTGAAAGGAGCCGAAATCTTTTCATAATTCCAGATGTCTCTTAACTGATTCCTGATTTCGTCTCTGAAAGGAATTTTCGAAAGATAATCCTGACTGTGTTTTACCTCATCATCTACCCACTTTTTCGTGGCTTCAGAATCGTTCTCCAAATCTCGGTACGGATCTGCAACGGCAGTTCCGAAATAGGTATCGGTTTGTGTTCCTTTAACTGCTTTTGGGTAATTCATTTTTTGTGCATAAAATGTCGCCGAGAAAAGAACTCCGGCTGTTAGTAAAATGGGTGTGATTTTCATATTAAGCTATTTTCCCAAAAATAAGGAATCTGTTTCGAATAAAAAAAGCCGTCTGAAGACAGCCTTATATGATTAATTGAGATTTCTCAGATAAAATTCATTCATTTTCCAGTTCAGTTCCTGCGGTCCACCGTTCCAGTAATAAATATTTTCTCCAACTTTCACCTGATATAGATTGAATTTCTGTTCTGTAGAAACCAATTTGTCCGCTTTTTTTATTTCGTTGGTAACATCAATAAGGTATTTCTTCATTTCTCCTGCACCAATATTTTTAATATCTCCCATATTGAGCATCAGGTTATGAGAAGGCACATTAAAACTCGCTTCATAGGTCACCTCAGAAAATCCGTTTCCTTTCAATCGTTCATCATTTATGATTTTAATTTCTTTCACTCTGTATTTTGCATTGGCAAAATTCTGCATCAAAGCACTGAAATAATTTTTAACCTCAACCGAACATTCAGATGCTACGTTTACAGGAAGACCCGCAAGAAAAAGTTTCGTATACTCATCAATCTTTTCGTTGTAGGTGTCTTTAAGTTTCATTTTGTGGGTACTTTCTTTCCCAAGAAAATTAATAAGATAGCTGTTCAGTTCTTTTACAGACTCATCATCATATTTTACAAAAGAATTAAAATAAAGATTAAAAACATTCTCAGGTTTTAGAATATTTTGGGATTTTAAGCTCCCAAAAGAGAAGAGAAATATTGCCAGACAGACAATGTTAAGCATTTTCATAAGTACGGTACATTTTCAGTTTTAGTGTATAAAAAAACTCCTGAACCATCAAGAGTTAATATAAAAATACATTATTTATACCATGTAAACAGATTTTCACAGAATTATTTTTAAACAAGCATTACACACAAGATGTAAAATACTGATTAAAAGAAATTTAAGCCAACAATATTTTAAACATTCAGTTAAGCTCAAAATAAAAGTCTCCGAAATACTCCGGAGACTTAAAAAAGATTTTATGGTAAAGATTTTATAAACTTTCTTCTTCGCCTTTCATTTTTTCGGCGTTTTCTGCCATGATAACGGCATCGATCATCTCAGAAATATCTCCGTTCATGTATGCATCTAAGTTATACATAGATTTGTTGATTCTGTGATCGGTAACTCTTCCCTGAGGATAATTGTACGTTTTGATCTTTGCAGAACGGTCTCCCGTAGAAACCATGGTCTTTCTCTGCGCTGCAATATCTCCCTGCACTTCCTGCAACTTGATGTCGTACAATTTCGCACGAAGCATTTCCATCGCCAGTTCACGGTTCGCTAACTGGGAACGTGCCTGCTG